>Ga0268299_1000634_pt1 | contig 97569 bp, 74 predicted proteins | sample NOBtaG_FD_193484 | JGI IMG/M metagenome (GOLD analysis project Ga0268299, IMG submission 193484) | Activated sludge microbial communities from bioreactor in Nijmegen, Gelderland, Netherland - NOB reactor | ecosystem: Engineered > Bioreactor > Aerobic > Activated sludge | place: Netherlands...
CAAGGCGCGCGACCGAGGCGTAGCCACGCCCTACGCCGCAGGGAGCGCAACGCAGCCGGAGGGGATGCATCGGCGGCTGGATGTTGCGGAGATTTGGGAGACGGGACACTAGCTGGTAGCGTCGCCGGGTGCCGCAAGGAGGACGCATGATCACCCGTGCATCGATCTCGTGTGTTGCCATGGTGCTTGCGCTGGCGTGCGCGGGAGGCGCGTCGCGCATCGACGCGAGCAGCTCCGAGAGCACCGAGGCTTCGATCGAGCGGATCCAGAACGGTCTTTCCGAGGAGAAGCGCGACCAGTTCTCGGTCGCGCTCGCGACGGTGATCGCGCACGCGCTCGGCGGCGGCTACCGCGACGTCGGCGACACCCCGGAAGGACGTGCGCGCGTACGCGCCGCCCTGAACGGGAAGAGCGCGGACGAGATCATCGCCGCAGCCGAGCAGATCCGGAGCAGCGCCGGGGCGGAGCCGTCGAAGGGCTCCTGAGCGCCGCGCGCCGACGCCGGGCGCATCGCCCGGTCGCCTGACGCGCGCGCTCCCCGCACCGCATCCGATGGAGCCCGCTCCCGGAGCCGAGACCGGCCACGACCGAGGGCCTGCGCCGCGGGCCGGGGTCGTGCGCGGCGTGCGGACCTCGCGCTGGCTCCACGTGCTGGCGCTCGCCGGCTCCGTGGCGGCGATCGTCGTGCGGGTCCGCGCGACCGTCGCGGCGGGGCCCCTGTGGCGCGACGAGGCCGGCAGCGCGAGCACCGCGACCGTCGCGACGCTCGCCGATCTCTGGGCACGACAGCCGCTCGACTCGTTCCCGCTGCTCTGGCAGCTCGTCCTGCGCGTCTGGACGACGCTTCTCTGGGACGGCGGCGACCTCGCGATCCGCACCCTCGGTCTGATCGTCGCGCTGCTGCTCGTGCCGGCGCTCTGGTGGACGAGCCGCGGCTTCGGCGTGTTGCCGCTGGCGAGCCTCGCCTTTGCCGGCGTCGCGCCGACCCTGGTGGTGTGGGCGGGCTTGCAGAACCGCGCCTACGGGCTCGGCGTCACCTTGCTCGCCCTCTTGACGGGGGCCGTGTGGCGCATGGCGGTGGCGCCGAGCGTGGCGCGCGTCGCGCTGGCGACGGTTCTGGCGCTGCTCGCCGTGCACACCACCTACCACCTGCCGGTGATGCTCGCGGCGCTGCTCGGCGGTGCGGCGGCGGTCGGCGCGCGGCGCCGCGCGTGGTCGGTCCTGCTCGCCGCAGCCGGCATCGGGATCGTCTCGGCCGCGAGCCTGCTCGTCTACGCGGGCGTGCTCGAGCAGACCCGCGGCTACGCGAAGATGGTCTACGCGAAGGTGACGCTCGCGTCGGTGGTGCGCGGATTCGAGTCGGCGCTCGCCCCCGGCGGGTGGTTCGTCGTCTGGGCGTTTGCCCTGGCCGCGCTCGCCACCTGCGTGTGGGGTGCCGTCTTCGTGCTGCGCGCCGCCTGGCGCGCGCCGGCCGGTGATGGCGCGCGCGCGGACGCCTGCGACGCGGTGGCGTTCGCCGCGACCAGCGCCGCGCTCGCCCTGGTCGGGCAGCTCGTCTTCCTCCTCTCGCTGCGCTTCCTCGTGCAGCCCTGGTACTACGCGACGGTCGTCCTGGTGGTCGCGATCGCCGCCGACGTCGTCCTGCAGCGCGGCGTGACGGTGGCGTGGGCGCGCGACGCGATCGCCGGCGCACTCGCGCTCGTCCTCGTCGCCTCGACGGTGGTCGCCTTCGGCGCGACCGGGAGGCGCCTGTCGAACCTCGATCGCGTCGCCGCCTACCTCGAGGAGAACGCGCGGCCGGGCGACCTGGTCGTCGTCTACCCCTGGCACTGGGGCGTGTCGTTCGCGCGCTACTACGACGGCGCGGTGCCCTTCGTGACCGTGCCCGACGTCGCGAGCCACGACTACCATCGCTTCGACCAGCTCGAGGAGCTGATGCGCGACCCCGAGCGGATCAAGCCGGGCTTCCGGCGCATCCACCAGACGCTGCAAGGCGGGCATGCGGTGTGGGTCGTCGGCCGGCCGGTGCGCGACGTGCCCGAGCAGTTCCCGGTGCTGCCGCCGCCGAACGACGCGGACCCCACGTCGTGGCGCGACGGCTACTACACGGCCGTCGCCGGTCTGCAGCTCGCGTGGGTGCTGCAGCAGTCGTCGCCGCAGGCGACCGAGGTACCGCCGCTCGTCGACGGGCCGGTCAGCGACTACGAGGACGCTTCGATCACCCGGTACGCGGTGGCGCCGCGCTGACTCGGGCACGCGGCTGGTGGCGCCGCGGGGGGCCGCTTTCGTGCGCGGCGCGTGTGGCGGACCGCGCTCTGGCGCGGGGCGCGGTGGCGGGAGAGAGCAGGGACCGTGGGGCGGACGCGGTCGGCCGCGTCCGCCCCCACGGGGCTACGAGAGAGCTACTCCTTGCACTTGATCGCCGACGCCGTGGCGGTGCAGGCGCCGGGCGACGGGACCGCGTCGTTGCGGTCGATCGACACCGGGCTCGTCACCGTGACGGTGAACGGCGCGTCGGCCGGGACCGGCAGGGCCGGCAGGCTCGTCTTGCGGACGGTCACCACGATGCGGAACTCGCCCGTGTTGCGCTTGGTGAAGCGCGCCGAGCTGCGCGACGCGTTCTGGCACTTCAGGTTGTTCTTGCCGACCTTCTTGCAGTCGGTGCTGGCGAACGCCACCGTGCCCACCGCGGCGTCGCCGGCGTTGCGCACGCTCACCGTGAGGCCGCCACCGAGGACGTCGTCGACGAAGGTCGCCGACGCGCTGGCGTCGACCTGGCCGCTGGCGGTCCAGCCGTCGCTGTTCGCACGCGCGCTCTTCTTCGCGTTGAACTTGGTGATGGAGAGTCCACCGGCGTCGTCCGCGTCGCAGACGTCACCGATGGTGTCGCCGTCGAGGTCCTCCTGGCCGGCGTTCGCGATCGCCGGGCAGTTGTCGATCGTGCAGGTCGTCGCGTCCGGGTTCCCGAAGCCGTCGAAGTCCGGATCGGTGCAGGTGTCGCACGCGTCGCCGATGCCGTCGACGTCGGCGTCCTCCTGGCCGGAGTTCGCGGTGTCGACGCAGTTGTCGACGTCGCCGCAGACGCCGTCGCCGTCGATGTCGTTGTCGGCGTCGAGCGCGCACGCATCGCAGGCGTCACCCTGGCCGTCGCCGTCGGTGTCGGTCTGGTCGTGGTTCACCGCCCCGGGGCAGTTGTCGACGTCCTGGCAGATGCCGTCGCCGTCGGCGTCGTCACCCGGCGCGCAGGTGTTCGGGTCGGTGTCGGCCTCGTACACCACGCGCTCGAACGTCGGCAGCGTGTTCAGGTTGGTGGTCGCGCCGCAGCGCCAGCCGCCGAGGCCCGGCGACTGCTGCGTGTGCCAGCAGAGGCGCTTCTCGGCGTTGTCCGTCGAGATGTCGCAGGTGTTGAGCTCGATCGAGTCACCGCCGTCGGCGAAGCCCCAGGCGAAGTCGTCGCCGAAGTACCAGGCGACGCCGTTGGCCACGTTGGGCACGTTGGTCTCGCCGGTGTCGAAGGTGACGTCGGCGCGCGCTGCGTGCGCCGCGACCGTCAGCACGCCCGAGCCGGTCGGCCGGCAGGCGAGCATCAGGTTGTCCTTCGTGCACGCCGCGAGCACGCCGGCCGTGGTGAGGCCGGTGTTGTCGTAGGTGTCGAGGTAGCACTGCGTCCAGCCGGTGAGCGCGGACACCGCGACGTCGGTCTGGACGCCGGTGAACGCGGAGCCTTTGGTCGGCGCGGCCAGCACGCCGATGCTCAAGAGGCCGGCGAGGAGGATCCGGTGACGCAGGCGCGAGGGTCGTGATCTCAAGTGGGATCGGTTCATCGCCTTTCTTCCTTCTGCCCCTTCCTTGTGGTCAGGACGTTGTGGTCAGGACGAACAACGGTCGGAGTGGCATCCGACCACGGTTGTGAACGCACCCCGCGCGCGGACCGCGATCGCGCTGGCGAGGCCACGGACGGTACTCGAGCCCGGGCGCGCCGTGGCGCGCACCGGACGAAGGGACGGGAAGCCGCTCACGAGCCCGACCGGACGGCGCGCACGTAGCCGCCGCTCGCCTTCGGGTTCGCCAGGACGTTGCCGTCGATGAAGTAGACGTACCAGGCGAAGGACGGGCTCCCGACGTAGGACGTCGAGGTCCAGTGGACGTCGGCGTTGGTGCAGCTGCAGACGTTCGACGTGCAGCCCGGCGTGCACGCATTGTTGAACGACGCACCGATGCTCGGCCCGGGGAAGGGCACCTCGTAGTTGGCGAGGCTCGCGAGCTCCTTGACGGTCGGCAGACGCCAGTCGCAGTGCCCGGCGAAGCAGGGCATGGTGTTGAGCGTCGCGATCTTCACCGCGAACGCGTCGTCCCAGGTGTAGAAGTTGTCCTTGTCGTGGACTCCGCCGAGGTCGTTGTCGTCGAGCTTCTCCCAGACGAGTCCGGTGTTGCCGTCGGTGATGGTGCCGTCGCCGTTGTCGACGTAGGCGAACGAGCCGACCAGCGTGTCGCCGTCCTGGCCGGTGCCGGCGCACGGGACGACCGTGCCCGCCGAGTCCCAGCAGGTGAGCTGACCCGTCGAGGGCACGGTCCGCAGGTCGCAGCTGCCGACGTCGAAGCCGCAGCCGGCCGAGCAGCCGAGCGTGCCGCCGGCGTAGCCGAGGCTCGCGCAGCTCGCGCCGTTCAGGTCGCCGCCGTCGCACTGCTCGTCCCCTTCCGCGGTACCGTTGCCGCAGGAGGTCTGGATGCAGGCGCTGGTGTCGAACGCGCAGCCGGCCGAGCAGGCGAGCGTGCCGCCGGCGAAGCCCAGCGAGGCGCAGCTCGCGCCGCCGAGGTCGGTGCCGTCGCACTGCTCGCCGCCGGCGTCGATCGCGTCGTTTCCACAGCCGGGCAGGGCAGCCCCGTCCGCGGCCTCGGTGGTCTCCACCGTACACTGCGTGAGGTAGGCCTCGAAGTCCTCCTTCGGATCCACCATCGGGCAGGCCACGCCGTAGCGCGTCTGCGCCTTGGCGAAGGCGTCGAGGAACTTCGTCGAGCACTTTGCGAGATCCGCCGTGCGCTTGTCCGCCTTGCCCGTCTTCGAGAAGGTCGACTCCGCCTTCAGCCGGCACGCGGCGAACTTCGACGCCGCGAGCTCGACCGCCGAGGAGCACAGGGCGCCCGGCGTCGGAGCGGCGAGGGCGTGGCGGCCCACGCTCGCGATGGCGAGCAGGCCGACCAGGCACGTGAGGATTCGTCTCATGGTTCAGTCTCCAATCGGGAGCGCGTCGTGACGCGTGCGCCGAGCTCCTCTCCGCGGTGTGCGGTGCGGAGCTCGAGGGCGCGACCGGAAGCGGAGAGCTGCCTCCGGTCGCGCCCCGTCGCGATCACGGGTTGATGCAGAGCACCTTCTTGAAGTTGTTGCGCGGCAGACAGTTGCCCACCGTCTCCAGCCGGTCGACGGCGACGGGCGTGGTCAGGGTGGCGCGCAGCGGAGTCTGCGCGATCGTCGGCAGCGTGACCGCGAACGTCTGCTTGGTGACGGTCGCCACCAGCTTGAAGACGCTCGGGTTCCTGGTCTTGTTGAACCGGATCTTGCCGCCCGTGCCGTTGATGCAGCGCAGGCTGCCGCCGCCGACGATCACGCACTCGGCGCCGGTCCAGGTCTCGGTCTCGATCGTGGTGCCGTCGTCGCGGCTCACCGAGGCGGTCAGGCCCGCGGCGTCGGCCTGCGTCAGGAAGTTCGGCGTGCTGGTCACGTCGAGCTCGCCGGTCAGACCCCAGCGGTCCTTGTTCGGGAACTTGGCGAGCAGCTCGATCTTGCGCAGCGTCAGGCCCGGCCCGTCGTCCGCATCGCAGACGTCACCGATCGAGTCGCCGTCGACGTCCGACTGGTTCTGGTTCGCATCCAGCGGGCAGTTGTCGACGCTCGTGCAGATGGTGTCGCCGTCCGGGCTGTTCGGGTTGTCGTTCGGGCAGGCGTCGCAGACGTTGCCGATGCCGTCGCCGTCGTCGTCACCCTGGTCGAAGCTGAAGGTGAGCGGGCAGTTGTCGCAGGCGTTGCCGATGCCGTCGGCGTCGCTGTCGGCCTGGTTCGGGTTCGGGGTGCCGAAGCAGTTGTCGAGCTGGTCGCAGACGCCGTCGCCGTCGCTGTCCGAGTTCAGCGGGTCGCCCGGGCAGGTGTCGGCGTTGATGACGTTCGGGAAGCCGGCGTCGCAGAGGCAGTCGCCGTCGGCGTCACCGCCGTTGCCAGCGCAGTCCGCCTCGAAGTCGAAGCGCAGCTCGTCGGCCGGGAACGCGGCAACCGGGCTGAGCAGGGGCACCGCGATCTTGAGACGGACGTCGTCGATCGCGCCGTCGAAGTCCGCCCACGAGGCGTCACCGCCCGCGATCAGCGCGAGCAGCGGGTACGGCGCCTCCGGCAGCTTCGGACCCTGGCCGTCGCAGACGCCCGCCGTCGTGGTGAGGTAGTCGGCGAGGGTGAAGCCCGGGGGCAGGGTGTTGGCGGCGCTGATCAGCTCGCCCGAACCCACGTTGGTGACCACGACGCACTCCTGCCAGGCGCCGAGAGCGCCCGCGAGGCAGGGGGAGGTCTGCGCGGCCGGCTGGTAGATGAGGATGTCGTCGGCGCCCGGCGCGACCAGGTGGTCTCCGCAGAGGTCGAGGTACACCGCGACCGCGGGGGCGGGCCCGGTCTCGTCGCCGGTCGCCGCACCGATGTTGTGCTGGTACGAGATCTTCACGAGCAGGCTCGCGAAGGCGTTGAACGGCAGCCCCGACGCGAGCGGGTTCGAGAACCCGAACAGCGCGAGGTCGTCGGCCGCCGGGGCGGCCGTCGGCACGGTGAGCTGGGCTCCGCCGATGCCGAGCGGCGGCGTGCCGAGGAAGGGCACGCCGACGTTGTCGGAGAACTCCGACACGCCGAGACCCGTCGAGGAGCGGACCCAGCCGCTGGTGATGCCGAGGCTCGCAGCCTCGGCGCCGCCGCAGGTCTCGGTGGGTGACGACAGGATCGTACTGGGGCCGTTGTGGACGACGACGGTGCGCGTCTGCGCCCGCGCAGGCCCGGCCGTGGCCACGATGGCCAGGAAACCGACCATGGCGGCGAGGGGTGGCTTCGGGAACTTCATCATGACTCTGGTCCCTCTCTTCTGGGAACGCTGGTGTTGATCCGTTTCTCAGGCTGGCGAAGAGGATCGACGGTTGGCGTGAGGTCGGCTCCCGGGGCGGGCGGCGTGTGCCGCCCGCCCCGGGCCGCCGAGCGCGGGGATGCGCTCAGGGCAGCGTCCGTAGCCGGGCTACGAGCGCCATGTCACCGACGTTGCCGCTTCCGAAGTCGCTGTCGAGGAAGAACAGCGGCGTCTGGAAGGTCTTGTTGGTCTGCGTCGTCCAGGTCGCGCAGCTCAGGCTGGCCACGCTCGGCACCGTCTGCGTGTAGCTGGCGCCGGTCGGGCAGCTGAAGATGACCACCGTGTTCGGGCAGCGCAGAGGACTGATGATCTGCGACTGCGCCTGGCCGGTGGTGAGCACCGAGCTGATCGGGTCGACCGGCGTCCAGCTCGCGTCCGCGGGCGCGGGGCACGCGCCGGGGACCTGCTGCAGCTTGACGTTGACCGGGACCTGGGCCATGCCGGCGCCGCTGTCACCCGCGATGGTGCTGAGCCACAGCGGATCCCAGCTCGGGGGCGACGGCGGGTTGGCCAGGTTCGAGTTGACCTGCGCGATCAGGCGGGTGTTGGTGCCGCCGTCGCAGTCGACGAAGCCCGGTCCGTTCGACTCGACGCGCAGGCAGACCCAGTTGTCGGACGAGGCCGACGGCTCCTGGACCCGCACGACGCGAGCGCCGTTGAACTCGATCGGGGCGATGCCGTTCCCGTCGATCGACCCACCGACCAGCTGGAAGTTCGAGCTGGCGGAGAAGTTACCGCGCGAGATGCTGCAGGCAGAGCCGCCGCCGGTGCTGTTGCTGCCCGGCATACCGGCCGAGCGGATCATCGATCCGTCGGACAGCGCCGTGCCCGGGCAGAGACCGCTGTTGCCGGTGGCCACGCCGAACGACCACACACCGAGGGTCGGTGCAGGCGTGGGCGAGGGCGACGGCGACGGCGTGATCTGCGGCGTCTCGGTCGGGATGGGGGTCTCGGTCGGGATGGGCGTCGGCGTCGGCGTCGGGGTCGGCGTCGGCGTCGGCGTCGGAGTGGGCGTCGGGGTCGGCGTCGGCACGACGTAGCAGCCCTGATCGCAGCCGTCGTCGTTGTCCCGGTTGCCGTCGTCGCACTGCTCCTTCTTCTTCTCGAGGAAGCCGTCGCCGCAGCGGCTCGGCAGGCAGTGGTAGGTGAAGGTGTCGACGTCGACGCGGCCGTCGCTCGAGGCGGCGCGCACGCGGAAGCGGCGACGCGCCTTCTGGTACGTGCCGTCCGGACGCTGCTTCATCGGCACGAAGAGCTGGATGTCACCCGAGCAGAGGTTCTTGGTGTCGTTGACCACGCCCGTGTAGGTCAGCTTGCCGTCCTGCACGATGTACGGGCCGAGGCCGCCGAAGCCGAGCTCCCACTCGAAGTTGTTCTTGTTCTGCGCGTCGGCCGGGTCGTTCGCGTTGCGATCGCGCTGATCGAACTCGAAGGTCGACACGTCGGTCGGCGAGCACTGCGGGAGGCGAGGATCCTCGTTGTTGATGCAGACCTTCATGCGGAACGTGCAGAGACCGTTCGTGAGGTCCGGATCCTCGTCGCAGTTCGGGTCACCCTCGTAGCACTTGATGACCGGCTTCGGGATGCCCTTGTAGTTGCGCGCGGTCTTCGGGAGCGTGTGCCACTCCATCATGCAGTCCAGGCGCTTGTTGGCGCCGCCCGGGATGCACTCGTTGATCGGCGTACCGAGCGTACAGTCCTGGGCGGACGCCGGAGCAGGCGTTCCCGCCACGACCACGGACAGCGACGCGACGAGCAGTCCGGCGAAGACCGCGCCCAGCGCGCGGTGCCGACGACGGAGGCGCGTCGGTGGAAGAGTCGTCGAGAGGTTCACGGGTTCGCTCCTTCCATCGGAGTGAGGGGTTCGGCCGGGGAGGGGCGTACGCCCCTCCCCCGTGCTTGGCTGACGATCCTTCATCGTGCGCACCTCAGTTCGGGTTCTGGCACTGGAGCTTGGTGCCGTTCGTGTCGAACGCGCACTCCAGCGAGGTGAGGAGCGCCTCGCCGCACTGGCCGGTCTGCGCGAACGGCGAGTCGACCACGAAGCTCACCTTGAGCGGGATCTCGCTCGGCAGGACCGGGTAGAGGCCCTTCTTGCCGGTGAAGAGGAACTTGATCCGGCCAGGGACGACCTTGTCCTTGGTCAGTGTGATCGAGTTGATGCCGTTCACCAGTGGCACGATCCTGCCGACGTTGCGGTACTTCCAGCCGGCCGCCGTGGCCTTCCAGCCGACGCGCAGCGCGTTGTTGTACGCGCCACCCGGGATGGTGACGTCGAGCACGCCGTTGCCGTCCGGATCCTCGAAGCGGAAGCGCACGCCCTTGGCGATCGGGTCGATCGCGGGCGACGTCGGCACGGTCACCACACCGGTGAACTTGATCGTGTCGTCCGCAGCCGGCGTGTGGATGCGCTTGATGAGGATGTTCGGGTTCACGATGTCGACCGGCTCGGTGTTCGTGCAGGCATCGCAGACGTTGCCGCGGCCGTCACCGTCGTCGTCGACGAAGGTCGGATCGGCGGTGTCGGGGCAGTTGTCCTGCTCGTCGCACAGGCCGTCGGAGTCGACGTCGGGCTTCACCACGTCCGTGGGGCAAGAAACGCCGCCGTCGCAGTAGTCCTCGATGTCGCAGTCGTCGGCGAGCGGGCGGCAGAGCTTGGTGCCGGGCTCGCGCACGTCGGCGCTGCAGGTCGGCGAGTCGCCCGGGCAGAAGTCGTCGACGTCGCAGTCGCCCGCCGAGGGACGGCAGAGCACCGAGGTCGGCAGCACCTGGTCGGTAGGGCAGGCCTTGCTCGCGCCGTCGCAGAAGTCCTCGGCGTCGCAGGCACCCGAGACCGGGCGGCACACCGTGGTGGTCGGCTCGTTCAGGTCCGCGCCGCAGAGCTTGCTCGTGCCGTCGCAGTACTCGACCGCGTCACAGAGGTCGGCCGCGCCGCGGCAGACCGTCGTGACCGGCTCGACCGCGTCGGCCGGGCAGATGGCGGACGCGCCGGTGCAGAGCTCGACGGTGTCGCAGATGCCGTTCTGGGCGCGGCACTCGGTGCCCGCCGTGTTGAACTTGCAGGTGCTCGCGCAGCAGACGTCCGGGTCGCCGTTCTGACCGGTGAGGTCGCAGTCCTCGACGCCGGCGTCGACGACGCCGTTCTCGCACAGCGACTCGAGGTCGACGCTGACGAAGTGGCCGTCGTTCGCCTGCGTGCGCGCCGGCGCGATGGTGCCGGGGTAGGCGCCCGCGGTGTAGCCGGTGATGCTCGAGGCGATGCCGCCGCGGATGCCGCACTCCTCGCCCGAGCTGCCGAGGATCGCCGCGATGGTGCGACAGGGAGCGCTGAAGCTGAAGGTCAGCGTGTGGCTGACCGGGGCTCCGTTGCTGACGCCCTGGATCACGGCGCTGCCGCTGCGGTTCACCTGGACGTGGGCGTTGCCGCTGCCGTTGCCCAGGTTCGACGCCGGGGTGAGGCTCAGGCTGCCCGACTGCAGCGTGCCGCCGGTGAACGAGCCGTTGAGCGCGTTCAGGTCGCCGCCCGCCGAGCCGCCGCCGTCGTCGACGCGGGTGATGCCCGCGAGCAGCGAGGTGCCGATGTGCAGGCGGTACGCGCCCGGCGCCGTCACCTGGAAGCTGACGGTGTAGTTCGCGTTCAGCGTCGTGGTGTCGGTCGCGCCGAGGAGCTGCAGGCCGCCGTCACGGTCGTTGCCGACGAAGAAGGCGTAGCGGGTGTCGAACCCCAGGGCGTTCGAGCTCTGGATCGCGACCGTCGAGGCGACCTGGGACTTCAGGTTGCCCGACGCGGTCAGGGAATCGGCGGTGTTCGTGCCGTTCTTCACGATCGTGAGGTTGCTGATCGACTGTGCCGCCGCGGTACTGACACCGACGGAGACGGCGATCGCCAGCGCGATCAGGGGAATGAGGCCTCTACTGGTTGCTCGATGTCGGAGCGTCTCGGTCACGGGTGTCTCCTCCGTCTCCGGGTGGTTGCGGTCCTGCGGGTTTTCGCTGCGGGACGACGTACTCTCGCGCGGGCTCGTCTAGGCTAGTGCGGAGAGAGCTGTCAAGCGTTTGATGCAGGACTGCGCACGGGATTCGCCGTCGCATGTCAGTGGCCCATTTGATGGGCCGGGGGTGTGGCCTTCTGCCTCAATCGTGCGGGTGCGACGGACGCACGTGATGAGGCGAAAGGCAGGTGGGCGAGGGGTGAGATGCCAGGTGGGGGGCAGTGCCATGTGCTGCGGCATGGTGCACGAGCGGCGCGCAGCGCGCCACCACAAAAAAGCGGGGGCCGCCGATTTTCTCGGCAGCCCCCGCCTCCCGCGCGCGATCGCGGGTGTCAAGCAATGTTCGTCGATCCGCTCAGAAGTAGTAGCCGAGCTCGATCGCCACCGAGTCGTTGCCCGGCAGGAAGATGTTCTGGTTCTTCAGGAACACCGGCTCGTCGGACTCGTCGTGGCGGTACTCGATGCGCGTGTAGATGTACTCCGAGAGCATCGCCTTGAAGTCGAGCGTGATCTCCCAGAGGTCCTGCTGCACGCCGGTCCGCGAGCCCTGCGCGTCGTCGAACCACTCGCCGCGCAGCGCGGTGCTGAAGCGGTCGGTGATCTGGTACGTGAGGATGCCCGACGCGCCGACCCAGGTGGAGTGACGGCCCGGGTTCACCGCGCTCGCCTCGTCCTCGCTCGCCCAGTCGAAGTTCAGGATGAAGCCGAGGTCCTCGGTCAGCTTGAAGCTGCCGACGACGTCGACGACGCCGCGCTTGTTGCGGTTGCAGCCCGACTGGAAGGCGCCCGGGTTCGGGAAGCAGGTCTGCTCCGGACCGTAGATGCCGTTCACGTAGATCGCCGCGCGATCGTTCGGCGAGATCGCGATCTGGCCGGTGATGCTGGGGCTCGAGTTGTTGTCCTCGACGTTGTCCCAGCCGATCACGCCGCCGGCCGTGACGCTCACCATGTCCGTCACCTGGTAGGTCGCGAGACCGCCGGTGTGGGTGAACGGGATGGCGAAGCCGAAGAGGTACGAGCGCGACCAGTTCGGGTTCAGCCACGGCTCGATCACCTCGGCGCCGAGCAGGGTGACGAACTTACCACCCTTCAGCGTGAGGCCGTTGCCGATGGGAACGTTGTACACCAGGTAAGCTTCCTGCAGCTCGACCTCGTGGAACTCCCAGTCGGTGTCGGGCACCACGCCGCTGCCGTTCCAGTCCGCCTTGATCCGACGCGCGATGCGGCCCGCGTCGAAGCGGACGAGCCCGCCGAACTCGTTCAGCTCGGGGACCTGGTTGTAGCCGAGCGCCATCTGCCACAGGCCGACGAAGTAGCGGCTGTGCCAGTTGTCCAGCGAGCGGTACGGGATCTTGAAGTCACCCGGCTCGTTGAACGACCACTGGAACGCGGTCGACAGGCCCGAGCTGATGTACAGATCCTTGTCCTCGAACCACTTCTTGACGCCGTCCACGGTCTCGTCGAAGTACTCGAGCGGCGGTACCGCCTGGATCTTGGGCCCCTTACCTTCCTCCTCGGCTGCGGCCACCATCGGCTCGGACGTGCCCGTGGGATCGGTCAGTGTCTGTGCTCCCGCGGTACTCACCCAGGCGACGGCGACGACACCGCCCAGAAGGGGAAGTAGCTTCCCGAATCGAGTCGACATATCGTCCTCCTCTCTCCCTCCCCGCCAGGGTGCGCAAAAGGTGTGCGCGCACCGCTGGATGGTCGACACAATCTTGCGCCCATCGATTAACAAGGTTGCCTGCAAATGCAACAGCCTTGGCCCGCGATTCGCTCATGACGCGGCGCGCAAGAAGGGCGCATCGTCCAGGTGGAACGCATCGTCGTCCACCTGCCCATCGGATGTGCGATCGCAGGCGACGTGTGCAACGGCGGCTGCGCGCGCAACCTATAATCCGTATGCACGCCGGGTATGCACGTCGGGATCATGCAGGCCGGGCGGCGGGATCATGCAGGCCGGCGGAATGATGCAGGCCGGGAATGATGCAGGCCGGGATGGATGAGCTCCGCCTCGAACGCACGGGACGCTTCCTGATCGCGCGTCTCGGCCGGCCGCACCGCACGCTGTCGCACGCGATCGTCGGCGGCGGCTTCGCGGCGGCGCGCACGGTCGCCTGGTGCGGCGTCCGCAACCAGGAGCTGGAGCCGCCGGTGGACGCCCGGACGTTCCTCGCCGGCGAGCTGTCGCGCGCCGGCCTGGACGACGCGGTCGCGTTCCTGACCGGCGCGTCGCTCGACGCGTACGTCGAGGCCTCCCGCGAGCTCGCAGGGGTTCGCGTGCAGGTCGTCGCGACCGTCGGTCTCGACAACGCGCTGCGTGCCGGCGATCCGGTGCACGTCGAGGACCCCCCGGCGGCCGGCGGGGCGCTCGGCACGAGGGGCGGCACCATCGTCGGCACCCTCGTCGGCACCATCAACGTCCTGTGTCGCGCCTCGCTGCCGCTCGCCGACGAGGCGCTGATCGAGATGCTGGCGATGGTCGCCGAGGCGCGCACACTGGCGGTGCTCGAGGGCGGGGTCGCGAGCCGGCAGAGCGGGCTCGCGGCGACCGGCACCGGCACCGGCACCGACTGCATCGTCGTCGCCGCACCCTGCGGCGCGCCCGTTGCCGAGTACGCCGGCAAGCACACGCCGCTCGGCCACCTGATCGGGGTGACCGTGGCCGACGCCGTCGCGCGCGGCGTCGCCGCCTGGCTCGCGGCGCACGCGGGACGCCGCGTCGCGGGAGCGGCCAAGTGACGCGCGGCTCGATCGTGCTCGTCGGCGGCGGTGCGCGCTCGGGCAAGAGCCGCTTCGCGCTGGCGCGGGCGCGCGCGCTGGGTGCGCGACGGGTGTTCGTGGCCACGGCCCAGGTCTTCGACCAGGAGGCCTTCGACCGGGAGATGGAAGAGCGCATCGCGCTGCACCGCGCGACGCGCGGCGACGACTTCCGCACGATCGAGGAGCCGCTCGAGCTGCCCAGCCTGCTCGCCGGGCTCGACGGCGCGGACGTGGTGCTGGTCGACTGCTTGACGCTGTGGCTGTCGAACCTGCTGGTGCGCGGCGACGCCCCCGAGGCGATCCTCGCGCGCGTCGACGAGCTGTGCCGGGTGCTGCTGCCGCGCGAGCGCCACGTCGTGCTGGTCACCAACGAGGTGGGCATGGGGATCGTGCCGGAGAACGCCCTCGCGCGCGCCTTCCGCGACGTCGCGGGCAGCGCCCACCAGCGCATCGCCGCGGTGGCCGACGAGATCCACGTCGCGATCCTCGGCACGGTGCTGCGGCTCAAGCCCGAGCCGGTGGCGGTGCAGCCGTGACCCTGCTCGACGAGACGCGGCAGCGCATCGTGCCGCCCGACGCCGCGGTCGCCGCGGCGACGCAGCGCCTGCTCGACGGCAAGACGAAGCCGCGGCGGAGCCTCGGCCGGCTCGAGGAGATCGCCTGCCGGATCGCGGCGATGCGCGGACGGCCGCTGCCGCCGCCGCCGGTCGGGGCGATCGTCGTCATGGCCGCCGACCACGGCGTCGCCGCCGAGGGCGTCAGCGCCTACCCGCAGGAGGTGACGCGCCAGATGGTGCTCAACTTCGTGCGCGGTGGGGCGGCGATCAACGTGCTCGCGCGTCGCGCGGGTGCGCGCCTGGTGGTGGTCGACATGGGCGTCGCGGGCGAGCTCGAGCCGGCGCCCGGGCTGCTGTTGCGGCGCATCGCCGCCGGCACGCGGAGCCTCGCGTCTGGTCCGGCGATGTCGCGCGCGGACGCGGTGCGCGCGATCGAGGCCGGCGTCGCGATCGCACGCGACCTCGCGCGCGCCGGAGTGACGCTGCTCGGGACCGGAGAGATGGGGATCGCCAACACCACGGCGGCGAGCGCGCTCGCCGCCGCCCTGACCGGCCGACCGGTCGCCGAGCTGACCGGTCGCGGCACCGGCGTCGACGACGCCGCGCTGCGCCGCAAGGTCGCGGTGATCGAGCGTGCCCTGATCGTGAACCGCCCCGACGCGGCCGATCCGCTCGGCACGCTCGCGCAGCTCGGCGGCTTCGAGATCGCGGGGCTCGCCGGGCTGATCCTCGGTGCGGCCGCCGAGCGCGTGCCGGTCGTGCTCGACGGGGTCATCACCGCGGCGGCGGCGCTGGTCGCTGTGCGTCTCGCGCCGCGCGCGGCCGGCTATCTGCTCGCGGCGCACCGCTCGGTCGAGCCGGCGCACGCGCCGCTGCTCGCGGCGCTCGAGCTCGAGCCGCTGGTCGACCTGGCGCTGCGGCTCGGCGAGGGCACCGGCGCGGCGCTGGCGTTCGGCCTGATCGAGGCGGCCATCGCGCTGCTGCACGAGATGGCGAGCTTCGCGGACGCGGGCGTCGCCGACTCCGGCGCCTGACGGACGACGATGCCCGCCGAGCTGACGCCGTCGGTCGCGGCCTTGCTGCTCGCGCTCGCCTGGGATCGCCTGCTCGGCGAGCCGCGGGCGCGCCTCCACCCGGTCGTGTGGCTCGGAGGGCTGGTGGACGTTCTGCGGCGTCGCGCGCCGCGCGGCGGTCCGGTGGCCGAGCTCGCGTACGGTGCGGCCGTGGCGTTGCTCGTTCCGCTCGTCGCGGCGGCCCTCGGCTGGCTGGCGCTCGATTGGCTCGCGCCTGTGCCGTGGCTGCGCGTCGCGGTCGAGGCGTACCTCCTGAAGAGCGCCTTCGCGCTGCGCGCGCTCGGAGCGGCCGCGGAGGACGTGCGCGCGCCGCTCGTCGCGGGCGACCTCGACGTGGCGCGCCGCGCGCTGCGCAGCCTGTGCAGCCGCGACGCGAGCACGCTCGACGCGGAGCTGGTCGCGGCCGCGGCCGTCGAGTCGGTCGCCGAGAACGCGTCCGACAGCTTCGTCGCGCCGCTCTTCTGGTACCTGCTGCTCGGACTGCCGGGAGCGCTCTTCTACCGCGCGGTGAACACGCTCGACGCGATGATCGGCTATCGCGGCGCCTACGAGCACCTCGGCAAGGCGTCGGCGCGCCTCGACGACCTGCTGAACCTGGTGCCGGCGCGTCTCACCGCCCGGCTGCTGCTGGTTGCCGGGTGGTGGCAGGGCCTGGACCTGCGGCGTGCCGTCGCGGTGCGCGCCCGCGACGCGCGGACGACGGCGAGCCCGAACGCCGGCCACCCGATGGCGACCATGGCGGGCCTCCTCGGCGTGGCGCTCGAGAAGCCCGGCCACTACCGCCTCGGCGACCCCCGCCGGCCGGTCGGCGCCTCGATCGTCGCCGAGGCGTGGCGCTTGACCACGACGGCCGCGGTCGCGATGGTCCTGCTCGCGCTCTCGGGCGCGGTCTTGCGCGATGTCCTCGCTCGCTGACAGGCTCCGCGGGATCGTCCCCGCCCGCACGCATGGTGGCGCGATCGACGCCGAGCTCGACGCGCTCGAAATCGACGCGGCGTCGCTGCTCGACGTCAGCACGAGCGTGAACCCGTACGGACCGGCCGGGTCGGTGGTACGCGCGGTGCGTGCCGCGGTGCTGGAGCGCTATCCCGACCCGGCGTCGCGGGCGGCGCGAGGTGCCCTCGCGCGGGCCTGCGCGACGACTCCCGACCGCGTGGTCGTCGGCAACGGCGCGAGCGAGCTCCTGTGGACGCTCGCCCGCCTGCTGCTCGCACCAGGCGACACGCTGCTGTCGTGCGAGCCGACCTTCGCCGAGATGCGCGCCGCGGCGCAGGCGGCGGGTGCGCGTGTCGTCGAGTGGCGCGCGACGTCCGCGAGCGGCTTCGCGCTCGACCTCGAGGCCATCGAGCGGGCGACGCGCGCATCGGCGGCGAGCGTGCTGTCGCTGTGCGTGCCGGCGAGCCCGAGCGGGGTCGCGGTTCCGGCGGCCGCGGTCGGGGCGCTCGCCGCGGCGCTCGCCGACGTGACGATCGTCCTCGACCAGTCGTTCCTCGCGTCGAGCGAGCGGCACGCCGACCTCGCGTGCGCGCTGCCCGACAACGTGGTCTGCGTGCGCAGCCTCACCAAGGAGCACTCCATCCCCGGCGTGCGGGTCGGCTACCTCCTGGCGGCGCCCGAGGTCGCGAGCGCGGTCGAGGCGTCGCGTCCGGCGTGGACGGTGGGTGCGGCCGCACAGGCGGCCGCGGTCGCGGCGTGTGCCGAGCAGGCGTTCGTCGCGCGCACCAGGGAGCGCCTGCTGGCCGAGCGCGACGCGCTGTCCGGTGCGCTGCGGGCGGCCGGGCACGCGCCGCTCGGCTCGAGCACGACCTACTTCCTGGTCCCGGTCGGCGACGCGGCGACGGCGCGGCGACGGATGCTCGCGAGCCACGGCGTCCTGGTGCGCGACTGCACGTCGTTCGGACTGCCGGGACACGTCCGCCTCGCGGCGCGCGGCGGCGCCGCGGCGGCGCGGATCGTCGCCGCATTCGCGGCGCTCGCGGACGGGAGCGCGCGTCGCGGTGCGGCGGGGTGAGCGCTCGGGTGCGCACCGTGCTCCGCCGGCTGCTGGTCGCGGTCGCCTTCCTCACCCGACTGCCGGTGCCGCCCGGCCGCGAGGTGGACGAGGTCGACGTCGGACGCTCGGCCGCGTTCTTCCCGCTGGTCGGCCTGGTGCTCGGCGCCGTGCTCGTGGTGGTCGCGGCGCTGCTCGCGCGGCACCTCCCGTCGAGCGTTCTCTCGGTGCTGCTCGTCGCGCTGCTCGCGGCGCTCACGGGAGCGCTGCACCTCGACGGCGTCGCCGACACCTTCGACGCGCTCGGCTCGCCGTCGGCCGACCGCGCGCGCCGGCTAGAGATCCTGCGCGACAGCCGGATCGGCGCGCACGGCGCGACGGCCCTGGTGCTCGTCGTGCTGCTCAAGCTCACCGCGCTGCACGCCGTTCTCGCGAGCGGCGCGGTGGCGGCCGTGCTCCTCTTTCCTGCGCTCGCGCGCTGCGTCGCGACGATCGCCCTGGTGCGCTTTCCGTACGCGCGGGTGCAGGGACTCGGGGCTGCGTTCGCGGCGCACGGGTCGCCGCGCGACGCGCTCGCCGTCTCCGCCGCCACGCTCGTAGCCACGTGGCTCCTCGGCGGCGGTCCGGCGGTGCTCGCCGCCCTGGTGGCGTCCGGCGTCGTGCTGCTCTTCGTGCGACGCGTGGCGGGCCGGCTCGGCGGCGTCACCGGCGACGTCTGCGGCGCCGCGATCGAGCTCGCCGAGGCCGCGTTTCTGGTGCTTTACCTCGCCGCGAGTTGACGCGTCCGGACGCCAACCGCTAAGACCCGCCCCGTTCATGCCGGACGGGTCCCGCGCAGGGTGAAAAGGGAAGGGGGTTCGAAGCCCCCGCTGCCCCGCAACTGTGAGGGGGGACTTCCGCCACGAGAAGCCACTGTCGGGCTCGGCCCGGTGGGAAGGCGTGGTCGGAGGGAAGATCCCCGAGCCAGGAGACCTGCCCGTCCGGATCTGTTGCGAACCCTTTCGGAGGAGGAGGGGCGCATGCCGGCAGGCCAGGTCACATCGGGAGAGCACAGCACGCGCGCCGCACGCGGCGTCGTCGAGGCTCGTCCCGCGTGCACTCCGTCGCTCGCGTCCCCCACGTCTCGGCCCACGGGCACCGCCCACCCGAGCTTTCGGTCGTGGTTCGCACCCAGCTCCACCATCCCCGGCGCGTGCCTCGCGAGAGGCCGACGCACCGCCGGGAGAGGAGGCACGAGGTGCGGGAGACTCTCCTGGCCGGAAGATCGGACGCGCCGTCGACGGCGCGTCGTCGCACGGACGCGCTCGCGCGCGTCGCGCTCGCGCTCGTCCTGAGCGCAGGGACGCTGCTCGCTCCGGCGACGACGCCGGCGCGTGCGGAGGAGGCACCGGGTGACGAGATCGTCGGCGGCACCGACGTGACCGGCGACGCGCCGCCGACGCGCCTCGACCCGCTGGTGGTGACCGCGACGCGCACGCACGCCACGCTCTCCGAGATCCCGCAGACGGTGACGGTGATCACGCGCGAGGACATCGAGGAGAGCAAGGTCGACACCGTCGCCGACCTGCTGCGCGCGGTGGTCGGCGTCGAGGTGCTGCAGTCGGGCGGGCGCGGCACCTCGACCAGCGTCTTCATCCGCGGCAGCGAGTCCGACGAGGTGCTGGTGCTGATCGACGGCGTGCAGGTGAACTCGGTCACCCTCGGCGCCTTCGACTTCGCGAACCTGACGCCCGAGGGCTTCGACCGCGTCGAGGTCCTGCGCGGCGGCGGCGGCAGCCTGTACGGCTCGGAGGCGGTCGGCGGCGTGATCAACCTGATCACGCGGCGCGGCGCCGCGCCGACCTCCGGCGCGATGTCGTTCGCCGGCGGCAACGGCAGGACCGACCGCGAGACGGGATCCTTCTCGGCGGCGACCGACCTGTTCAAGATCGCCGGCTCGCTGACCCACATCGGCACCGCCGGATTCGGCCCCGAGGTGCCGGTCGACGAGGCGGGCACGGTGAAGAAGAACAACGACGACTACGACGCCACCACCGCGTCGCTGCGCGCCGACTGGACGCCGAGCGAGACCGGCGCGCTGTACGGAATCCTGCACTACGTGCGGAGCAACGTCGGGCTCGCCAACGCGGCCAACTTCCTCGGCGTGCTCGACCCCAACGCGCGGCTGAACGGCGACTTCTACTTCGCGAAGCTCGGCTGGGAGGACGCGCCGCTCGACGGCTTCTCGTACCGTCTGTCGGGCGCCTACGTGCAGGACGACCAGCGCTTCGACGATCCGCCCGACGTCAACAACACGGCCGACACGCGCTCGCGCATCCCGTCGGAGATCATCCAGGGCGACGCGCAGGCGAACTACGCGTGGCAGTGGTCGGTCAGCACTCTCGGCTTCCAGTACACGCGCAAGTCGGCGGACGTGTTCTCCTACTCGAGCTTCTCCGATCCGCCGGGGCAGACCTTCGACCCGAGCCGCGAGGACTACGGCGTCTACGGGCAGGAGCAGATCCGGCTGTTCGACGACACGATCGTCCTGCTGGGCAGCGTCCGCTTCGACCACGACCAGCAGTTCGGCGACGTCACGAGCCCGACCGGTGCGATCGCGCTGCGCCTGCCGTTCGAGCCGGTACCCGACTACTGGACCGGCGCGCGGGTGCGCGCGACCTACGCCGAGGGCTTTCGCGCGCCCACCTTCAACGAGCTCTTCTTCCCCGGCTTCGGCAACCCGGACCTCGGCCCCGAGCGCTCGAGCGAGTGGAACACCGGCTTCGACCTCGAGCTCCTCGGCGGGCGTACGCTCGTCTACGCGACCTACTTCGACCGCCGCGTCACCGACGACATCGTCACCGTGCTGGTCGACCCGGACACGTTCTTCTTCGCGCCGGTGAACCTCGGCCGCGTCGACGCGACCGGCGTCGAGACCGGCATCGACGTGGACCTCGGCGCGGGCTTCCGCTTCGGCGGGTCGTACACCTACCTCGGCCTCACCTCGGCGGGCGGCGCCGACAGCCTGACGCGGCGGCCGAACAACCAGATGAGCTCGTTCGTCGCCTACCGGACGCCGCAGGTCTTCGCGTCGGCGGACGCCTTCCAGGCGCGGGTCGACGTGTTCTTCGTCGGCGACCGTCCCGACTTCGACCCGCAGACCGGCGCCATCGTGACCAACCCGCAGTACACCCGCGTCGACCTCGCGACGGCGTACGTCCTGCCGTGGACCTACGATCCCGAGGTGGCGTTCTCGCTCTTCGGCCAGGTGTCGAACCTGCTCGACCGCGACTACCAGGAGGTGCTCGGCTTTCCCGCGCTGCCGATCAACGCGCTCGCCGGGCTGCGGGTCGCGTTCCGGTGAGCTAGGCGGAGGCGATGACCCGCTGCCTGCGAGGCGAGCCGCGTCGCCGGAGCCGTCGCCGCGCCCCGGCGCGCCCGCCGGCGCCGGGCTCCGTCGCGCTCTGCGCGGCGGCCGTCGTCGCGCTGCTGATCTCGCTCGGCGGTGCGGGCAGCCTCGCGCGCGCTGCGGCCGACCGCGCCGTCGCCGGCACGGGCGGCGCGGCCGCGACCGAGCCGCCGCCCGGCGGCGCGCGGCGCATCGTCTCGCTGGCGCCGTCGGTGACCGAGACGGTGTTCGCGCTCGAGCGCGGCGACCGCCTGGTCGGGGTGTCCACCTTCTGCGACTACCCGCCGGACGAGCTCGCCGCGCTGCCGCGCGCCGGCAGCTACTTGACGCCGAACGTCGAGCAGATCGTGGCGCTGCGCCCCGACGTCGTGCTCGGCGTGCCGACGCCGGGCAACCAGGCGGCGGTCGAGCAGCTACGCTCGCTCGGGCTGGTCGTCGTGATCGTCGGCGAGCTGACGCTCGCCGACACCTGGGACGCGATGCGCACCATCGGCCGCTGGACCGGCAACGCCGCGGCCGCGGACGCGCTGATCGCGCGGCTCGGGGCCGAGATCGCCGACGTGCGCGAGCGGGCGTCGCGCCTGCCGCGGCGCAAGGTCCTGTTCGTCGTCGGCCACGACCCGCTGGTCGCGGCGGGCTCCGGGCTCTTCATCGACGAGCTGATCGGGGTCGCGGGCGGGGACAACGTCGCCGCGGGGACCGGGCTCTCCTGGCCCCGGCTGTCGCTCGAGACGGTGATCGCCGCGGCCCCGGAGGTCATCATCGACGGCGCCATGGGCAGCGAGGCAGACCGGGGGCTCGACGCCTACTGGAGACAGTTCGCCTCGGTGCCCGCGGTGCGCGAGGGGCGGCTCTGGCCGCAGCGTTCCGACGCGCTGCTGCGCCCGGGGCCGCGGGTGGCGCTCGGCGCGCGCGAGCTTTTCGAGATGATCCACGCCGGCCGGAACCCGCGCTTCGCGGAGCCGTCGTGACGCCGGTCGCGACGGCGGCGGCGAGCGGCCTGGTGCCGCGGGTCACCGCACGCCGGCTCCTCCTGCTGCACGGCGGCTGCGCGGCGGGTCTGCTCGTCGTCGTCCTGCTCGCGATCCTGGTCGGGCCGGTGGCGGTCGATCCGCTCGCGGCCTGGCGCGCGCCGCCGGACGACCCGGCGCGCGTCATCGTCTTCGGCGCGCGGCTGCCGCGCATCGTGCTCGCGGCGCTCGTCGGCGGTGCGCTCGGGCTCGCCGGGGCCGCTCTGCAGGCGCTGCTCTCGAACCCGCTCGCCTGCCCGCACGTGCTCGGCATCTCGGGCGGTGCCGCGCTGCTCGGGATCGTCGCCATGATCGGCGCGACCCTGCCCGCGGCGGCGGCGCTCGGCCTCGGCGGCGAGGCGGCGCTGGTGGTGGTGCCCGCGGCGGCGTTCGCCGGGGCGCTCCTGACGGCGCTCCTCGTGCAGTCGGTCGCGCGCTCGAGCGGCCGCGTGACGCCGCACACGCTGCTGCTGACCGGCGTCGTTTTCAACGCCTTCGCCGCGGCGCTGATCACCTTCATCAACACGCTCGCCGACTTCTACCGCGCGCACGGCATCCTCGCCTGGGTGGTGGGCACGATCACGGTGCGCGGCGCCACCTGGACGGCGGCGAGCGCGCTGACGCTGGTTGCGGGGCTGGCGCTGCTGTCGGCGAGCGCGCGCGACCTGAACGCGCTCGGCCTCGGAGAGGAGGGGGCGACGAGCCTGGGCGTGGACGTGGTGCGCGCGCGCCGCGCGGTCTACGTCGCGGTCGCTCTCCTGGTCGCGGGTGCCGTGCCGGTGTCGGGGATGATCGGCTTCGTCGGCCTGATCGTGCCGCACCTGGTGCGGCTCGTGGTCGGCAGCGACCAGCGTCTCGTGTTGCCGGCGGCGATGTGGGCCGGGGCCGCGTTCCTCGTCCTCGCCGACGCCGCCGCGCGCACGGTGCTGGGTGCGACCGAGCTGCCGGTGGGCGTGATCACGGCGCTCTGCGGCGGGCCGTTCTTCCTCCTGCTGCTGCGCCGGCAGACCGCCGGCGCGCTCGGCGAGCCGCGGTGAGCGCGCCGACGGAGGCGGCGCTCGAGGCGCGCGCGGTCGGCGTGCGCTACGGCGCGCGGGCGGCGCTCGTCGACGTCGACGCCCGCGTCGCGCCGGGCGAGACGCTCGGCGTGATCGGGCCGAACGGCTCCGGCAAGTCCACCCTGATCCGCGTGCTCGCCGGCGTGCGCCGACCGACCGGCGGCGACGTGCTGCTCGGCGGACGCCCGCTGCACGCCGTCTCGCGCCGCGAGCGTGCGCGCACGATCGCGCTCGTGCCGCAGGAGACCCACCTCGCGTTCCCCATCCGCGTGCGCGACCTGGTGCTGCTCGGCCGCGCGCCGCACACCGGACGATTCGGCCTCGAGCGCGGCGAGGACCTGCGCGCGGCGCACGACGCGATGGAGCGCGCCGAGGTCCTCGAGCTCGCCGAGCGCAGCGTCGACGAGCTCTCGGGCGGTGAGCGACAGCGCGTCGTGCTGGCCCGCGCGCTCGCGCAGGACGCCCGCATCCTGCTGCTCGACGAGCCGACCGCGTTCCTGGACCTGAAGCACGAGGTGGTGCTGCTCGACCTGGTGCGCGAGCTCTGCCGCACGCGCCGTCTCGCGGTGGTCGTCGTGCTGCACGACCTGAACCTGGCCGCCATGTACTGCGACCGCCTGCTGCTCCTCGACCGTGGCCGCGCGCACGCCACCGGTCCGCCCGACGCGGTGCTCACCTACGCGGACCTCTGTGCGGTGTACGGTACCGAGCTGTACGTGGCGCCGAACGACGTCACGGGGCAGCGCGTCGTGCTGCCACTGTCGCGCGAGCACCGCGAGCGGCTGGCCCGTCTCGATCGGCGGTGAGCGTCGCCCCGGCGGCGTTCGCCGGGCGCGCGCGTCGCTCCCTTCGTCTGCGACGGTGGTCCTGTCCTAGCAGGACAGGACCGCGACGGTCGCGCGCGTTGACTGCGGGGGACAGGTGGTAGTACCTACTCCCCCGGACGCTGCTGGACGACGGAGGGGACTTGGAATTTCAGTTCGCCAACGTACTGGTTTTCCTGCTGCTCGGCGCCATCACGGCCGGGCTGATGCTGGGGCTCGGGTGGCTGCTGCGGCCATCCAATCCCGAGTCGCGCAAGCTCTCGACCTACGAGTGCGGCGAGCCGCCGTCGGGTAGCGCCTGGATCAATTTCAACATCCGCTTCTACCTGATCGCCCTGGTGTTCGTGATCTTCGACGTCGAGATCGCGTTCGTCTACCCGGTCGCGGTGGCGTTCCGCGAGTACGTGCTGCAGGGCAGGGGGCTGCTGGTGCTGACGGAGCTGTTCCTGTTCGTCGGCGTCCTGTTCGTCGGCCTGATCTACGTCTGGAAGAAGCAGGACCTCGACTGGCTCAAGAGAGTGAGCCGCCCGAGCTGAGCTCGAGCGGGCTCGAGGTGACAATGTCGCTGATCAACAGCGTCCCAGAGACCCTCGTCACGGCCAAGCTGGACGACGTGCTCAACTGGACGCGCAAATCGTCGGTCTGGTACATGCTCTTCGGTCTCGCCTGCTGCGCCATCGAGATGATGCAGACGGGCGGGCCGCGCTCCGATCTCGATCGCTTCGGCGCCGTGCCGCGGGCGACGCCACGCGTCTCCGACCTGATCATCGTGTCCGGCACGCTGACGTTGAAGATGGCGCTGCGCACCAAGCTGCTCTACGAGCAGATGCCCGACCCGAAGTACGTGATCTCGATGGGCAGCTGCGCGAACTGCGGCGGGCTCTTCCAGCTCGCGTACTCGGTGTGCGACGGGGTCGACAAGGTGATCCCCGTGGACGTCTACGTCCCCGGCTGTCCGCCGCGGCCCGAGGCGCTCACCGAGGGCCTGCTCAAGCTGCAGGAGAAGATCCAGCAAGAGCGCTGGCTGGTGCGCGCTCCGGACGCGGACACCGCGGCAGCTTGACGATGGACGCCGTCGAGATCCACCGCCGCCTGCGCGAGCGGTTCGGGAGCGCCGTGTCGGCCGACCTCCAGGCGGCCGACTGGAGCACGTGCGCGGTCGAGGGACAGTCGATCGCCGCGGTGTGCGCGCTCCTGCGTGACGACCCCGAGCTGGGCTTCGACTGCCTCTCGAACCTGAGCGCCGTCGACTGCAAGAAGGACGACACGATCGAGGTCTACTACCACCTGCTGTCGTACCGGCACCGCCACCAGATCGTGCTGCGCGCGGCGACGCCCCGTCCCGACCCGATCCTGCCCACGGTCACGCACCTGTGGCCGATCGCCGACTGGCTCGAGCGCGAGGCGTTCGACCTGATGGGCGTCCGCTTCACGGGGCACCCCGACCTGCGCCGCATCCTCATGCCGGAGGACTGGGTCGGGCATCCGCTGCGCAAGGACTTCGTCGAGCCCGACGAGTACCACGGCATCTCCACCCGGCGTGAGAGCCTCCTGAAGCTATGAGCACCAACGCGATCGACGTCGACGTGCTGCGCGAGACCGGCGCGGGACTCGAGACCGAGGAGATGACCCTCAACATGGGTCCGCAGCACCCGTCGACGCACGGCGTGCTGCGCTTCGTCGTCAAGGCCGACGGCGAGGTGATGCGCCGCGCGATCCCCGACATCGGCTACCTGCACCGCTCGATCGAGAAGATCGCCGAGAAGGTCGGCTACCACGGCTTCATGCCGTACACCGACCGCGTCGACTACGTCTCGGCGATGCAGTGCAACCAGGGCTGGGCGATGGCGTGCGAGAAGCTCGCGGGCATCGAGGTCCCCCGGCGGGGCGAGTACTGCCGCGTGATCGCGTGCGAGTTCGGACGGCTCGCGAGCCACCTGCTGTCGGTCGGCGCGACCGGCATGGACATCGGCGCCGTCACGCCCTTCACGCACGCGATCCGCGAGCGCGAGTACATCAACGACATCCTCGAGGAGCTCTGCGGCGCGCGGCTCACGTTCAACTACATGCGCATCGGCGGCTGCGCCTGGGACATCCCGCCGGGCTTCGTCAAGCGTGCGTTCGCATACCTCGACCGCTTCGAGCCGCTGATCGACGAGTACAACGAGCTGATCTCGTTCAACAAGATCTACGTCGAGCGGCTCGCCAACGTGGCGCCGGTCTCGCCCCAGCAGGCGATCGCGTGGAACCTCGTCGGGCCGAACCTGCGCGGATCGGGCGTCAGGTACGACGTGCGCAAGGACGTGCCGTACTCCGCGTACCCGGAGTTCGAGTTCGACGTGCCGGTGGGCACGGGCGAGCGCGGCACGCTCGGCGACTCGTACGACCGCTACATGGTGCGCATGCGCGAGATGAAGGAGAGCTGCAAGATCCTTCGCCAGGCGCTGGCGGGGCTGCCCGCGGGGCCGGTCGTCGCGAAGGTGGCGCGCACCTTCCGTCCGCCCGCCGGCCACGTGTACGTTCGGGTCGAGGCGTCGCGCGGCGACATGGGCTGGTTCGTCGTCAGCGACGGCACCGCCTTCCCGGCGCGCGTGCACATCCGCACCGGATCGTTCGCGGCGATGGCCGCGATCGAGGAGATGAGCAAGGGGCTGATGATCGCGGACCTGGTCGCGGTGATCGCGACCCTCGACATCGTCGCTCCCGAGGTCGATCGCTGATGCAGCAATTCGCCGACTCTCTGCTCGCAGACGGCTTTCTCGCCGGCCTGCCGACGCCCGTGGGCTACGTGCTCGTGGTCGCGTTCTTCGCCTTCGTGCTGCTGAACTTCATCATGCTGATCGCCGGCGTGACGAGCTGGCTCGAGCGGCGCGTGTGGGCGCGCATCCAGTCGCGCGTCGGGCCGAACCGGGTCGGTCCGCAGGGCGTGGTCCAGTGGCTCGCCGACGGCATCAAGAACATCTTGAAGGAGGACATCATCCCCGAGGCGGCCGACAAGCCGCTGTTCAAGGGGGCGCCGTACCTCGCGATGATCGGCTTCTTCGGCGCCTGGGTCTGCGTACCCTTCGGCGACGGGCTGATCATCGCCGACCTGAACGTCGGCGTGCTCTACATCACGGCCGTGACCGGGCTCGTCGTGGTCGGCATCCTGATGGCGGGCTGGTCGTCGAACAACAAGTGGGCGCTGCTCGGCGGCATCCGCTCGGCGGCGCAGATCGTGAGCTACGAGATCCCGGCCGCGATCGCGATCAACACGGTGATCCTGCTCACCGGCACGCTGAGCATGCAGGGCATCATCCAGGCGCAGGGCTGGGCGCCGTGGAACTGGTTCCTGTTCGACAACCCGTTCACCTTCGTCGCCTTCTTCCTCTTCTTCGTGGCGCTACTCGCCGAGGGCAACCGTACGCCGTTCGACCTGCCCGAGGCGGAGTCGGAGCTGGTCGCGGGTGCCTTCACCGAGTATTCCGGGCTCCGCAGCCTGCTCTTCTTCCTGGTGGAGTGGGGCAACCTGTACATCATCGGCGCGCTCTGCACGACGCTCTTCCTCGGCGGCTGGCAGGTACCCGCGTTCACCGAGAACGCCTTCCTGCTCGGCGTGGCGCAGGTGCTGACGTTCTTCCTGAAGTCGTACTTTCTGGTGTTCGTCACGATGTGGATCCGCGCGACCTTGCCGCGCGTGCGCGTCGATCAGCTCATGTCGCTGTGCTGGAAGTACCTGGTGCCGATCTCGTTCGTGAACCTGCTCGGTGCGATGCTGTGGGTGGTCGCGTTCCCGCATGGCAGCATCGTGATGCGCGTCGCGATGTTCCTGTTCGGCTTGGCGATCGTGCTCTACTTCTTCTCGCGGGTCGCGTCGCACCTCCGCCGTGCGCGTCCCGAGATGACGTGGAACCCGATCTCCTGAGGACGGTGGTCATGGGGCTGGGGAATTACGTCAGGAACATCCGCGAGACCCTCGGGACGATCTTCGAGGGCATGGCGATCACGGCGTCGCACTTCGTGCGCAAGCCGTACACGATCCAGTACCCGGACCGGATGGAGATCCGCGTCCAGGACGCCTTGCCCTTCCGCTACCGCGGCCTGCTCGACGTCGACCTCGAGATCTGCACCGGCTGCCTCGCCTGCGAGCGCGCGTGCCCGATCGACTGCATCGTGATCGACGCCGAGAAGGACAAGACCACCAAGGAGATGATCCTCAAGCGCTTCGACATCGACCTCGCGAAGTGCATGTTCTGCGGCCTCTGCTCGGAGCCGTGCCCGACCGGCTCGATCCACCACACTCCCGAGTTCGAGGGCGCCGACTTCTCGCTCGAGAGCCTCGTGCGCCGCTACGTGAAGGCGCCGCTGGTCGCCTACAAGCCGCCGAAGGGCCCCGAGACCGATCCCGACGTCGCTCCGATCCTCGCGCGCGGATTGCGCTACCTGGACGAATTCGCTAGTCCCGGCGATCCCAAGGCGCGGGAATGAAGCCGTGCTCCTCGTTCCCCGCTACCGGTGAATCACTGACGTGATCTACGCGGCCCTCTTCTACGCCATCGCCGGCTTGACGGTGCTCTCCGCGCTCGGCGTCGCCTTCTCGACCAACATCGTGTACTCGGCGATGGCGTTGATGGGCACGCTGGTGGGCGTGTCCGGGCTGTACGTCTTCCTCGCGGCGGACTTCGTCGCGGTCGTGCAGCTGCTGGTCTACGTCGGCGGCATTCTCGTCCTGACGCTGTTCGCGATCATGCTGACGCACCAGATCGCCGAGGTGCAGGTCTCGAACCGCTCGGTGGGGCGCTTGCCGGCGCTCGCGCTGGTGGTCGTCGTCGGCATCGCGATGGGTGTGGCGCTGTTCCGCGCGCCCTGGCACGTCGAGCCGCTCGGCGCCTCCACGCCGACGACCTACGGCATCGGCGACAGCTTCCTGAACCAGTACCTGCTGCCCTTCGAGCTCGCGTCGGTGGTGCTGCTCACGGCGCTCGTCGGCGCGATCGTCCTGTCGCGCAAGGAGCTGCGCGGCTGATGGAGATCGGGCTCCACCACTTCCTCGTCGTGGGCCTCGTCGTGTTCCTGTGCGGCGTGTTCACCGTGCTGACGCGCCGCAACGCGATCGGCATCCTGATGGGCGTCGAGCTGATCCTCAACTCCGCGAACATCAACTACATCGCGTTCTCGCGCTACGGCGGCGGGGGCTACGACGGGCAGGTCTTCTCGGTGTTCGTCATCATGCTGGCCGCCGCGGAGGCCGCGATCGGCCTCGCGATCGTGCTCGGCATCTACCGGCAGTTCGAGACCATCGACGTGGAGGCGACCGACACGCTGCGCGGCTAGCGCCGGGTGCGGGGGAGGCGACGTCGATGCAACTGAAGGAACGCTGAGCCCGTGTCGGACCCCATCGAAGTCGGATACCTCCGCTGGATCATCCTGGCGCCGCTGATCGGAGCTGCGATCAACGGGCTGCTCGGCGCGCGCATCCAGAAGGCGGCGGGCAAGACGCCGATCGCGGTGATCGCGTGCCTGCCGGTGCTGGTGAGCTTCGTGCTCTCGGTCGTCGCGTTCGGCCAGCTCCTCGGCCTCGCGCCGGAGCAGCGTTTTCTGCTCGACTCGCTGTCGCGCTGGATCCACATCGGCAACCTGAACGTCGACTTCGCGTTCTGGGTCGACCCGCTGTCGGCGGTGATGATCCTGGTGGTGACCGGGATCGGCGGGTTGATCCACCTCTACTCCGTCGGCTACATGCACGAGGAGCCGAGCTTCTGGCGCTTCTTCGCCTACCTGAACCTCTTCATGGCGGCGATGCTCACGCTGGTGCTGGGCGACAGCCTGCTCACGCTGTTCGTCGGCTGGGAGGGCGTCGGGCTGTGCTCCTACGCGCTGATCGGCTTCTGGTACAAGGACATCGCCAACGCGACCGCGGGCTCGAAGGCGTTCATCGTCAACCGCATCGGCGACTTCGGCTTCGTGGTCGGCATGTTCGCGCTGTTCTGGGGGCTCGCCGAGATCGGCCACGGCACGCTGGTGGTGCGCGAGATCCAGCAGCACGCGCACCTGCTCCAGGACAAGACGTTCTGGGGCTTCGCCCTGCCGACGTTCGTCACCCTGATGCTCTTCGTCGGCGCGACCGGCAAGTCGGCGCAGATCCCGCTCTACGTCTGGCTGCCCGACGCGATGGCCGGCCCGACGCCGGTCTCGGCGCTGATCCACGCGGCGACCATGGTCACCGCCGGCGTCTACATGATCGGCCGGCTGTCGTTCCTGTTCGCGATGGCACCGGTGACGCTCGGCGTGATCGCGACGATCGGCATCCTGACGGCGTTCTTCGCTGCCACCGTCGGCGTCGCGCAGAACGACATCAAGAAGGTGCTCGCCTACTCGACGGTGTCGCAGCTCGGCTTCATGTTCGTCGCGATGGGCGTCGGCGCCTACGCGGCCGGCATCTTCCACCTGTTCACGCACGCGTTCTTCAAGGCCTGCCTCTTCCTCGGCTCGGGCAGCGTGATCCACGCGCTGCACCACGAGCAGGACATGCGCCACATGGGCGGCCTCAAGAAGTACATGCCGATCACCTTCTGGACCTTCCTGATCTCGACGCTCGCGATCGCCGGCATGCCGCCGTTCGCGGGCTTCTTCTCGAAGGACGAGATCCTGTGGAAGGCGTGGTCGAGCCCGTACGGCGCCGGCTGGATCTGGGCGCTCGGCTCGCTCACCGCCGGGATCACCGCGTTCTACATGTTCCGCCAGGTGTTCATGGTCTTCTTCGGCGAGTACCGGGGCGGGCACGGCGGACACGGCCACGACGACGCGCACGGCGGCCACGGCAAGGGGCACGGCGCGCACCACCCGCACGAGTCGCCGGCGATCATGACCGGGCCGCTGGTGGTGCTCGCGCTCGGCGCGGTGCTGGTCGGCTTCCTGAACGTGCCGGGCGCGCTCGGCGGCAACCACGCCTTCGAGACCTGGCTCGCGCCGGTTCTCGAGCCGGGCCACGCGGCCCCGGCGCAGGACGCGCACGGGGCGCACGGTGCGGTCGCGAAGCTCGAGCACGCCGCCGAGGAGACCCTGCACCACGTCGCGCACGATCCGTTCGAGTACATCCTGATGGGCGTCTCGGTGTTGATCGCTCTCGGCGGCATCCTGCTCGCGTGGCTCGTGTACCTCCGCAAGTCGATCGACCCGGCGCGCTTCAGCGAGGCGTGGGCCGGCGTGCCGTACCGCACGGTGCTCGAGAAGTACTACGTGGACGAGATCTACCAGGCGGTGTTCGTGAACGGCACGCTCGCGCTGTCGCGCTTCCTCGCGGCCTTCGATCGCATCGTCGTCGACGGGCTGGTGAACGGCGTCGCGATGGTGACGCGCTGGATCTCGGCGGCCGAGGGTGCGTTCGACCGCTACGTCGTCGACGGCTTCGTCAACCTGGTCGGCTCGACCACCATGTGGATCGGCGCGCGCGCGCGCCAGGTCCAGACGGGACACATCTACTCGTATCTCTACGCGATCGTGATCGGCGTCGTCGTCATCATGTTCGCGCGGCTGCTGTGAGGCGGGAAAAACCATGCCGACCAACGTCTTGACGTGGATGATCTTCCTGCCCGTGCTGGGTGCGGTGGTCGTGCTGTGCCTGCCGCGCCACGCGACGATCCTCATCAAGAGCGTCGCGGCCGCGTTCACCGTGCCGCCGCTGCTGCTGGCGATCTGGCTCTACCAGAACTTCGACCGCACCACGTCGGACATGCAGTTCGTCACCAAGGTGCCGTGGATCGAGTCGTTCAACATCCAGTACTTCATCGGCGTCGACGGCGTCTCGATCACGATGGTGCTGCTCACCGCGCTGCTGTCGTTCCTCTGCATCTTCGCCTCGTGGGGCATCGACAAGGCGGTGAAGGCCTACTTCTCGCTCTTCCTGCTCCTCGACGCGGCGATGATGGGCGTGTTCTGCGCGCTCGACTTCTTCCTCTTCTTCGTCTTCTGGGAGGTGATGCTCCTGCCGATGTACTTCCTGATCGGCGTCTGGGGCGGGCCGCGGCGCGAGTACGCGGCGATCAAGTTCTTCATCTACACCATGGTCGGCAGCGTCCTGATGCTGGTCGCGATGCTGGCGCTCTACTTCCACGCCGAGCCGCACACCTTCGACATGCTCGAGCTCGCGGCGCGCTCGTCGACCTACTCGACGACCTTCCAGCACGTCGCCTGGATCGCGCTCTTCATCGGCTTCGCGATCAAGATCCCGGCGTTCCCGTTCCACACCTGGCTGCCGGACGCGCACGTCGAAGCGCCGACCGCGATCTCGGTGATCCTCGCCGGCGTGCTGCTGAAGATGGGAACCTACGGCATCCTGCGCATCAACTACCCGATGCTGCCGCAGGCGACGCTCGACTTCGCGTTCTGGTTCCTGATCGCGCTCGGCACGTGGAACATCGTCTACGGCGCGCTGTGCGCGATGGCGCAGACCGACCTGAAGAAGCTGATCGCCTACTCGTCGATCAGCCACATGGGCTACGTCATGTTCGGCATGGCGACGCTCACGTCGGAGGGCATCAACGGCGCCGTGCTGCAGATGTTCAACCACGGCACGGTCACCGCGATGCTCTTCCTCCTGGTCGGCGTGATCTACGACCGGGCGCACCACCGCGAGATCAACGGCTTCGGCGGGCTCGCCGGGATCATGCCGTTCTACACCGGCTGGACGGCGCTCGCGTTCTTCGCGGCGATGGGGCTGCCGGGCCTCTCGGCGTTCATCTCCGAGGTGCTGGTGCTGCTCGGCGGCTGGCGCCACTACCCGGCGTTCACCATCGTCAGCGCGAGCGCCGTGGTGCTGACCGCCGGCTACATGCTCTGGGCGATGCAGCGCATCTACCTCGGCAAGCCGAACGAGAAGTACCTCGACTTGCCCGACATCAACGGGCGCGAGGTCTTCACGCTCGTGCCGCTCGGCGCGATCGTCATCATCCTCGGCGTCTATCCGCGCCCGGTGCTCGACCTGATCAACGTGTCGCTCGTGCACCTGAACGACGTGGTCATGGGCAAGGCGCAGGTCGCGCTGGCCACCGCCGGCACGCTGGTTCCGTAAGGGCCCCATGGACCAGACGGTGCTCAGCAACGTCGCGAGCCTCGCCTTCAGCCTGCCCGAGCTGGTGCTCGGCGGGGCGGTCGTGGCGCTCTTCCTCCTGGACCTCTTCGTCGAGCGGAAGGAGCTGCTCGGCGACTTCGCCCTGCTCGCGCTCGCGGTGGTCGTGATCCTGTCGGCGCGGCTCCTCTGGGTGGACGGCGCCGCGCTCTTCAACGGCACGATCGTGCTCGACGGCTTCGCCGTGTTCTTCAAGCTGCTGCTCGCGCTGGCCGCGTTCGCGACGGTGTGGATGTCGCTCGGCTCGCGCGAGATCCAGCGCAACGGGATCGGGGAGTACTGGGCGGTGCTGCTCGCGAGCACGCTCGGGCTGCTGTTCATGGCCTCGGCGACGAACCTCCTGATGGCGTACCTCGCGCTCGAGTTCGTCAGCCTGACGTCCTACGTGCTGTCCGGGTTCATGCGCCAGAGCCGGCGCGCGAGCGAGGCGTCGCTCAAGTACCTGATCTACGGCGGCGTCGCGTCGGGCACGATGATCTACGGCATGAGCTGGATCTACGGGCTCGCGGGCAGCCTCGACTTCCGTGCGATCCAGGCGGCGCTCGCGGCCGGCGGCGGATCGTCGCTGCCGCTCTTCGTCGGTCTGGTCCTGACGCTCGCGGGCCTCGGCTACAAGGTCGCCGCGTTCCCGTTCCACATGTGGGCGCCCGACGTGTACCAGGGCGCGCCCATTCCCGTGACGGCCTTCCTCGCCGTGGGCTCGAAGGCGGCGGGCTTCGCGCTCATGATCCGCTTCTTCTTCACCGCCATGGCCGGCTCCGCTGGCGCGGGCATGTACCAGCTGGTGGGCGGCGTCGACTGGAGCCAGCTCATCCTCGCGCTGTCGATCGTCACCATGACGTTCGGCAACCTGGCGGCGATCACGCAGCAGGGCAACGTGAAGCGCCTGCTCGCGTACTCGAGCATCGCGCATGCCGGCTACATGCTGATGGGCTTCGCCGTGCTGAACGACGACGGGCTGCGCGCGATGCTCTTCTACCTGACGGTCTACTACGTCATGAACCTCGGCGCGTTCGTGGTCGTGATGGTGGTGGCCAACTCGACCGGCCGCGAGGACCTCGAAGGCTATCGCGGGCTCGCCTGGCGCGGCGGCGCGATCCCGGCCGTGGCGATGGCGATCTTCCTCTTCTCGCTCACCGGCCTGCCGCCGCTCGCGGGCTTCGTCGGGAAGTTCTACCTGTTCGCGGCGGTCGTCGAGAAGCAGCTCTACCTGCTCGCGGTGGTCGGAGTGCTGAACAGCGTGGTGTCGCTGGTCTACTACGCACGCATCGTGCGGACGATGTTCCTCGATCTGCCGACGGGCGGCGAGGGCGTGGTGCTGATGGACTGGCACAACGGCCTGCTGCTCGGCCTGCTCACCGCGGGTACGCTCGTGCTGGGCGTCGCGTGGGGGCCGCTGATCGACTTCGCCGGCCGCTCGACGAGCTTCTTCGCCTACTGAGCACCGTTCCCCTCCGGAGATCGTCCGGGACACGGTGGCGGTGGCGGCCGCCGCGGTGCGCGCGTGCTCAGGCCCAGTCGTCGCCGCCCGCGAGATACAGCGTCACGACCCAGTCTGCGACCGCGGTGCGCGCCGGTCGCGGCGGGTTCTCGAGCCGGCACTGGCGCAGGACGCCCGTACCGAGAGCCCCGAGCAGGCCCAGGACGCTGCTCTCGGGTGCTTCCACACGGTGGCGGCGGAAGGCTTCCGCCAGCTCCGACGCGAGCCCTGCCGCCGCGTCCGGGTCGCTCGTCCACCAGTCGAGGAGGACGGTGACGAACGTCGTCGCGACCTGCACGCGGCCGAAGTCCGAGCGTTCGTTCCCCAGCGGCGAGGTCCGCAGGTAGCCGACGACGACGCGCGTGAGGGCCGCGACCTCCGCGTCCTCCGGCACCGCACCGCTCTGCGGCACGAGCCCATCGCGCACGAGGTCGATCATCGCGTCCGCGCAGACCAGCGGGAGGTCGTCGTCCAGATCGCTCGGGTGAGCCACGGTCAGGACAACGGTTGGTGCCAGCGGCTTGTCCTTCACGACGCGTTCGCTCCGCGCGCGGTCGCGCGGCCGTCGCCTCGGCCTGCAACCCCTGCGCCGTTCCGGCGGGTGCCGTGGCAGCACGGGAAGGGCGCCGCGGAGCCGGTGTCCGTCCAGAATCGAGGACGGTCCCGTCCACGACGGAGGACGGTGCCCGGGGCCCAGGACCGCCCGACGGGAGGGGCGGAGTGCGTCGAGCGGTGCACGGCTTGCAGGAACAGATTCACTACTTGCGAGACAGGTCGTTGCTCAATGCGCCTGATGGTGATAGCTGCGCGTGGCGAAGGAGGCATTCCCGCTCCCCAACCACGTGCCACCGACATGACTGCCGTCAGCGCCGACCCCAGCGCACTCGCACGTCTCGCAGGCGAGCGCGACCTCTACCTGAGTCTCCTCGACCTCGGCTCGCACGACGAGCCCGGGCCGTTTCTCGAGCAGGCCCTCGAGCTGATCACCAAGGTGGTCGGCGCACACCAGGGCTATCTCGAGATCGACCCGCGGGCGGGTGACACCGCGGCGCCGCGCTGGTCGGCCGCGCACGGCTTCTCGGAGGACGAGGTGCAGGCGGTGCGCGAGGTGATCTCGAGCGGCATCATCGCCGCCGCGATCGGAACGGGCGAAACCGTGGTGACGGCGTCTGCGCTCGGCGATCAGCGCTTCGAGGCGCGACGCAGCGTGCGCGGCGCACGCATCGAGGCGGTGCTGTGCGCGCCGATCGGCGGCGCGCCCGTGCTCGGGGTCGTCTACCTGCAGCGACGCATCGAACCGGGCCCGTTCTCGGAGGAGGACCGCCTCAAGGCGGAGACGTTCGCGCGCCACGTCGCGCCGTACGCGGATCGCCTGCTCGCCCGCTGCCGCGTCGCCTCTCACGAGGACGCGACCACGGGCTATCGCGAGCGGCTGCGGCTCGACACGGTGATCGGCCGCAGCCCGGCGCTGGCGTCGATCCTGCGCGAGGTGGCGCTGATCGCACCGCTCGACATCGACGTGCTGCTGACCGGCGGCTCCGGCACCGGCAAGAGCCAGCTGGCGCGGGTGATCCACGAGAACAGCCTGCGTGCCCCGCAGCCCTTCGTCGAGCTCAACTGCGCGGCGCTTCCCGAGTCGCTGATCGAGAGCGAGCTGTTCGGCGCGGTGCAGGGTGCGCACTCGACGGCGGTGCGGCGCGTCGACGGCAAGGTCGCGGCGGCGCAGGGCGGCACGCTGCTGCTCGACGAGGTCGGCGAGCTGTCCCCGTCGGCGCAGGCGAAGCTGCTGCAGCTCCTGCAGTCGCGGCTGTACTACCCGCTCGGGAGCACGCGCCCGGTGCGCGCCGATCTGCGCATCGTCGCCGCCACGAACATCGATCTGCAGGCTGCGGTCGCCGAGGGCAAGTTTCGCGAGGACCTCTTCTACCGCCTGAGCGTGCTGCCGATCCGCATGCCGTCGCTCGCCGAGCGACGCGAGGACATCGCGGAGCTGGCGCGTCACTTCTGTGCTTGCGCGTGCGAGCGCCACCGTCTGCCGCGCGTGACGATCTCCGAGCACCTCGCCGAAGCGCTCGCGGCGGCGGAGTGGCCGGGCAACATCCGCCAGCTGGCGAACGCCATCGAGGCGGCGGTCATCCGCGCCGCCGGCTCGGGCCTCCTGCGCATCGAGCGGGCGCACGTCTTCCCGCCGGCCCTGCGCGTCTCCGCCAACGGTAGCGTGGACGTGGCCGCCCCCGAGCCCGGCGGGCGCCCGACGTTCCAGGAGGCGACGCGCCGCTTCCAGGCGCAGCTCATCCGCGAGGCGCTCGAGGAGACCGGCTGGAACATCGTCGAGACCTCGCGCCGCCTCGAGGTCGCACGCTCGCACCTGTACGCGCTGATCCGCGCGTTCGGCATCGAGCGCAAGGGTCGCTGAACCGCAGAGCGTTTCGCGCCGCGGGGTGCGTCGGTCCGCACCCCGCCGCTCAGTCCTCGGAGTGCAGCGAGCTACGCTCGCCACACTCCTGCGGGCTACGCATTCGCTGCGGGGTGCGAACCGACGCACCCCGCTCCGCCGTGCGTCTGCGTCTCGCGAGGGCGGGGGTGGGCTGGTAGGGTCGCGGGATGGCGGATCGGTTCACCGTTGCCCTCGCGCAGACCAAGCCGCATCTCGGCGACGTCGCCCGCAACCTGCGGCAGCACGAGGAGGCCGTCGCGGCGGCGCGCGACGCCGGTGCGAACCTGGTCGTCTTCCCCGAGCTGAGCCTCACCGGCTACCACCTGAAGGACGACGTCCCGTCGGTCGCGCAGCGCGTGGACGGCCCGGTCGTGCGCCGGCTCGAGGAGCTGTCGCGCGACGTCACGGTGGTCGCGAGCCTGGTCGAGGAGACCTCCGACTTCCGCTTCTTCAACAGCGCGCTGTGGATCGAGCAGGGCGCGGTGCGCCACGTGCACCGCAAGGTCTACCTGCCGACGTACGGCATGTTCGACGAGAGCCGCTACTTCGCGCGCGGCGGCCACGTGCGCGCTCTCGACACCGGCTTCGGGCGCGGCGCGATGCTGGTCTGCGAGGACCTCTGGCACGCCTCGACCATCTACCTCGCAGCGCTCGACGGCGCGCTGTTCGTCGTCTGCCCGTCGAGCAGCCCGCTGCGCGGCGTCAGCGAGGACGCCGCGCAAGACGACAACGCGCGCTTCTGGGAGCTGATCACGCGGGCGTACGCGCAGACCTACGGCATCTTCGTGGTGTACGTGAACCGCGTCGGCTTCGAGGACGGCGTCGGCTTCTGGGGCGGCTCCGAGGTCGTCGATCCGCACGGACGGACGCTGGTCAAGGCGCCGTACTACGAGCCGGGCCTCGTCACCTGCGAGATCGACCTCGCCGAGGTGCGCCGCAAGCGCATCGCCGCACCGCTCCTGCGCGACGAGGACATCGACCTGACGCTGCGCGAGCTGACGCGCATCCGTCACGGAGCGCCGCGATGAGCGCGCCGCGCACCGCTGCGCCTGGGACGGAGCCGGTGCCGGCGGCGACGGACGCGGTCCGTACCCCGCCGCCGCCGCTCAACGCGAAGCTCGCGCACCGCCTGCTGGTGGACTTCGTCGCCGACGAGGTCAAGAAGACCGGCGTCACGCGCGTCGTGCTCGGCCTCTCGGGCGGCGTCGACTCCGCGCTCGCCGCGGGGCTCGCGGCCGAAGCGCTCGGTGCGGCGAACGTGCTGGGCATCAAGATGCCCTACCGCACCTCGAGCGCCGAGAGCCTGCAGCACGCCGATCAGGTCGCCGAGCGCTTCGGTATCGAGTCGATGACGGTCGAGATCTCGCCGCAGATCGACGCGTACTTCGAGCGCTTTCCCGACGCGTCGGCGAGCCGGCGCGGCAACAAGATGGCGCGCGAGCGCATGACGATCCTCTACGACCACTCGGCGCGGCTCGGCGCGCTTGTGCTCGGCACGAGCAACAAGACCGAGCTGCTGCTCGGATACGGCACGCTCTACGGCGACATGGCGTCGGCGGTGAACCCGCTCGGCGACCTCTACAAGGTGCAGGTGTGGGACCTCGCGCGCCACGCCGGCGTGCCGCACGAGGTGGTGGACAAGCCGCCCACCGCCGACCTGTGGGTCGGCCAGACCGACGAGTCCGAGCTCGGCTTCGCCTATCCCGAGGTCGACCGGCTGCTGTACGCGATGATCGACCTGCGCTTCGGCCGCGACGAGCTGGTCGCGGCGGGCTTCGCGCCGGACTTCGTCGACGGGGTCGCGCGGATGGTGCAGCGCTCGCAGTTCAAGCGCAAGCTGCCGGTGATCGCGAAGCTGTCGCGGCGCACGATCGACCGCGACTTCCGCTACGCCCGCGACTGGGGGCTCTGATCTCCGGCCCCGGAACGATCTACGTCGTGGCGACGCCGATCGGCAACCTCGACGACGTGACCCTGCGCGCGCTGCGCGTGCTGCGCGAGGCCGACCTGGTGGCGGCCGAGGACACGCGGCACACGCGCATCCTGCTCGAGCACCACGGCATCCGCGCGCGGCTCGTCGCCTACCACGACCACGTCGAGGCGGAGCGCGCCGGCGAGCTGGTGGCGCGCGCCGTGGCGGGGGAGAGCATCGCGCTGGTGAGCGACGCCGGGACGCCGCTGGTCGCCGACCCCGGCTACCGCCTGGTGCGCGCCGCGGCCGCGGCCGGCGTGCCGGTCGTGCCGGTGCCCGGACCGTCGGCGCCGCTCGCGCTGCTCTCGTGCGCCGGGCTGCCCACCGACCGCTTCACCTTCGCGGGCTTCCTGCCGCCGCGCGAGAGCGCACGGCGGCGCGCTCTCGCGGAGCTCGCGGACCGTCCCGAGACGCTCGTGTTCCTCGAGTCTCCGAACCGCCTCGCGGCGGCGCTCGCCGACATGGCGGCGGTGCTCGGCGCGCGCGAGGCGGTGATCGGCCGCGAGCTGACCAAGCGCTTCGAGGAGGTCCGTCGCGGGACGCTCGACGCGCTCGCGGCGGAGCTCGCCTCGTCGGCGGAGGGGAGCCGCGTGCGCGGCGAGATCGTGCTCGCGGTCACCGGCCGTCCGGACGCTCCGGACGCGGCGCAGGCGCCGGCCACCGCAGCGAGCCTCGACGACCTGCTGCGCCGCGGGCTCGACGGCGGCGAGCCCGTCGCGGAGCTCGCCCGCAGCGCCGCCCGCGAGCTCGGCGTGCCGCGCCGCGCAGCCTACCAGCGCGCGCTCGAGCTCAAGGCCGAGCGCCGACCCTGAGCCGCCCGGCGCGACCGGACATCGACGCGACCACGTTCCCCGCGACTGCACCTCGACCGGACCGCGCTCAGCGTGACTGCACCTCGACGTACACCGCCGGCGCCGCGTCGAGCGCAGCGCTCGCCGGCGGGCTCCACGGCGCGACGACGATCCGGCTCGCGAGGATCGACGCCCCGCCGCGACCGCGGACGAACGCCTCCTGCACGGCCTCGACGCGACGCTGCGCGAGATCCGTGAGCCCGGACTCGCCGACCGCGTCGCGATCGGCGGGAGCGATCTGCGCCTTCAGGATCACGTCGAGATCCGCGTGCGCGGCGAGGATGCGCGCCACCTGCGCGACGCGCGTGCGTCCCGCGTCGTCGAGCTCGCCGCCGCCGGCGCGGAACGGCACCGGATCGATCGCCAGCGCGTTCGGCGGACCGTCGGTCCCGAACAGCATGCCGAGCCAGCGCAGCGGCGACGACAGCGCGCCCACCACCGCGCGTCCGATCGCCTGCGTGACGAAGTCGCCCAGCTCGTAGCGTCCGGTCGCGGTGTCGAGCTGCACCGGGATCGACAGCTCGATCGCGCCGCCGACGTCCTTCAGCAGCGACAGCGCGACGGTGAGCGGCACCCCGGTCTCGCGCTGGATCACGTCGAGCCCGGTCTGACGCAGGCCCACCGCGTCGAGCGAGACCTCGCTGGTCGCGACCAGGCGGTCGTTCTCGAGGGTCGCCGTCAGCTCGAGGGTGAGGCTGCCGGTCTGCGCCTCGTAGCCGATCACCGGCGCGAGGTAGGGGTTCAAGGTGGGCAGCGAGATGCCGTCGAGCGTGGCGCTGCCTTGCCAGCGGCTGTCGCCGAGGCGCTGCACCGTGGCGCGCACCGGATGCATCTCGTCCTGCCTCCCGGACAGGTCGAGGCGGTCGAGCACGGTCGGGGCGAAGCGCAGCTCGGAGACGTTCGCCATCGCCGACGCGAGCCCCATCCAGTAGGGCGGGGTGGTCGTCCGGTCGACGAAGTCGACGCGGCCGCCGTCGATGCGCAGCGCCGCGATGCGCACCGCGCGCGCCGGTGGCTGGTCCGACGTTCCGCTGCCGGACGGCACCGTCCCGTGCGCTGCGGGCTCGCCGTCGTCGCCGCCGCGGCCCGCCGCGAGCACGTCGAGGGGAAAGATCCCGGACGCGTCGCGCTGCACCATCGCGTACGGGTACGAGAGGTCGAGCGAGGCGATCTCGATCGCGCCGTCCGGTCCGGGCGCGACGGTCAAGCGCGTCTGCAGGCGGTCGACCGCGAGCACGCGATCGGCGTCCTCCGGCCGAGGCGGCGCCGTGTGCAGCTGCGTCACGTCGAGGTCGGCGGCGACGCGCGGTGCCGCGGGATCGCCGCTCAGCTCGACGGTGCCGCTCGCCGTCCCGCGGCTCAGCGCGAGCGGCGGGGCGGCAAGCGCGGCGAGAGCGGGCAGATCGAGAGCCGTGAGCGACACGGTCGCCTCGAGCGACGGCGGATCGATGCCGAGCCGACCGCCCACGTCGACCTCGCCGCCCGCCTCGGCGCGCGCGGCGAGCTGGACGTCGCCGCGCCGCCCGCTCGCGACGTCGCGCCACGAGAAGCTCGGCAGCGCGACGCGCGTCCGGTGCTGGTCGCGGCGCAGCGCGATCGTGCCGTCGCTCGCGTCGATGCGGCCGCCGATCACCTTCCACGCCGAGCGCGGGGCGGCGGGTGCCGGCGGCGGCATGACGCCGGCGTCGACCAGCGCCGGCACCAGGCCCGGGTAGACGAGCCTGCCGCCGACCAGCGCCGCGTCGATGCGCGGCGCGGTGATCGTGATGCGACCGAGGTCGGCCTGGGCGGCGTGCAGATCGAGCACCATCCCCTCGACGCGCACCCGCTCGGCCGCGAGGCTCGTGTCGTCCGAGCCGACGAGCGACAGCGTCGAGAGCGTCAGGTCCACCGTGAGTCGGTCGCGCTCGTACTCCGGGTCGAGCTGGTAGCCGATCCGGCCGTCGGCCTTCGCGGTGAGCGACTCGAAGCCCGGCGGCAGGACCATCTGCTCGCTGCTCACCGGCGCACCCTTCAGCTCGGCCTCGGCTTCGATGCGCGGGCCTGCGGCGGTCTGGTCGGACCGCGCGCTGGCGGTCAGCGGCACGCCGTCGAGCGAGCCGCCGAGCGTGCCTTCCCAGGCGGCCCCGGCGTCCGCCGTCGGCACCTGCCGCAGCCGCAGATCGTCGAGCCGCACCGCGACCGGATGACGGCGCAGGCCCGCGGGTGGGATCGCCTCGATCTCGGCGTCGGTGAGCAGCACCTCGTGCAGCGTGACGGGCGGCGTCGCGGCGGCCGTCGCTTCGTCGCCCGGTGCCGGAAAGGGCAGTCCGCGGAGCGCGGGGCGGCCCTGCGCGTCCTGCTCGACGGTGCCGCGCAGCCCGTCGATCTCGACCCGCTCGAGGACGATGCGGCGCTCGAGCAGCGCTCCCAGGTCGGCCTGCACGGTGATCCGGTCGACCGAGAGCGCGCCGTTCTCGCCCAGCGACACCGCGCGCACGCCGATCCGGCCGGCGAGCGCGCTCCCGACGTCCAGCCAGCCGATCCGGACCGGCGTGCCGAGCGCTTCGCTCAGGGAGCGCTCGATGCGCGGCTGCACGAGCTGGGGCAGCAACGCGACGAGCACGACCAGCGTGCCCGCCAGCAGCAGGAGGAGCGCAGCGAGCCTGCGCAGCCGGCGCCGTCGCGTGGTTCCGGGCATCTCCGCCGTACGCGAGAACGTCGGGTCAGCCGCGCGGCAGGCCGAGGACCTGCATCGCGATGATCCCGCGCATGATCTCGCTGGTGCCCGAGGCGATGCTCGCCGCCCGGCTCGCGAGGTAGCTGCGCTGCAGCCACTGGCCCGGATCGACCCGCCCGGCGCGCGGCTCGGGCGCGTCGTAGAGCAGCGCCTCGGGGCCGAGGATCTTCATGCCGAGCAGCGGGATGCCCTGCGTGATCTCGGTCCAGTGCATCTTGATGATCGACGCTTCGGGACCGGGCATGCCCATGCGCAGCAGCTTGTCGAGGATCCGCTGGCACGTCATGCGGAACACCTCGGTCTGCACGTGGATCTCGGACAAGCTCTGGCGCAGCACCGGATCGCCGCCGGCGCCGTGCTCGCGCGCCAGCGCGAGCAGCTGGTCGCGCGCCTGCTGCAGCTGGATGCGCATCTCCACCACGTAGAGGATGCCGCGCTCGTTCTGCAGCGCCGCGACCGCGACCGGCCAGCCGCCGTTCAGCTCGCCGAGCAGGTTCTCCTTCGGCACGCGCACGTTCTCGAAGAAGATCTCGTTGAACTCCGCCTCGCCGGTCATCTGCCGGAGCGGCCGCACGCTGACGCCCGGGCTCTTCATGTCGACCAGCAGGCACGAGACGCCCTTCGCGCGCTTCTCGTTCGGATCGGTGCGCGCGAGCAGCATGCACCAGTCGGCGTGGTGCGCGAGCGTGGTCCAGACCTTCTGCCCGTCGACCACGAACGTATCGCCGTCGAGCGTGGCGGTGGTGCGCAGCGACGCGAGGTCGGAGCCCGCTCCGGGCTCCGAGAAGCCGAAGCACCAGACGTCCTCGGCCGACAGGATGCGGTGCGTGAAGCGCGCCTTCTGCGCCTCGGTGCCGAAGGCGATCAGCGGCGGTCCCGCGATGCCGATGCCGAGGCTACCGATCACCGGCGGCGCCTGCGCGCGGGTCATCTCCTCGGTGTAGACGATCTGCTCGGCGATGGTGGCGTCACGGCCGCCGTGCGCGCGCGGCCAGGTGATGCCGACCCAGCGGTCGCGTGCGAGCGTCGCCTGCCAGCGGCGCAGGCGCGCGACGCGCTCGCTCTCCGGGACGCGCGCCAGCTCGTCGGGGGCGAGCTCGGGGCGGAGGTTGGTCGCGAGCCAGCGACGCAGCTCGTCCCGGAAGGCCTCGATCTCCTGCGCGTCGGCCATCGTCCCTCCTCTCAGCGCACGCGAAAGTCCTGCAGGTCATCCTGCACGATCTCGCGCTGCACCGCGACACCGGTGACGCGGGCGCCCGGCGGCCCGCGCCGGCACCAGGCGACCAGCTGCTCGACGGCGAGCGCCGGACCCTGCGCGACGACCTCGACCGATCCGTCGGCGAGGTTGCGCGCCCAGCCGACGACGCCGAGGCGCGCGGCTTCCTCGCGGGTCGAGCCGCGGAACCAGACGCCCTGGACGCGCCCGCGCACCGAGAGGCGCACGCGGACCCGCTCGCCGGGCGTCCCCGATGCGGTTCCGGTGGGAGGGTCGTCCGCTCCGGTCACGCCACCTTGCTGACGTTCGCCGCCTGCGGACCCTTGTCGCTCTGCGCGATCTCGAACTCGACCTCCTGGCCCTCGACCAGCGTCTTGTAGCCGTCTCCCTGGATCGCCGAGTAGTGGACGAAGACCTCGGGTCCTCCTTCCTGGACGATGAAGCCGTAACCTTTTGCGTTGTTGAACCACTTGACCCGACCGATCGGCATACCACGCTCCCTGCTGGATGAAGGCGAAGAGCTCCTGGTCATGTAGGGGAGCCTCGCGATTGCCTCGAATTGCCGCCGTGTATCAGAACCTGCCGGCCTCGGGGAAGCGTCCGAAAGCCTCGTTCGAGAGCCTCCGGAGGCGCCGCGGAAGGGTGTCCGACGCCCCCGGCGCACGCCCCGCGGGCGGGGCGTCGTCGTCAGTCGGTCGGCAGCGTGAGGCGGTACTGCGCGCGTCCGCGCTGGATCGCGATCTGCGCTTCCGGTGCGCCGCGCAGCGCGGTGATCGCGGTCCGGAAGCTGGTGGCGCTGTCGGTCGCGGTGCCGTTGACGGCGATCAGGAGGTCGCCGGGACGGACGCCGGCGCGGTCGGCGTGGCTGCCGCGTCGTACGGCGGTGATCGCGACCGCGTCGGATCTCGACTTGTCCTTCACCCGGATGCCCAGCACGCGCCAGCCGATCTCGTCGACGCGCTCCTCGGTGAGCTGGCTCGCGGCGACCGAGACGGTGCGGCGGTTCGCGCCGCGCTGCACCGTCAGCTTGATCGTCGACCCGATGGCCGCGGCGGCGGCGCGCTCGTCGAACTCGGAGCGGTCGCGCACGTGCTGGCCGTCCACCTCGAGGATCACGTCGCCGGGCTCGAGCCCGGCGCTCTCGCCCGGGCTGCCGCCCTCGACCTCGCGCACGACCACGCCGTGGCGCGCCTCGATGCCGAGCGCGCTCGCCAGCTCCGGGGTCAGGTCCTGCACCTGCACGCCCAGGTAGGAGCGGCGCACCTCGCCGTAGCGGATCAGATCGGCGACCACCTGGCGGGCGCGCTTGGCGGGGATCGCGAAGCCGATGTTCTGCGCGCCGCCGTAGATCGCGGTGTTGATCCCGATCAGGTCGCCGCGGATGTTGAGCAGCGGGCCGCCGGAGTTGCCGGGGTTGATCGACGCGTCGGTCTGGATGAAGTCGAGGAAGGTGCGGCCCTCGCTCTTCAGCGAGCGTCGCACGGCGCTGATCACGCCGGTGGTGACGGTGTGCGAGAAGCCGAAGGGGTTGCCGATCGCGATCACGGTCTCGCCGATCAGCAGGTCGTCCGAGCTGCCGAACTCGAGGTGGGGCAGGGTGCCGCCCTCGACCTTCAGCACCGCGATGTCGGCGTCGGCGTCGACCCCGACCACGCGCGCCGCGAGCTCGCGCTCGTCGGCGAGCACGACCTTGATGTTCTGCCCGCGCGCGATCACGTGCGCGTTGGTCAGCACGTAGCCGTCGGGCCGCACGATGACGCCGGAGCCGAGGCTGGTGCGCGTGTAGCGCTTCTGGCGCGGACGGGCCTCGAAGAAGTCGTTGAAGAACTGCTCGAAGAACGGATCGCGCTGCACGACGACGACCTGGTCGGCGGAGATGTTCACGACGGCCGGCCGCGCCTGCTCGACGGCACGCACGACGGGCGTCCGGCGGACGTCGCCCTCGGCGCGTGCGCGCGCGACGAAGACGACCGCGAGCAGCAGGAGGAAGGTCGCCGCCGCGACGCGGCGGGCGGGAGCGTTCGCGATCACCCGCCCGCGACGCGCCTGCGCGCCAGGATCTGCTGGTCGGAGTCCTCGACCTCGAGGTACGTGTAGCCCGACAGCCCCTGCTCGTAACGGCGGCGAAGCCGCGCCGACTCCTCGACGGTGATGCGCTTCTCGCGCAGCGCGATCTCGATCGCGCGCCGCGTGCGCTCGACCAGCTCGGCCTTCGAGTACTGCACGTAGCCGAGCACCTCCTCGACCGAGTCGCCCTCGACGAGATGCTCGATCTCGATGCGGTCGCCGTCGCCGAGCCGCACGTGGACGGCGTCGGTGTCGCCGAAGAGGTTGTGCAGGTCGCCGAGGATCTCCTGGTAGGCGCCGACCAGGAAGACGCCGATGTAGTACGGCTCCGGGTCGAGCGGGTGCAGCTCGAGCACGTGCTTGACGTCGCGCCGGTCGATGAACAGGTCGACCTTGCCGTCGGAGTCGCAGGTGAGGTCGGCGAACACGCCGCGGCGGGTGGGCTTCTGGTCGAGGCGGTGGATCGGCATGGTCGGGAAGAGCTGCTTCACCGCCCAGTGGTCGGGTGCGGACTGGAAGACCGAGAAGTTGCCGTAGTAGGTGTCGGCCATCGCGCGCTCGAGGCCCTCGAGCTCCTCGGGGACGTAGTCCATCTCGCGCACCACGCGCAGGATCTTCTCGCAGCACGCCCAGAACAGGCGCTCGCAGCGCCCGCGCGTCTTCAGGTCGACGTAGCCGAGGTTGAACAGCGTGAGCGCCTCTTCCTTCGCCGACACCGCGTCGTGGTAGGCCTCGATCACGTTCTTGCGGCTGATCGACTGGTAGGCCTCGAACAGCTCGTGCACGACCTTGTGGTCGTCGTCGGCCGGCGCGACGGGCGCCGCCTTGGGCAGCACCTGGTTCACGCCGAGCACGTTGAAGATCAGCACCGAGTGGTGCGCGACCATCGCACGACCGGTCTCGGTGACGATGTCCGGGTGCGGGATGCCCTTCTCGTCGCACGCCTCGCCGACGGTCGCGATCACGTCGCGCGCGTACTCGAGGTTGGTGTAGTTCATCGACGACTGGAAGTTGGTCTGCGAGCCGTCGTAGTCGACGCCGAGCCCGCCGCCGACGTCGAGGTACTTGAGGCTGGCCCCCATCTCGACGAGGCCGACGTAGAAGCGCGTCGCCTCCTTCACCGCGTCGCGGATCGCGCGGATGTTGGTGATCTGCGAGCCGACGTGGAAGTGCAGCAGCTCGAGGCAGTCGAGCATGTTCTCGGCGCGCAGCCGGTCGACGGTCTCGATGAGCTCGTCGGCGGTGAGGCCGAACTTGCTGCGCTCGCCGCCCGACTCGACCCAGCGCCCGGCACCCTTCGCCGCGAGCTTCGCGCGCACGCCGATGTGCGGCCGGATGCCGAGCTCGCGCGACACCTGGAGCACCAGGTCGAGCTCGTGGAAGCGGTCCATCACGATGATCGGCGTGCGGCCGAGCTTCTGCGCGAGCAGCGCGATCTCGATGTACTCGCGGTCCTTGTAGCCGTTGCAGACGATCAGGGACTCGGGGTTGTCCATGATCGGCAGGATCGCCAGCAGCTCCGGCTTGCTGCCCGCCTCGAGCCCGACGTCGTACGCACGCCCGAAGTCGATCACCTCCTCGACGACGTGGCGCTGCTGGTTGACCTTGATCGGGTAGACGGCGCGGTGCCGGCCCTTGAACTGGTGCTCGGTGATCGCGCTCGCGAAGCACTCGCACAGGCTGCGGATGCGCGCCGCGAGGATGTCCGAGAAGCGGACGAGCAGCGGCACGTGCAGGCCGCGTCCGCGCAGGTACGTCACGAGCTCGTACAGGTCGATCCCCGGCCCGCCGTTGCCGCGCGGCCGGATCTCGACGCGTCCGCCCTCGTTGACCGTCACGAAGCCCGAGCCCCACGCGTGCACGTCGTAGAGCTCGATCGCGTCCTGGATGGTCCACGCTCTCATGGCAACATCGACCTATAGCGACGGCGAGGGGGTGGTGCTACCCGGGCCGCCGGTTAAACTTCGTAGCCGGCCGCCGGATCCGGCGCCGCGTCGTGCACCGCCGCGGGGGGGAGCGGCAGGCGGCAGCGGAACGACGTGCCGGTCCCGGGCGTGCTCGCGACCTCGATCGTCCCGCCCATGGCGTGCACCAGGTCCCGCACGATCGCGAGGCCGAGCCCGACGCCGGCGAAGCGTCGCGCGTGCGACGACTCGAGCTGTGTGAACGGCTCGAAGATGCGCTCCAGGTCCTGGGTCGCGATGCCGATCCCGGTATCGTGCACCTCGGCCAGCAGGCACGGTCGAGCGTCGCCGGCGGGCTCGCGACCGAGCCGCACCTCGACGTGACCGCGCTCGGTGAACTTGAGCGCGTTCACCGCGAGGTTGGTCAAGATCTGGCGCAGCCGGCGCGGGTCGCCGTGCACCACGCGCGGCAGCTCCGCGTCGACCAGCAGCCGGAGGTCGATGGCGCGGCGCCGCGCGTCGGCCGCGAGGCCGTTGACGACCAGGCGGCCGATCTCGGCGGCGTCGAAGTCGACGTTCTCGATCGCCAGACGTCCGGCCTCGGCCTGCGAGTAATCGAGGATGTCGTTCAGCATCGTGAGGAGCGTCTCGGCGCTCGCCCGCGCCGCCAGGATGAACTGGCGGCGCTCGGCGTCGTCCTTGCTGTCGAGCGCGAGCTCGGTCATGCCGAGCACGCCGTTCAGGGGAGTCCGGATCTCGTGGCTCATGGTCGCGAGGAACTCGCCCTTCACGCGCGACGCGGCCTCGGCGGCGTGTCGCGCCCGCTCGAGCTTCTCCTCGAAGGCGCGCCGCTCGGTGACGTCGCGCGCGATCGCGCAGGCGTACTCGCGGCCGTCGAGCGAGGCCAGGTTGAAGGACAGCTCGACCGGGACGAAGCGGCCGTCCTTCGTCCGGTGCGCCGACGTCGCGACCAGCGAGCGCTTGCGGGCGAGGACCGCCCAGACGCGCGCCCACGCCGCCGCGTCCGACATCGCCGGGTCGATATCGGCGACCCTGAGCCGCAGCAGCTCGTCGCGCTCGTAGCCGAGCATGCGGCAGGCGGCCCGGTTGACGTAGGGCATGCTTCCGTCGGGCGTCACGAGGTAGATCGCGTCGTTGGCGCGGTCGGTCATGAAGCGCGTGAGCCGCAGGTCGGCGAGCGCGCGCTGGCGGGCCGCGGTGATCGCGACCGCGACCAGGCCCGCCCCCGCGACGTTCACCCCCCAGTGCAGCAGCTCGGTCGGCAGGAACGGAACCGCGGTCGCGAGCCAGCCGAGGATGCCGACGACGGCCGCGACGAGCGCGGAGCGCACGGTCGGCAGCACGGCCCCGGTCGCGACGATGACGATGATCACCACCACCGACTGGCTCGGGTCGCCGGTCAGCGGCACGAATGCGATCGCGCCGGCTTCGGCGACGAGCGCGCAGGCGAGCAGCAGCGGCTCGACCCGGGTGAGCGGGACCCCTGGCAAGCGCCAGGCGACCAGCGCGAAGAACGAACCGACGAGGATGAAGATGAGCGCGAGGGGTCGGTGCGGCTCGACCGGTGCGGCGACGAGGTAGACCAGCGCACACAGCGCGTAGATCAGCGCCGAGCCGCTGAACAGCAGGCGTCCGGCGGGCACCACCTCGGCGGTGAGCACCATGCGGGCCCTGGGATCGATCACGTTCCGCATCGGCATCGTCCGCCTCGTCACGAGGCTCCTTCCGACTATCGGACGCTCGCGAAGTCCCCATGACCCGAGGGCGCACGTGCCCTCTCGCGAGCTACAGCATGGCGGCCGGACGGTACTCGCCGAACACGCGGCGCATGGCGTCGGAGATCTCGCCGAGCGTGGCGTAAGCACGCACGGCGGCGACGATCGGCGGCATCAGGTTGCCGCCGTCGCGCGCCGTGCGCTCCACCTCGGCCAGCGCGTCGGCGGCGAGCTTCGCCGCGCGCTCGGCGCGCACCTGCGCGACCTTTGCCTTCTGACGCTCCTCGAGCTCGGGCTGGATCTTCAGCGTCTCGGGCACCGGCTCGTGGTCGAGCGTGTGCGCGTTGACGCCGACGATCACGCGCTCCTTGCGCTCGATCTCCTGCTGGTAGCGGTACGCCGAGTTCTGGATCTCGCGCTGCATGTAGCCCTGCTCGATCGAGGACACCGCACCGCCCATGCCGTCGATCTGCGTGATGTAGTCGAGCGCGCGGCGCTCGAGCTCGTCGGTGAGCGTCTCGACGAAGTACGAGCCGGCGAGCGGGTCGATGGTGTCGGCGACGCCGGTCTCGTTGGCGATCACCTGCTGGGTGCGCAGCGCGAGGCGCGCCGAGTCCTCGGTCGGCAGCGCGAGCGCCTCGTCCTTGCCGTTGGTGTGCAGCGACTGCGTGCCGCCGAGCACCGCGGCGAGCGCCTGCATGGCCACGCGCACGACGTTGTTGTCGATCTGCTGCGCGGTGAGCGAGCTGCCCGCGGTCTGCGCGTGGCAGCGCAAGGTCATCGAGCGCGGGTCCTTGGCCGCGAAGCGGTCGCGCATGATGCGGCTCCAGATGCGGCGCGCGGCGCGGAACTTCGCCACCTCCTCGAAGAAGTCGTTGTGCACGTTCCAGAAGAACGAGAGACGCGGTCCGAACTCGTCGACGCCGAGACCGGCGTCGAGCGCCGCCTGCACGTAGGCGATGCCGTTCGCGATCGTGAACGCGATCTCCTGCGCCGCCGTCGAGCCGGCTTCACGGATGTGGTAGCCGCTGATCGAGATCGTGTTCCAGGACGGCACCTCCTTCGCGCAGAACGCGAAGATGTCGGTGATGATGCGCAGCGACTGCCGCGGCGGATAGATGTACGTCCCGCGCGCGACGTACTCCTTGAGCACGTCGTTCTGGATCGTGCCGCCGACCTTCGACCACGGCACCTTCTGCTTGTCGGCGACCGCCAGATACAGCGCGAGCAGCACCGATGCCGTCGCGTTGATGGTCATCGAGGTCGTGACCTTGTCGAGCGGGATCTGGTCGAGCAGCGTCTCCATGTCGGCGAGCGAGTCGATCGCGACGCCGACGCGCCCGACCTCGCCGCGCGCGAGCTGGTGGTCGGAGTCGCGGCCCATCTGCGTAGGCAGATCGAACGCGACCGAGAGGCCGGTCTGGCCCTGGCCGAGCAGGTAGCGGTAGCGCTTGTTGGACTCCTCGGCGGTGCCGAAGCCGGCGTACTGGCGCATGGTCCAGAAGCGGCCGCGGTACATCGTCGGCTGCACGCCGCGCGTGAACGGCGCCTGGCCGGGAAAGCCCAGCTCCTCGAGGTAGCTCGATTCGGTCCGGTCGGCGGGGGTGTACAGGCGCTTGATCGGGATGCCGGAGGTGGTCTCGAACTGCGCCCGGCGCTCGGGCGACTTCTTCAGCAGCTTCTCGACCGGCCCGGCCTCGAACTCGGCGTGCGCGCGGCGGATGGCGTCGGATTGGTCCATGCGGCGGACATTAGCGAAAGCGCGCGCCGGATTGCGAGCGCACCCGTTCGCCGATCGAGGCGCGGGCGCGGGCTCCCGCGGCGGCGGGCAGCGGATCGCGCGCGCCAGCGCGGACGCCACGGTCGCCGCAGCGGCGGCGCGGCGTTCGGCTTGATGCCGCGTCCGTGGCATAGGTCGGGGCCGGGGTGGACGCGATCAACTTCTTCGTACACGAAAGGGTCGATGGTGCCGGTCGGGGGCGCTCGGTAGCCCCGTTCGGGAGTCGGGCTTGAGCATCCTCGCACTCGCCGCACTGGTCCTGGCGCTGATCGCCCTGTCGCGTACCGGCAAGGGCGGCGACCTGGCGGTGCGCGTCAAGCAGCTCGAGGAGGAGCTCGCGCGCGTGCGCGCCCAGCTCGCGCGCGGCGGGTTGGCGGTGTCGCCGCCGGAGGACGCGGCGGCGCATCCCGCGGAGTCGGGCGCGACGGACGAGATGGCGGTCCCGGGCGCGGCGGACGAGAGCGCGGCGCCGGGCTCGCCGAAGGCGGACAGGCCGCTGCGGCCGTGGTGGCACGAGCCGGCGCGCGCCGGCGATGCGGCGCACGAGCCGGCGGGCGCCGGCGATGCGGCGCACGAGCTCGACGACCGCGCGGCGGGCGCCGGCGAGGTGTCGCGCGAGCTCGACGACCGCGCGGCCGGCGCCGCGGAGTCGCTCGGCGGGATAGCCGTGCCTCCGGGTGGACTGCGTCCGCCGCTCGAGCCGCCCGGCCCGCCGCCGCCGTCCTTTCTCTCGCAGGTCGACTGGGAGCGCTGGCTCGGCGTGCGCGGAGCGGCGGTGCTGGGCGGCGTCGCGCTGGCGCTCGCCGGCCTGTTCTTCTTCCGCTACTCGATCGAGCACGGCCTGATCCCGCCCTGGCTGCGCGTGGTGGTCGGTGTGCTCGCTGGTCTGCTCGCGATCGGCGGTGCCGAGTGGAGCCTCCGCCAGCGCTACGCCGGCACGGCCAACGCGCTCGCCGGCGGCGGCCTCGTGATCCTCTACGCGGCGTTCTGGGCCGCGGGCACGCTCTACGATCTGATCCCGCTCGGCGCGGTGTTCGTGCTGATGGTCGTCGTGACGGTGGCGGGCTGCGTCCTGTCGTGGCGTCACGCGTCGCTGGTGATCGCCGTGATCGGCCTCGCCGGCGGCTTCCTGACGCCGGTCTTCGCGTCGCGCGGCGGCGACCATCCGATCGGGCTCTTCGGCTACGTCTTGCTGCTCGACGTCGGCGTGCTGCTGCTCGCGCGCCGCATGGGCTGGCCGCTGCTCGGGCTGCTCGCGCTCGCCGGCACCACGGCGTACCAGCTGCTGTGGATCGGCGGCCGCATGGGACCCGAGCGGGTGCTGCTGGGACTCGCGCTGCTGGGCGTGTTCGGCGTCCTGTTCGCCGTCGCGTCACCCGCACGTCGCGAGGGCGAGGAGGACGGCACCGTGGGCGACGCCCGCGCGTGGCGCCTCGCGCAGTGGCTCGGCGTCCTCGTGCCGCTGGTGACGGCGATCTACTTCGCGGCATCGAGCGATCTCGACACCGGCATCGTGCCGCTCGGCGCGCTGCTCGCGGTGCTCGGGCTCGCCGCCGGCTGGCTCGCGAGGCAGCACGGCGAAGCGCTGCTCGGGCTCGGCGCCGCCGCGGCGACGCTCGGCGTCGCCGCCGTGTGGGTGGTGCAGAACCCGTCGCTCGACGGCACGCCGTGGACGGTCGCGCTGACCTTCGTGGTCCTCGCAGCGGCGCATCACGCGACCGTCGAGCTCGCACGTCGCGACGCGGCGCACGCGCGCGAAGCGGCCGAAGAGGCCGACACGTCGCGCGAGCGCGCGGGGCAGGCAGCCGACTCCTCGCAGGCGGCCGACGCGTCGCAGACGGCCGCCGTCGCTCGGGCGCCGTTGGTGGCGCTGGCGAACGCGGCGACGCTCGTCGGGCTCGGCCTGCTGCTCCTGCTCGTCCTCGCCGGCGCGCTGCGGACGTTCGCGCTGCCGCCGCTGCTCGCCGGCTGGCTCGGCATCGCGGCGCTGCTCGTCCGTCAAGCAACCTTCCCCGGGCGCGGCCGCGTGCAGGTGGCGGCGGCCGCCGCCGTGGCCTGCGGCCTGGCGCTCTACCGGCTGAACGTCGACGGGCCCGACGTCGCGCCGTCGTACGCGCTGGTCGTGCCGGCCATGCTGCTGGTGGCGATCGCCTGGCAGGGCGTGGCGCTGCTGCAGCGCGCTCTCGCGTCGCACCGCTCCGCAGAGCACGCGGCCGCGACGCTGGCGGTCGTGCTGCTGCTCGGGTGGCTGCCGGATCCCTCGCCCGAGGTGCTCGTCGGCCTCGGGGTACCGTGCCTGCTCGGCTTCCTCGCCCTGCTCGCGGCGACGCGCCTCGGTGGCGGCGCGTGGCTGCTGGTCGCGACGCTCGCGACCGCGCTCGTGCAGCTCGGCTGGACGATGGACCGACATCCGGTGCCGAGCGGGACGGGGCTCGCGCTCGCGTTCCTCTCCGCCGCGCTGTTCACGGCGTGGCCGCTGGTGGCGGCGGGTCGCCTGCGCGACGACCGCTGGAGCTGGCGCGCGAGCGCGCTCGCGCCGCTCGCCTGGCTGCCCGCGGTCGGCACGTTGTTCGAGGACCGCTTCGGCGCCGCGGCGATCGGCCTGGTGCCGATCGCGCTCGGCGCGCTCGCGGTCGCTGCGGCGGCGCGCGCGCGGACGCTCTGGCCCGACGACGAGGCGCGTCGCACGAGCGCGCTCGCCTGGCTCTGCGGGGCGGCGCTGTCGCTGCTCACGATCGCGATCCCGCTGCAGGTCGAGAAGGAGTGGATCACGATCGGCTGGGCCCTCGAGGGCGCCGCGCTGCTCGTCCTGTGGACGCGGCTCGATCATCCGGGCCTCAAGTACACCGGGCTCGCGCTGCTGCTCGCGGCGACCGCACGCCTGGTCGGCAACCCCGAGGTGCTCGCCTACCACCCCCGACCGGCTTGGCGCATCGTCAACTGGCTCGCTTACGCCTACCTCGTGCCGGCGGCGGCGCTGGTCGCGAGCGCGCGGCTGCTGGTCGTGCACGAGGTCGCGCGGCTGCGCTCCTGGGAGGAGCCGCTCTACCTGCGCAGGAGCGCTCCGCTCGCGGCCGGGATCGTGGGCCTCGCGGCGCTGCTGGTGGTGTTCGTCTGGATCAACCTCGCGATCGCCGACTGGTTCTCCACCGGCGACCAGCTCCGGCTCCTCGCCGCGCGCACGCCGGCCGAGAAGCTCGTGCTGTCGATCGCGTGGGCGCTCTACGCGGTCGTGCTGCTCGTCCTCGGCGTGCGCCTGAAGGTCGGCTCGCTGCGCTGGGCGAGCCTCGCGCTCCTCCTGCTGACGATCGGCAAGATCTTCCTCTACGACGTGGGCGAGCTGAGCGATCTCTACCGGGTGGGCGCGCTGCTCGGCCTCGCGCTGTCGCTGATTGCGGTGTCGCTCGTCTACCAGCGCTTCGTGTTCCGCCGCTCGGCCGAGGAGGTGCCTTGAGGATCGCGCGTCGCGTGGCGCTCGTGGCGGCGCTCACCGTGAGCCTGCTTGCGGCGCCCGCCGCGGCGCAGCAGCTCGCGCGGCTCTTTCCCGAGGAGGCGGACGTCTACGTGAGCGATCCGGGCGTCGTCCGCCTGCCGCTGCCGCCGGAGGTGGTCGCCGCGACCTCGCCGGACCTCGCGGACCTGCGCCTGTTCGATCGCGCCGGGCGCGAGGTGCCGTACCTGGTCGATCCCGGCGTGCCCAGCGGGACGACGCGGCGTGAGCGCCTGACGGTCGACGCGCAGGTCTCCGACCTGGCGCGCGAGGAGGTGCCGCGCGACGACGCGCGCGCGCTGACGCGCGAGGTCTATCGCGTCGCGCTGCCCGACGGCGCGCGCGACGCGAGCGGCTGGAGCCTCGTCGCGGACGCGGCGGCGACGCGCTACGTCCGCCGCGTCGAGGTGCGCGGCGTGAGCGCAGACGGCAGCGAGGTCGTGCTGGTACCGCGTGCGAGCCTGGTGCGCCTCGGGCAGGCACACGTCGACCGCGACCGCATCCCGCTGCCGCGCTTCGTCGGGCGCGAGATCGTGCTGGTGATCGAGGGCGAGGAGGGCTTCTTCCTCGAGCCGGAGCTGCGCTTCGAGCGCGACCGCGTGATCGGGGCGGCGGGCGCGACCGAGGTGCCGCTCGAGCTCCTGCTCGAGCGGCACGAGGAGGGACGCACCGTGCTCGAGCTCGGGCGGCCGCCGTCGCTGGCTGCCGCGCGTCTCCGCTTCGCGAGCACGACGCCGGCGTTCGATCGCGAGGTCGTGGTGTACGACGTGCTCGGGGCCGGGGCGCCGCAGCGGATCGGCGGGGGGCGCGTGACGCGCGCGCCGCTCGCGGACGCGCTCGTGCCCGACCAGCAGCTCGAGGTCCCGGTCGCCGCGGTGCGCGGCGACCGGCTGCGCGTCGAGATCGCCGACGGCGACAGCCCGCCGCTCGCGGAGGTCGCCGTGGCCGCCGTGTTCAGCCCGCCCGCGCTGCTCTTCGCGATGGCCCCCGCGGCCGACGGAGCGCCCGCCGGCGTGCTGCGCTTCGGCGGGCGGCGCGCCCACGAGCCGCATTACGACCTCGCCGACCTGTTCCGCGACGCCGTCGCCGCGAGCGCCGAGCTGCTCGCCGACCCCTCGCGCATCCCGCTCGCACGCCTCGGCCCGGTGCGGCCGAATCCCACCTTCGATGCGGCGCCCGCGCTCGCGGCGGTGATGCAGCCCGGCCCGGTGCTCGACGTCGACGCCTGGCGCTGGCGGCGCGCGCTCGAGGTCCCGTCGTCGCCCGAGGGCCTGGCGCGCCTGCGGCTCGAGCCCGAGGACCTCGCCGCCGCGCGCGACGACCGGGGCGACCTGCGGGTGGTCGACGCGAGCGGCCGGCAGTGGCCCTACGTGGTCGCGCCGGCGACCGAGCGCGGCGACGTCGCGCTGCACGTCGAGGGACCGACGACGAAGGACGGGCGCTCGACGTGGCGCCTCGCGCTGCCGGTCGAGTCGCTGCGCGTCGACGGGCTGCGCATCGAGACCGCGCGCCCGGTGCTGAGCCGCACGTACCGGCTGCGTGCGCGCGATGCCGGCGGCCTGGAGCGCCCGCTCGCCGAGGGCACGCTCGCGCAGGCGCTGCGCCGTCCCGGCCCGCTGCGCATCGGCTTCCCCGCGACGCGCGTCGCGAGCCTCGAGCTCGAGGTCGAGGACGGCGACGACGCGCCGATCGAGATCTTGCGCGCGGTCGCCCCGGTGGCCCTGCCGAGCCTGCTCGTCGCGGTGCCCGAGGGGAGCTACGCGCTGCTCGCGGGCAACCCCGACGCCGAGCGCCCGGCGTACGAGATCGACCGCGCGCGCGAGGTCGTGCTCGAGCTGCGCAGCGTGCCGGTCATGCCCGGGGCGGGAGTCGAGAACGAACGCTGGACGGGCACGCCCGGCGGAGCGGCGCGGCAGCGCCAGCGTCTGCAGCAGGTCGCGATCTGGAGCGCGATCGCGCTCGCGGTGCTCGTGCTCGGGCTGCTCACGCTGCGCATGGCGCGCCGCCCCGGCTGAGCGCGTGAGCAAGAATTGCGAACGCTCGAAGGAGGCGGGCCAAAGGTCCGCCTGCAGGTGGGGTGAAGCCCGCGAATCCACTTCGCGGAGGAGGGGAGGGCCGCGGCCCTCGCCTTGGTGATGAGCAGAGCTGAGCGATTTCTGCTCAGGCTCTGAGCGGTCACGGGACCCGTGCTCACGGCACCGGCGGGCAGACCGCGGGCGGCGGCGCGTTCGGGGCGCCGTTGAAGCGGCCGGTGGTGTCGTTGCTCGACGGCGGGTACTTGGCGGACGACAGCGCGCACAGCTCGACGCCGCTGCCGAGCTTCAGGCGCACCGCCATCGAGCCTTGCGGCGCGTTCGCCAGCGAGTAGAGCGCGGCGCCCTTGCCCGAGAGCGACAGCCGTCCGGCGCGCAGCACGATCGAGGTGATCGGGCCGGCGAGACGCTTGGTGTCGCGGTACTTGTAGCCGAGGCTCGGACCCGCGCCCGACGACGTCCAGGCGCCCGCCGGCAGCGGGATCACCACCTTCTCGGTGCCGCCCGGCTCGTAGATGGTGAGCGTGCCGCCGCCGCCCGTCGCACCCGCGGCGGTCGGATCGCCGGCCGAGCCCGCGGCCGGCGACACGGCACCGCTCGGCGAGCCCTGGTACGGCGCCGAGCGGAAGCGGATCGTGCGCAGGTCGAGGTTGATCGGCGGCGTCGCGTCGTCGCGCAGCGCGAGCGCGCTCGAGCGGATGCTCGTCGTCGCGAGCGTGGGCGCGGGCGTCGGCGTCTGCGTCGGCGCGGGCGTCGGGCTCGGTGTGGGCGCCGGCGACGGGGTGGGCGAGGCGGTCGGCACCGGGGTGGGCGTCGGCGTGGGCGACGGGGTCGGCGTCGGCACGACCGGGAAGCTGTTCGGATCGGCCGGGTCGGTGCCCTCGTCGAGCTCGTCGCGGTCGTAGAAGCCGTCCTCGTCGCGGTCGATGCCGATGCGCGTGCCGGATCCCGGCGGCACGCAGGTGTAGGTGATCTCCTGTCCGGCGGTCGCGGCGAGGGCGCGCGTCTGCGCGTCGCTGAGCGGCGTCTCGGTCGCGCGGTCGCTGCGGAAGGTGCCGTTCGCGAGGCGCACCGAGCCGCGCTGCTCGCCGGCGATCACCGCCTTCACGACCAGGTCGCACTCGCTCGCCGCGGCGCGCTGGATCAGCAGGTCGATGCGCGGGCCCGCGACGCCGGCGTTGGTGCTGGTGAGGGTGATCTGCTGTCCGGCCACGGGGAAGAGGTTCGAGTCGAAGGCGAAGATGAACTGCTCGAGGTTGCTCTCCTCGGTTGCGGTCGTGTCGAAGACGGTGGCGGTCAGGAAGCGGCGCACGGTGTCGATGCTGCCGTCGTGCAGGTAGCCGAAGCCGCGCACCTGGTCGCCGGTGTGCACCGGGTCGTTCGAGCCCAGGAACGGGATGCGCGGCAGGCCGAACATGCCGACCTTCTGGTAGGCGTTGCGCAGGTGGGCGACCTTCATGTCCTGCGGCTCGTTCTCGAAGGTCATCTGGCCGTCGGTGCCGAACTGGCCGAGGCTGCGGTTGACCTGGTGGCAGCCGAAGCAGGCGAAGACGGAGTCGGTGATGCGGCCGAAGTACAGGTTGCTGCCCGCCTGCTGCGCCGTGGTCAGCGAGTTGTTGAGCGCGCGGATCGGGTTCGGCGGGTAGCGGATCGACAGCGCGAAGTCGGTGAAGTCCTGCATGTCCTGCTCGGACAGCTCGCTCGCGCGGCCGATCAGCCCGACGAAGGCGCCGTTGAAGCGCTTGAAGGCGCCTTCCTCGTCGAGGTAGTCGCCGCTCGGCGAGTTGGCGCCGCTGCGGTCGCCGCGCCAGTGCATCGGGCCCTGGTCGTCCATGCCGCGCAGGCTCTGCGTCGTCATCGGGCCCTTCAGCGGGTGGAAGTCCGGGTCGCCGCCGATGAACAGGCGGAACTGGTTCAGGTTCTCGAGCACCTCGTCGTCGGGGTTGCCCAGGTCCCAGGCGAGGCTGTCGAAGTCGCCGAAGACGTGGCAGCTCGCGCACGACGCCTCGCCGTTGCTCGACGTGTGGTTGGCGTCGTAGAGCAGCGGCCGCCCGAGCTGCACGTGCGCCGGCTCGGGGTTGTAGATCGGCAGGTGGTCGATCTCGTCGCGCGTCGTCGTGTCGATCACCGAGATCGCGTTGTCGAAGCGCGTCAGCACGTAGAGGCGGCTGCGCGCGGTGTCGAGGACGAGGCCGCTCGGTCCGCCGCCGCTCAGCGCGATGTGGTCGGCGGCGTCGGGGACGAAGGTGTTCGCGTCCAGCTCCGCGGTGTCGAACACGCCGACCTTCGCCGAGCCGAACGCGGCGACGTAGAGCGTCTGGCCGTCGGGGCTCAACACCATGCCGACCGGCGTCGCGAGGCTCTTCTCCTTGGTGCCGGCCGGGCTCGGGACGACGTCGTAATCGATGTGCTTGTTCAGGTGGCGCGGGGATACCGTCGCGCCGTCGATCACCGTGATGCGCGCCTCGTGCATGTGGCCGATCACCGTGCTCGAGCCGAAGGTCGTGCCGGGGCCTTCGAAGCGGACCTCGTTCCGCGCGTCGGTGTTGCTGACGTAGATCTTGTCGGGGTCGGTCGGGCTGACGACCATGTTGAAGAGGATCGTGCCGACGTGCGCGAAGCTCGGCTGGCCGACGGCGGTCGGCGTCGCGGCGTTGGCGTCGATCGTGAACACGTCGAGGTCGGGGAGGTTGAACTTGACCGCGTTCGACCAGTTGCGCCCGAGCTGGTCCTGCCACTGCGACATCGCCTGGTTGTACTTGACGATGAGGCCGGTCTCGGGGCCGGGGTGGCCCTCGAAGTTGGTGTTGGGGGCGGGCAAGCCTCCGGGGACGCTCACGTTGGGTGAGCCGGTCGATGGCTGCACGCAAGGGCTCGCAGTCGCGCCGCCGTCGCACACCAGCCCCTCGTTGATCGCCGTGGTCTGGTTCCCCGAGTGGAACACCGCCGCGTAGACCTTGCTGCCGTCGGGGCTCGCCGCGAGCGCGCGCGGCGTGTCGCCGAAGAGCGTGACGATCGTGAGCGGTGTGCCGCCGAGCGTCGCGCCGAGGCTGGTCGCGTCGAACACCCAGACGTCGGCGCGCCCGACGCCCTCGGTCGAGAGCTGCGGGTTCACCGGGCTGTTCTGGCCGCGGTGCGCGGTGGTGACGAAGGCACGGTTGCCGCCCGGTCCCGCGAACACGATGTCGCGCGGCTCGTCGCCGACCAGCAAGGTGCGCACGACGCGCGGTGGGCTCGAGGCGACGTTCACGACGCTGATCGAGTCCGACAGGTGATTGACGACCCACACCTCGGCGTTGCTGCGCGCCGCGACCGCGACCGGCTCGAGCCCGACGGGCACCGAGCCCGCGTGCGTCAGGCCGCCTGCGCCGACGTCGAAGACCTCGAGCCGGTTGTCCGGCGTGTTCACCGCGTACAGCCGGTTGCCGTCGGGCGACAGGGCGAGCGGCCGCACCTGGCCCGACTCGAACGTCGTGAAGGACTCGGCGCGCGCCGCCTCCGCCGCGGGCAGCAGCGTCGCGAGGGCGAGGAGCGGGAGGAGGAGTGCGTGCGCGCGCAGGCTCCGGTTCATGTCGAGGTCCCTCCGTCGGGGGATGGTGGATGACTGGTCGTCAGGTCAGCGTGGCAGGCCCAGGAGCTGGTGCGCGATCACCGTGCGCTGCACCTCGGAGGTGCCGCCCATGATCGTGTCGGCGCGCGAGAACAGGTAGAAGCGCAGCCAGCGGCCTTCCCACTCGGCGCGCTCGTCTTCGAGTCCGAGCAGCGACTGCGGCCCGAGCACGTCCATCGCGAGCTCGCGCACGCGCTGCGACAGCTCGCTGCCGAAGAGCTTCTCGAGCGACGTCTTCGGTCCGAGGTGCTCGCCGCGCGACTCGGCGGTGAGGCTGCGGCAGCCGAGCAGCCGCATGATCTCGATGTCGGTGTGCGCGCGCGCGATGCGCTGGCGGAACACGGGATCGTTGGCCATGCCGCGGCGCTTCGCGAGCGCGAGCAGCTGGCTCAGGTCCTCGGTCATGTAGCCGTGGAACATGAACGCCCACATCGGCCCGCGCTCGTGCGCGAGGATACCCATGGCGATCTTCCAGCCGTCGCCCGGCTCGCCGACGACGTTCTCCTTCGGCACGCGCACGTTGTCGAAGAAGACCTCGTTGAACTCGGCCTCGCCGGTGATCTGGTGCAGCGGGCGCACGGTGATGCCGGGCTGCTTCATGTCGACCAGCAGTGCCGAGATCCCGGCGTGCTTCTTCACCTCGGTGTCGGTGCGGGCGAGGAGGAAGCACCAGTCGGCGCACTCGGCGACGCTGGTCCACACCTTCTGGCCGTTCACCAGGTAATGGTCGCCGTCGAGCTCCGCGCGCGTCCGCAGCCCGCCGAGGTCGGAGCCCGCGTTGGGCTCGGAGAAGCCCTGGCACCACAGCTCCTTCGAGGTGCGCATGTTCTCGAGGTAGCGCGTCTTCTGCGCCTCGGTGCCGTGCGCGATCAGCGCCGGGCCGACGAGATCGAGCCCGACGTGCCCGATGATGCGCGGCGCGCGTGCCGCGATCAGCTCGGTCTGGACGATGATGCGCTCGGCGAGCGAGGCCTCGCGGCCGCCCCATTCGTGCGGCCAGTCGAGCGCCACGTAGCGCCCCTCGGCGAGCTTCGCCTGCCAGCGGCGGGCGAGGTCGCGCCGCTCGTCGGTCCACGGCTCCTTCGGGTGCGCGCTGCGCCACGCGGCGGGCAGGTTCCGGTCGAGGAACGCGCGCAGCTCGTCGCGGAAGCGGCGCTCGCTTTCGGTGAGGTCGAAGTCCATGGCTCAGGTGGGTACACGGCGCGCGGGCGCGCCGAAAGGGAGTAGTCCGAACGCTCCGCGGCGCGCAAGCACGCTTCCGGCGGCAGCACCCGGCTCGCCGCGGGCCTGCTCGTTCCCGTTCCGGCGACACCCGCTCGGGCGCGCGCCTGTCGGGCGCGCGCGTTGACGCTCGGCGACGGCCTCTGATAGCGCCGCATCATGGCTGACACGGTGGATCTCGACTCGCAGTACCTGCTCGCGGAGAAGAAGGACGGCGTCTTGACGGTGCGCATCGACCGTCCCGACCGGCGCAACGCGCTGACGATCGAGATGTACCACGGCATCAAGAAGGCATGCGTGGTCGCCGAGCGCGACCCCGACGTCGACCTGCTCGTCATCACCGGCACCGGCGACTACTTCTGCGTCGGCGGCGAGATGGGCGACAAGCACGAGGGCGGGGCGCAGATCGACCGCTTCACCGACTCGCTCGACTTGACGCCCTTCGTACAGCTCGAGCGCTGCCCGAAGCTCGTCCTGATGCGCATCAACGGCATGTGCCAGGGCGGCGGGCTCGTGATGACGATCATGAGCGACCTGTCGGTGGTGTCGGACCGGGCGAAGTTCCGCGTGCCCGAGCTGCTGCGCGGCGTCGCCGACTGCTACCTGGGCGCGCGTCTCGCGCCGCGCATCGGCGTCGGCCGCGCGAAGCACCTGCTCTACACCGCGCAGTACTTCTCGGCGCAGGAAGCGCTCGCGATGGGCCTCGTCGGTCGCGTCGTGCCGCACGACCAGCTCGACGCCGCGGTCGCGGAGACGATCGCGCAGGTGCGGCTGACCGGACCGGCCGCGCGCCGCGCGCTCAAGCGCGACATCAACCGCAGTCTCCCGCCGCTCGACACCGGCATGTTCCAGGACTCGCTCGTCGGCGAGGAGTGCAAGGAAGGCTTCCGCGCGTTCGTCGGGAAGCGTCCGCCGAGCTGGCCGCGCATCTGAGGGCTGCGCGCGCCGGCCGCCGCACCGCCCTCACGACGCCGGCAGGCGCACCTCGAAGTGACGGATGGCGGCGAGGTCGCGCGCCAGCTCCGCGCGGAAGTCGGGATGCGCGATCCCGATCAGCAGCTCGGCGCGCTCGCGCAGCGTCTTGCCGTGCAGGTTGACGGCGCCGTACTCGGTCGCGACCCAGTGCACGTGCCCGCGCGTCGTGACCACGCCGGCGCCGGGCTCGAGCGCGACGACGATGCGTGACAGCGTGCCGCCCGCCGCCGTCGACGGCAGGGCGAGGATCGGCTTGCCGCCGTGCGACAGCGCGGCGCCGCGCATGAAGTCCATCTGGCCGCCGATGCCGGAGTAGATGCGGTGGCCGATCGAGTCGGCGCACACCTGCCCGGTGAGGTCGACCTGCAGCGCCGAGTTGATCGCGACGACGCGGTCGTTCTTGCGGATCAGCGCGGTGTCGTTGGTGCGGTCGCAGGTGTGGAACTCGACCAGCGGGTTGTCGTGCACGAAGTCGAACAGCTTCCTCGTGCCGGCGACGAAGCTCGTCACGGTGCGCTGCGGGTGGACCTTCTTCAGCCGGTTGGTCACCACCCCGGCCTCGACCAGCGGGATCAGGCCGTCGGAGAACATCTCGGTGTGCACGCCGAGGTCGTGCTTGCCGTGCAGCCGGGCGAGGACCGCGTCGGGGATCGTGCCGATGCCCATCTGCAGCGTCGCGCCGTCCTCGACCAGCGCCGCGACCACCTCGCCGATGCGCGCCTCGACCGGGCCCTCGGCCTCGACCGGGTGCTCGAGCAGCGGCCGGTCGCCGTGCACGAAGGCGGCGATGCGCGAGAACGGGACGACGCTGTTGCCGAGCGTGCGCGGCATCTGCTCGTTGATCTCGGCGACGACGACGCGCGCGGTGTCGGCGGCGGCCTTGGCGGTGTCGACCGACGTGCCGAGCGAGCACAGGCCGTGCGCGTCGGGCGGCGAGAGCTGCAGAAGCGCGACGTCGAGCGGTACCTGCCCGGACTCGAAGAGAGCCGGGATGTCGGACAGGAAGACGGGCACGAAGTCGGCGCGGCCCTCGGCGATCGCGCGACGGAGCGGCGGGCCGGTGAAGAGCGATACCGAGCGCAGTCGCCCCGCCTGGTCCGGCTCGGCGAACGGCGCTTCGCCGGAGGTGTGCAGGTGGTAGAGGCGGACGTCCTCGAGATCGGTGCGCGCCGCGAGCGCGTGCAGCAGCGGGGTGGGCGTCGCGCAGGCGCCGTGCACGAACACGTTCGTGCCGCTGCGCACGTGGCGCACGACCTCGTCCGCCGTCGTCGCACGCTCTCGCCAGTCCGGAACGGCCTTCGCTCTCATGACGTCCGGGTTGCCAACCGGGCGCCGCCGGCGCAAGCGTGCGACGGCGGCGCGTGGGCCTCCGAGGAGCCGGCCCTCAAGGCGCGGGTGCCGCCGGCGGCCGGCTCGACGTCTGCAGCACCGCCGGCAGCAGGATCGGCGCGAGCACGACCGGCAGGTTGAGGCGCGGCGCCCAGGTCCGCAGCAGGCCGCCCAGCGCCAGGAAGACGCGCCCGAGCAGGGCCACGTCGGTCGGCGGGTGGATGCCGAGGTTCGCGACGAAGTCCTCGAACGGGCTCTCGGAGCGCCCGGACGTACCGCTCGCGGCGCGCGCCACCAGCTCCGCGAGCCGCTCCTCGGCGGCCACGTCGGCGACGCGGAAGCCGGCGTCGGCGAGCGCCGTACGAATCGCGTCCGCGTTGCGGATCATCAGCGCGGCGCCGAGCTTGAGGAACGCGTCGCGGCGCTCGGACGGGAACTCCTTGCAGCAGCCGAAGTCGATCAGGCAGAGCGTGCCGTCGGACTCGACCAGGAAGTTCCCCGGATGCGGGTCTGCCTGGAAGAAGCCGCAGCGCAGGATCTGGTGCGCGTACGCCTGCACGACGAGCGTCACCAGGCGCTCGATCGCCGCCTGGTCGCCGTCCGCGCGCAGCCGCGCGAGCACGTCGGTGAGGCGCTCGCCGGCGACGTACTCCATCGCCAGCACGCGCTGGGTGGAGAGCTCGGGCAGGATCGCCGGGACGCGCACGCCGGGCACGGCGTCGTCCGCGAAGCCGTCGCGCATGCGCGCGGCCGAAGCGGCCTCGGCGACGAAGTCCACCTCGCGCGCGATGTGCGTCGCGAGCTCCTCGGCGAGCGGCGCCTGCCGGCTCGGCGGAAACGCCTGATCCATGATCCACGCGCCGCGGGTGAACGCGGCCAGGTCGGCGCGCAGCAGGCGGCGGGCCGTACGGTGCTGCACCTTGAGGACGATCTCCTCGCCCGAGGCGAGCCGCGCGCGGTGCACCTGCGCGATCGAGGCGGCGGCGAGCGGCTCGTCGTCGATCCAGGTGAAGGCCGCGAGGCCGTCGCCGAGCTCGCGCCGCAGCGTCTTCTCGACCTCGCCGAACGGCCGCGGCGCCACGCGGTCCTGCAGCGGGGCGAGGGCGCGCGCGTACGGCTCCGGCAGCAGGTCGGTGCGGGTCGAGAGCAGCTGCGCGAGCTTCAGCAGCGCGCCGTGCATCTCCTCGACGGTGGCGCGCACGTCGCTCGCGCCGCGCGCGTGCAGGAGGTCGAGCAGCGCGCGGCTCGCGAAGTCGGGCAGCACGCTCGCCGCCAGCGCCTGCGCACGGTAGCCGGCCACCAGACGCAGGATCAGCGCGTGTACCCGCACCGTGCGGTCGGTCTCGAGAGCGAGCCCGCGCGCGGCGCGCAGCCAGTCCTGGATCGGGAGCGTCGGTAGCGCGTCGTCGGGGAGGCCGAGCCAGGCGAGCGGGGCGAGGGCTGCGGGCATGGCGCTCCTCTACCAGCAGCCGGCGCCGCGGAACAGGGCCGTCGGGACGCGGGACGGTGTCGGACGCGGGACGGTTGGCACGGATGGCGTCCGGTCGTAAAGTCCGCGCGTGACGCCGCGCGCGATCCTGCACGCCGACATGGACGCGTTCTACGCGGCGATCGAGCAGCGCGACCGGCCCGAGCTGCGCGGCGTGCCGCTGGTGGTGGGCGGGCGCCCGCCGCGCGGCGTGGTCGCGGCGGCGTCGTACGAGGCGCGGCGCTTCGGCATCCACTCGGCGATGCCGTCGGTCGAGGCGCTGCGGCGCTGTCCGGACCTCACGTTCCTTCCCGGCGACATGGCGAAGTACGCGCGCGAGTCGCGACGGATCTTCGCCGTCTTCGAGCGCTACTCGCCCGACGTCGAGCCGCTGTCGCTCGACGAGGCGTTCATCGACGTCACGGCCTGCCTGCGCGCGCTCGCCGCGCCGCCGCTCGAGGTCGCGCGCCGGCTCAAGGCGGACGTCCTCGCCGAGACGGGGCTGCGCGTCTCGGTCGGCATCGGCCCGGTCAAGATGGTCGCGAAGATCGCGAGCGACCTGTCGAAGCCCGACGGCCTGCTCGAGGTCGCGCCCGACGGCGTGCGCGCGTTCCTCGCACCGCTGCCGGTCGGCCGCCTGTGGGGCGTCGGCCAGGTGACCGAGGCGGCGCTGCTGCGGGTCGGGCTGCGCACGGTCGGCGATCTCGCCGATCTCGAGGTCGCCGATCTCGCGCGCCGTGCGGCGCGTGCCGGGAGCGGCTGCACGCCGGCGTCGCTCGAGCGGCTCTGGCGGCTCGCGCGCGGCGAGGACGCGCGCGAGGTCGAGCCCGATCGCGACGCGAAGTCGTACGGCGAGGAGAACACCTTTCCCGACGACGTCCACGATCTGCGGACGCTCGGCGACGCGATCGGCCAGCACGCCGAGGCGGTGGCGCGGCGGCTGCGGAAGGACGGCGTCGCCGGCACCGTGGTGCGCCTCAAGGTGAAGTCCACCGAGCGTCTCGCCCTGCCGGGCAAGTACCGGCAGTACAGCCGGCAGGAGTCGCTGCCGGCACCGACCGACGACGGCGCGCGGATCGCCCGCATCGCGCGCGGGCTGCTCGCGCGCGGCGACCTGCCGCGTCCCGTGCGGCTGATCGGCGTCGCGGTTGCAGGAATCCGCCCGGTCGCGGCGTCCATTGGCGAGCAGATGTCGATCTTCTCGCCGCCTCGGAGCCGTGACCTGAACCGCGCGCTCGACGCGATCACCGACCGCTTCGGCAACGGAGCGATCCGTCGCGGTGCGGGCGGCGCCGAGAAGGCGTCGCCGACGCTCGGCGTGAAGCGGGGCGAGTGAAGCGGGGCGAATGATGGCGCGCGCCCTCTCCCTGGTCGTCCCGGCGTACAACGAGTCCGCACGCCTCGGCGCGACGCTACGCACCTTGAGCGCCGCGCTGCCGCGGCTCGCCGACGAGGTGGAGCTGATCGTCGCCGACGACGGCAGCAGCGACGACACCGCGGACCTCGCCGAGCGCGCCGAGACGGGGATTCCGGTGCGCGTCGTGCGCCTCGGGCGAAATCGCGGCAAGGGCGTCGCGGTCGCGGCCGGCGTCGCGGCGGCGCGCCACGAGCTGATCGCGTTCACCGACGCCGACTCGCCGTACGACCTCGACTCGCTGCGCCCGATGCTGGCGGCGCTCGAAGGCGGACTCTGCGACGTCGCGATCGGCGCGCGCGATCTCCCGGAGTCGCAGGTCAACCGCGGCTACGGCGCGCTGCGCTACCTCTCCGGGCAGACCTTCTCGATGCTGACCTGGCTCGCGATCGGGCTCCCGTTCCGCGACTCGCAGTGCGGCCTGAAGGCGTTTCGCGCCGGCGCCGCGAGGAGCCTGTTCGCGATGCGCACCGTGGACGGATTCGGCTTCGACTTCGAGCTGCTCGCGGCGGCGCTCGCGAACGGGCTCGTCGTCGAGCGCTTTCCGGTGCGCCTCACGCACGACGACGACTCGCGCATCGAGCTGGTGCGCGACTCGCTGCGCATGACGCGCGACCTGCTGCACGTGCGGCGCAACCTCGAGCGCGACGCCTACCGCTTCCCCGCGCTTCCCTCCGACGTGACGCCGTGCCCGCTGTGCGCCGCCGAGGAGTTCGCGCCGCGCGTCGCGCACGCGGGTTTCCGCATGGTCGAGTGTGCGTCGTGCGGACTCTGGTACCTGAACCCGATGCCGACCCGCGCCGCGCTCGCCGGGTTCTACGGCGCCGGGTACTACGCGAGCAGTGACGCCTGCGGCGGCGGCTACGCCGACTACGCGGCGATGGCCGACGACCACCGCGACACCTTCCGCCGGCGTCTCGCGCTGGTCCAGGGGCACGTCGGACGTGGGCGGCTGCTCGACGTCGGCGCGGGCTACGGCTACCTCGCCGACGCCGCGGCGGAGACGTTCGCCGAGCGCTGGGTGGTCGAGCTGAGCGCGGCGGCGGCGCGCCACGTCTCGCCGGCGCACCGCGTGGTGGTGGGCGACATCGAGTCCGCGGACCTGCCGCGCGGCTACTTCGACGTCGTCAGCCTGCAGGACTGCCTCGAGCACCTGCCGGAGCCGCGCACGGCGCTGGCGCGCATCCGCTCGTTGCTGCGCCCCGGCGGCGCGCTGTTCGCGGTGACGCCGAACGTGCAGAGCTGGCTCGCGCGCGTGCAGCGCGACGACTGGGTGTCGCTCAAGTTCCCCGAGCACGTCGTGCTCTACTCGCGCGACACCGTGCGCCGCGCGCTCGACGCGGCGGGCTTCGACGTCGAGAGCATCACGCCCGCGGGCCAGTACGCGCGCCTCGACTTCCTCGCCGAGCGCGTGGCGAGGGGCCACCCGCGGCTCGCCCGCGCGCTCGCCGGTCTCGCGCGGCGCGCGGGCGGGGCGGAGCGGCGCGTGTACGTACCGTCGGGCTCGATCGCGGTGGTCGCGACCGCGCGTTGACTGAAGTAGCTACGCGGGGCTACTTTCGTGGCGTGAAAGCCGTCGCCGTCAAGGAGCTCAAGAATCGGCTCAGCAGCTACCTCCGCGAGGTGAGCGCGGGAGAGGTCGTCCTGGTCACCGATCGTGGGCGCGTCGTCGCGGAGCTTCGACAGCCGACCAGCGGCGTCCCTCTGTCCGGGCACGATCAGGCTCTGGAGCGCTTGCGGGGCCAGGGGATGGTGGTCGTCGGGCTGCCGCAGGACCCGCGAGCGTACCGTGGGTCGCCGCTTCGGCGTCCCGTCCAGAGTGCGGACCTGCTCGATGCGGAGCGCGGCGATCGGTGACGATCTACGTCGAGAGCAGTGCCGTGCTGCGCTGGTTGTTCGGCGAGGCGGATGGTGAAGAGATCCGGAGCCTCCTCGCCGGCGCGGGCAAGGTCGTCACCTCGCGTTCGACGTTGATCGAGAGCCGTCGGGTCGTGCGCCGGGCGGAGCGCGAGGGGCGTCTCACCGGTGCGCAGGCAGCAGACGTTCTGTCGGTCTTCGCACAGGCGTCGTCGACGTGGGCGATCCTGGAGATCCGCGACGAGGTCGCGCGCCGGGCCGAGGATGCGTTTCCCGCCGAGCCGGTCCGCTCGCTCGATGCGATCCATCTCGCGAGCGCGTTGTTCCTCCGCGAGGCGTTTCCCGATCTGGTCGTGTTGACGACCGACTCTCGCCTGCGCGCGAACGCCGATCAGCTCGGATTCGTGAGCCCGCTCCTGCCTGGTGGTCAGAGCAGGCAGAGCTGATCGCCGTGCCGCGGCGGGCGGCGGAAGGCGTCGCTGCGCAGCGGCGGCAGCGGGCGGTGCAGGCCGTTCTTGCGCGCCGTAGCGTCGAAGAGCAGCGCGATCTGCTTCGCGTACTCGCCGTCGCCGCGCATGCGCTTGCCGAAGGTCGAGTCGTTGAGCCGCCCGTCGCGCGTCTCGCGGATGCGGTTCAGGACCTTGTCGCGCTTCTCGGGGTAGTGGCGTGCGAGCCAGTGCGTGAACAGCTCGTCGAGCGGCGACGCGAGGCGCAGCAGCACCCAGCTCGCGGTCGCGGCGCCGGCCCGCGCCGCGGCTTCGAGGATGCGCGGGATCTCGGCGTCGTTCAGGCCCGGGATCACCGGCGCGACCATCACGCCGACCGGCACGCCGGCCTCGGCGAGACGCGCGACCGCCTGCAGCCGCCGATCGGGCGTCGCCGCGCGCGGCTCCATGCGGCGGGCGAGCTCGGGGTCGAGCGTCGTGATCGACACTCGAACGTGTGCGGCGCCGTGCTGCGCGAGGTCGCCGAGCAGGTCGGCGTCGCGTGCGACCAGCGCCGACTTGGTGATCACGCCGACCGGGTTGCGGAAGTCGCGCAGCACCTCGAGCACGCCGCGCGTGACCTTCAGCCGCCGCTCGACGGGCTGGTAGCAGTCGGTGTTGCCCGAGAGCGCGATCACCTCCGGCTGCCAGTGCTTCGACGCGAGCTTCTGGCGGAGCAGGGCGGGCGCGTCGTCCTTGACGAGGAGCCGCGTCTCGAAGTCGAGGCCGGCGTTCCAGCCGAGATACTCGTGGCTCGGCCGCGCGTAGCAGTTGTGCGTCGCGAGGCCGGCGGCGAAGAACGTGCGCGTCGAGGTCTGGATGTCGACGACGTCGCGCAGGCGACCGGGCTCGATCGCCTCGACCGGCTCGGGATCGAGGTTCATCTCGCGGTCGAAGAGCGCGCGCAGCTTGCGACGGATCGCCGGCCGGACGACCGCGAAGAAGCGCATGCGGTCGAGCATGCGGCCGACGAGGCGGATGGTGCTCGCGGCGGCCGCGCGCGGCTCGAGCTCGAAGCCGAGCGATCGCGCGTAGCGCGCGACGCGCTCGAGAACCGAGACGTCGACCCGGGAGATTCGCAGCGAATCGCTGTTCGATCCTCCGGCGTCGAAGAAGCCGGCTACGAAGCCGCGCCGGTAGCCGCGTGAATCGCCCGCGTGGGTCAGCAGGCGATGGACGATCGCGAGCCGTTGCCGCGAGCGAACCTCGACCTTCTGCATCGGCCTGCGCCCGAGGATCGAACCCGTGAAGGGACGGATCGCGGCCTCGACCCCGAACGTGCGCAGGTACTCGACGAGGCGCCGCAGCGGCTCCCCGTCGACGAGTGCGACCCAGAAGGACGCAGCGGGAGACCCGAGCTCGTCGCTCCGCCCGCCGGGCGCGTAGCGGAAGGTGCCGTCACCGAGCGAGAGACCGGCGACGTAGCCGGCGCGGTAGTCGTCGTCCGGCTCCTCCGTCACCGTGACGGGCACGTGCCGGAGGCTCCGACCCGGCATCAGCTCGGAAGTGCGCGACCAGCGGAAGTCGCGCGCTTGCAGCCAGCGATGCTCCGCCGTCGTGGTCACGTCGGTGTGGCGCGTCACGATGCGCATGGACGGACGGCGCGACCAGATCACGTGCTCGACGACCGCGCGCCGGATCTTCCGTGTCGCGCCCGGCGCCGGATACTCGTCGAAGCCGGCGAGCGCATCGCCGACGCGGACCTCGCCGATCGGCCGCCAGATCATGTCCGCGTGCAGGATCGGTGTGTCGGGCGCCAGGCAGTACACGCAGCCGTGCTCGCAGCCGCGGTACGGGTTCACGCTGAAGCGGAACCCGACGTCGGGGCTCGCGTTCTCGGCGAGGATGCTGCGCGAGGAGTCGCGGTAGAGGCGGGTCGGCGGCGGGGGCGGGCCGTCGTCGTCCGGATCGGGCTCGAGGTCGGGATCGGGCTCGAAGCGCAGCTCCTCGAAGCGATTCGGCGGCGCCTGGTCGGTGCCGCGTCCGGGGAGGTCGATCGTCGCCATGGCTTCGCCAAATCTTCGCCATGTGGCAGGGGCCAATGCAAGCGCCCGCGCGTGCGACGCCGCGGATCAAGACACGCCGGAAGCCGGTCGATGAAGGTAGCGCGATCGGTTAAACCTCGGCGCTGCCGTGGCCCGGTGGCCACGCAGATCGCAGCCCGAGGTACGGAAGGAATGCCCAGCTTGAAGAGACAGGCGCTGCAGGCGACCCGCGAGGGTCTGACCAAGGTGGCGAGCCGGATCGACCGGATGCTGACCGGCGAGACCGCCCGCCCGCCGTACGTCGCGCGCCTGACCGAGGCCTACGCGCGCGGCTGGACGGGCTGCCCCTGCGTGTTCGTGCTGTCGACCGGTCGCGTCGGCAGCCAGACGCTGACCGCGCTGCTCGCCCTCTCGCCCGACGTGGTGTCGGAGCACGAGCCGTTCCCGCGGCTCGTCAAGGCGTCGTTCGACGCCTACTTCGAGGGCGGCGACCTGGCGGCGAGCGAGAAGTGGCGCGAGGTGGTCTACGCGTCGCGCGACGACCTGGTGTGCGAGGCCAACCGCCGCGGCAAGATCTACGTCGAGACCAACAATCGGCTCACGTACCTGGCACCGATCCTCGCGCGCTGCTTCCCGGACTCGAAGTTCATCCACCTGCACCGCCACCCGTACGAGGTCGTCCGCTCGGCGATGCGGCGCGGCTACTACGCGGCGCACAACTGGGACTTCGCACGCGTGCGGCCGCGCCCGGGCGAGGCGCTCGCACCGGAGTGGGAGGCGCTGCCACGGCTCGAGAAGTGCGGCTGGTTCTGGTCGCGCATCAACGAGGAGGCGAGCGCCTTCATGGCGACCCTGCCGCCCGAGCGCGCGCTCGATCTGCGCGCCGACCTGCTCTTCGGCGGCGACGAGGCGACCATGCGGCGCATCTTCAGCTTCGTCGGCGTCGCGTTCCCGGCGCAGGAGCTGGTCGAGGAGGTGCTCGGGCAGAAGCTGAACGCGGCGGTGCGCGGCAGCTTCCCCGGTGCCGGCGACTGGAGCGAGGACGACCGCCGAGCGGTCTGGCGTCGCGTCGAGGCGGTGGCGACGCGCCTCGGCTACGACGGCTGACCGCGCGTCCGCGTCGCGGAGGACGATCGCCCGGCGCCGCGAGCCGGGCTCAGAACGGGCAGTTGGGCGGCGACCGGCGCTGCTCGCACGCCTGGCGCGTGCGCTCGATGCAGGCGTCGATGTCGAACGCGCCCGGCGTCGGCGGCTGACCGGCGGCGTCCGCAGCCGGCTCGCCGGCGGGCTTCTTCGCCGCGGCGGCGATCGCGCGCTCGTTGCACGCCTTGCAGATCGCCAGGGTCGGCGCCTCGCAGCGCGAGGCCTCGCAGCCGGCACCGAGAAGCGCGAGGCAGACCAGAGCCAGAACCGAAAATCGCATCATCACCTCCTCGACTCGAGCTTGACGTGAACGGTGCACCATCTCTCCCGCGCGCAGCGAGCAGAGGAGTGGGGCCCCGGCGGGCTCTGCCCGCCAGGGCGAGGAGACTGGTCTCCTCGTTGCGTTAAATCCAGCCGAGGGCGCGATAGTAGGCGAGACCGAGGTACTCGTGAAGCGTCTGCGTGACGAGGCTCGCGCGCTCGGGGTCCTCGCCGGTCACCGCCGGCACCGGCGCCGCTCCGACGGTGAAGCCGTGCCGCGCGAAGCAGAGCACGGCGCGACGCATGTGCAGCGCGCTCGTCACCAGCAGGACGTCGCGCGCCTCGGGCGCGAGCAGCGCCGCGACCGCGCGGGCGTTCTCGGCGGTCCGGCTCGACGCCTCCTCGACGAGGATGCGCTCGCGCGCCACGCCGAGCGCGAGCGCGAGGTCCCGCATCGCGGGGGCGGCGCTCGGCCGGCCGCGGCGCCGCGGTCCCCCGCTCATCACCAGAGCCTCGCCGTGCCCCGCGTGCAGCAGCGCGACCGCGTGGCGCACGCGGGCGCGCGTGGTCGCGTTGAGGAGACCGGTCGAGCGGATGCCGCCGCTCAGCACGACGACGAAGCGCCGCGGCCGCAGCTCGGGCGCCACCGCGAGCGGCCGGGCGACGTGGCGCGCGATCGCGTCGACGCCGGTGCGCAGAGCGATCCGGCCGAGGGCCTCGATCGCGCGCTCGACGCGCCGGCGCAGGCGCACCTCGAGGTCGTTCGCCGAAGGTGTACGCGCGATCCCGGCCATGCAGACGCCCAAGTACGACGATCGTCACGCGCAGGCAACGGACGCTTGCGAGAAGCGCAACGCAGCCGCGCTGGAGTGGCGCGTGCGCGGCCGGATTCGACCGGCGCGCGGCGGCTCCCGGCTTGCCTTCCTTCGGCCCGCAACGGATCATGTCGGTCTTCGATGTGCACGGTCCCCGAGACGCATCCCGCGTGGCATGCGACCACGCGTCGGCCGCGCCGCGGTCCCCGTCGTCCACTGCATCACCCCCTCCCGGAGGAAGCATGACTCTCCCGCGCTTCGACCAACCGCCCGCCGTCGTCCTCGGCCTCGGACAGAACGGGCTCGGGACGGTACGCGCGCTCGGCAGGGTCGGCGTGCCGGTGATCGGCGTCGACGACGACCTCGAGCAGCCGGGTGCGAAGACGCGCTACTGCCACAAGCTCTACGCGAAGGACTTCACCAACGGCGGACCGGCGCTGCTCGAGAGCCTGCTCGAGCTCGGCCGCGACCTCGAGCGCATGGGGCAGAAGGGCGTCCTGCTGCCGAGCGGTGACCTGAACATCCAGCTCGTCTCCGAGGAGCGCGAGGCGCTGGCGCCGTACTTCCACCTGTCGCTGCCGTCGAAGGAGGTGGCGCGCCTCTTTCTCGACAAGAAGTCGTTCTACAAGCTCGCGATCGAGCGCGGCTTCCCGCTGCCGCGCACCTGGTTCACCGACGGCGAGCACGACATCGAGCAGATCGCGCGCGAGATCGAGTGCCCGTGCCTGATCAAGCCGTTCCAGCCGAACGCGACGTGGCGCGAGACCTTCGACACGCGGCTCTTTCTCGCCGACTCGCCGGAGATGCTGAAGGAGCTCTACGGGCTCATCTACCCGGTGCACCAGGACCTGATCATCCAGGAGTACATGCCGGGCGACGACTCGCAGGTGAAGTGGGGCGTCACCTACCTCGACGCGAAGCACGAGCCGCTCGCGGTCTGGACCGGTCGCAAGCTGCGCATGTACCCGCGCGGCTTCGGCACCGCGACGCTCGCCGAGAGCGTGCGCGAGCCGTGGATCGCCGAGAGCGTGGTGCAGATCCTGTCGGCGATCGGTCACCGCGGCTACGGCGTCATCGAGTACAAGCAGGACCGCCGCGACGGCAAGCTCAAGATCACCGAGGCGACCGGCGGACGCACCTGGTTCCCGCACTCGCTGGTCACGCGCTCGGGCATCAACCTACCGCTGATCTGGTACCGCGACGTGCTCGGCCTGCCGGTCGAGAAGCAGACGCGCTTCGAGGAAGGGATCAAGTGGATCCACGAGGAGCGTGATCTCAAGACGGTGCAGCTGTACTTCCTCCCCGAGAAGCGCCTCACGCGCTGGACGTGGCTGCAGTCGTACCGCGGCAAGCGCACCTACGCGTACTCCGCGTGGGACGATCCGGGCCCGATCCTGAGCTCGCTCGGGCGCATCGTCGAGGCGGGCGTCAATCGCGTCAAGCGCAGGCTGAAGAGCAAGGACACCGAGCGCGCGCGCGTCGAACGGAACCGTCCGAAGAAGGCGATGCAGGAGGTCCTGCTGGCCGCCGATCCGACCGTCGGGCACGGGCTCCGTCGCGTCACCGTGGACTGAGCGTCGCGTGCCGCGAGCGAAGCGAACCACCGCGCGTGCGCGCGTACCGGCCGACAAGCCGGCCGGCGCGGGACGCGGGCAAGGCGAGGGCGCGCGGCTTCGCGAGGGGCCGGCGCCGGAGCTGATGCGCGCCTCGTTCGCGCTCGAGATCGCCGACGCGCCCATCCTGCACGCGGGTCTCAGCCTCGCCGACCTCGCGCACGTCCTGCTGCTGCGCGACGCGCGCATCGTCCCGGCGAAGGACGCCAACCGCCTGCTCGAGCTGCTGCTCGAGCTGCACGAGGTCGCGCTCGAGGACTTCCCGCTCGATCCCGCGCTGGAGGACGTCTACAGCAACCGCGAGGCGTGGCTGAAGAAGCGCGACGCGCAGGTCGCCGGCTGGATGGGGACGGGGCGTCCGCGGCGCGAGCCGGCGACGATCGCCTACCGCATCGCGGTGCGGAACCGGCTCTTGCGGCTGGCGGCCGCGATCGTCGCGACGGGGCAGGCTCTGGTGGCGCAAGCGAAGCGTCACGTCCGCACCGTGATGCCGGACTACACCTACCTGCAGCCGGCGACGCCGACGAGCCTCGCGCACTACCTGCTCGCGTTCGTCTACCCGCTGCTGCGCGACCTCGACCGGCTCGAGGCGGCGTTCGCGCGCACCAACCAGTGTCCCGGCGGCATCGGCAACATCAACGGGACGCGGCTGCCGATCGACCGCGCGCGGCTCGCCGAGCTGCTCGGCTTCGACGGTGCGATCGTCAACACGCGCGACGCCATGTGGCAGGTCGATCAGCCGATCGAGCTGATGGCGCAGGTGACCATGCTCCTGCTGCATCTCGACCGCCTCGCCGAGGATCTGCAGATCTGGAACACGGCGGAATTCGGCCTGGTCGAGCTCGCGGACCGGCACGCGCGCATCAGCATGATCATGCCGCAGAAGAAAAACCCTTACTCGCTGGCCTTCGTTCGCGGTATGACGGGAAGCGTCGTCGGACGGCTCGCCTCGATGACGGCGGTCGCCAAGACGCCCTCCGCTCAGATGGACAACAGGATCTTCGCTCTCGGTGAGGTGACGCGGACGCTCGAGAAGGCCGCGGAGACCGTCGAGCTGACCGCGGGTGTCGTGGCCGGTCTGAGCTTCGACACCGAGCTGATGCGCCGGCGCGCGTCGCGCGGCTTCACCTGGGCGACCGATCTCGCGGAGACGCTGATGCAGGAAGCCGGGCTGCCCTACCGCAGCGCGCACCGCGTGGTCGGGCTCGCGATCCGCGAGACGCTCGAGCGCGATCCCGCGGCACAGAAGATCTCGCGCGACGTGCTGGCGAAGGCCGGACGCGAGGTCGTCGGCAAGCCGGTCGCGCTGCCCGCGGCGACGCTCGCGGCGCTCGAGGATCCGGCCGCGGTGGTCGCGACGCGTCGCGGTCTCGGCTCCGCCGCGGCGGGTCCGGTGCGCGCGATGATCAAGGAGTGTGAGGAGGGACTCGCCACCTCGGCGAGCTGGCAGCAGCGCACGGCGCGACGCCTCGCTGCCGCCGAGGGACGCCTGCTCGCGTATGCGCGCGGGCGCCGACCGGTCGCAACGGCAAAGCGCCGGCACTGAAGTCCAGAGGAGAGTCTCATGTTGGATCTGTTCCGCACCCCAGAGCGCAGCGCGAAGCCCCGTGACGTCGGCGTGAGCCACGTCATCGACAAGGGCCTCGGGCTCCGTCAGGTCGAGGACATGCTCGCGACCTGCTCCGGCTACGTCGACATCGTCAAGCTCGGCTGGGGCACCGGCTACGTGACGCAGAACGTCTCCGACAAGATCGAGGCGTACCGTCAGGCCGGCATCCCGGTGTGCTTCGGCGGCACGCTGCTCGAGGTGGCGATCCTGCAGGGACGCTTCGACGCCTATCGCGGCATGGTGCGCGACTTCGGCGTCACGCACGTCGAGATCTCCAACGGCGTCATCGACCTCACGATGAAGGAGAAGGCGAAGTACATCCGCGAGCTCGCGAAGGAGTTCACGGTGCTCTCCGAGGTCGGCAGCAAGGACTCGGAGAAGATCATCCCGCCGTTCCGCTGGGTGGAGCTGATCCAGTCCGACCTCGACGCCGGCGCGTGGAAGGTCATCTGCGAGGCGCGCGAGAGCGGCACGGTCGGTCTCTACTTCGGCTCGGGCGAGGTGCGCGCCGGACTGATCGACGAGATCGTCGCCAAGGTCGATCCGGCGGACCTGATCTTCGAGGCGCCGCAGCGCGCCCAGCAGTGCTTCATGGTGCGCAAGCTCGGCGCCGAGGTGAACCTCGGCAACATCGCCACCACCGACGTGATCGGCCTCGAGACGCTCCGGCTCGGGCTGCGTGCCGACACCATGGCGCAGTTCCACGAGGTCGAGAAGTGGAACCGGAAGCGCGACGCCGACCTCGAGGCGGAGATGCCGGCGCCCGAGCGTCGCTCGCGGGTCAGCGCCGAGGACGCGGCGACGCCGCGCAAGCCGCGCCGGCACCTGAGCAAGATCGGCTGAGAGCGCACCTCCCGGTCGTCAAGAGCGCCGCCCCGCACGGGCGGCGCTTTTTTTCTGCTCCCCGCTCGACGAGAATGCCCCGGTCGGAGCCGAGGAGGAGAGAGCACGATGAGCGACCAGACGAGCCGCGATCCGTACGTCCCGCCGACCCGCATCCTGGTCGAGGGTACCGCGTACCAGGACCTCGAGCGCTGGCATCGTGCGGCGGAAGCCCTGCGCCGCGCGCCGACCTTGCCGCGCGTCGACGAGCCCGGCTTTCACCCGTTCTGGGCGGTCACGCGGCACGGCGAGGTGGCGGAGATCGAGCGCCAGAACGAGCGCTTCCCGAACACCGAGACCTCCGTCCTGCTGCCCGCCGCGGCGCTCGCCGAGCAGAAGGCGCAGGGCGTGCAGATCAAGTCGCTGGTCCACATGGACGACCCCGAGCACGCGAAGTACCGCAAGCTCACCAACGAGTGGTTCAAGCCGAGCAACCTGCGCAAGCTCTTCGAGGCGCGCGTCGGTGAGCTGTCGCGGCGCTACGTCGACCGCATGGTGGCGCTCGGCGGCCGCTGCGACTTCGCACGCGACGTGGCGCTGTACTACCCGCTGCACGTCATCATGAGCATCCTCGGCGTGCCCGAGGCGGACGAGCCGCGCATGCTGCGGCTCACGCAGCAGCTCTTCGGCAACGAGGACCCGGAGTTCGCCGGCGAGGACCGCGCCGCGGCGCTGCTCGCCGCGGCGCTCGACTTCAAGCAGTACTTCGACGCCATGACCGACGAGCGCCGCTCGCACCCGCGCGACGACATCGCGACCGTGCTCTCGACGGCGACCATCGACGGCGCACCGATGCCCGAGATCGAGCGCCTCGGCTACTACATGATCGTCGCCACCGCCGGCCACGACACGACCTCGGCGACCCTCGCCGCCGGCGTGGAGGCGCTGATGCACGCCCCCGAGCAGCTGCGCGCGCTGCAGGAGGATCCGTCGCTGATCGACAACGCGGTCGACGAGATGATCCGCTGGGCGACGCCCGTGCGCCACTTCCTCCGCCAGGCGCGCGAGGACTACACGCTGCGCGGCACGCGCATCGCCGCCGGCGACTGGCTGATGCTGGTCTATCTGTCGGCGAATCGCGACGAGACCGTGTTCCCCGATCCGTACCGCTTCGACGTGCGACGCAAGAACGCGAGCGAGCACCTCGCGTTCGGAACGGGGGTGCACTTCTGCCTCGGCGCGCACCTGGCGCGCATGGAGCTGCGCGCGTTCCTGCGCGAGCTGCTGCCGCGCCTCGAGCTCCTCGAGCCCGCGGGTGCGCCCGAGCAGACCATCTCGACCTTCGTCGGCGGCCTGAAGCGCCTGCCGATTCGCTACGCGCTGCGCGCTGCGTCCTGAGCGAAAGAGCCGGCGAGCGCGCGGCGTTCGGCGGTCGCCCGCGACCAGGCGGTATCAGCGGTCGAGCACCCGTAGCACGACGAGGCTCGCGTTGTCGGTGCCGCCGGCCGCGAGCGCTCGCTCGAGCAGCTCCTGCCCGGCCTTCTCGGAGGAAGGGACGTCGCCCAGGATCTGCGTGATCACGGAAGCGGGAACGAGGCCGGTCACGCCGTCGCTCGACAGCAGGTAGACGTCGCCCGGGCGGACCTCGTCGGAGCCGGTCGCAACCTGCACCTCGCGGCCGACCCCGAGCGCCGAGGTGAGCTGGTTCGTGTGCGGCAGGTCGAGCGGGATCTCGCCGCCCGTGCGATAGGGCTCGCCGAAGCGGGTGTGATCCGCGGTGAGCAGCTCGAGACGGCCGGCGCGCAGGCGGTAGAGACGGCTGTCGCCGACGTGCGCCCAGACGATCCGCGCGCTCCAGTCGTGCACCGCGACGGCGATCACGGTGGTACCCATGGCCCGCGGCGCCGCCGAACCGTCGGCGTGGCCGCGGGCGTAGATGCGTCGGTTCGCCTCCTCGACGGCCCCGGCCAGGCGCGCCAGCTCGGCGCGCGCCAGCTCGTCGTCTCCGGGTCCGGTCCGGCGCCTCGCCAGCACCCCGATGCGCTCGAGCCAGGCGCGCGGGCCGCCGGTCGAGCCGGGGGCGAGAGTGCGTCCGGGCTGCGTGTCGTCCTCGCGGCCGAAGACCTCGCGCAGCACGTCCACGGCCATGCCGCTCGCGATCTCGCCGTCGGCGTGGCCGCCCATGCCGTCGGCGACCACGAACAGGCCGATCTCGGGGAAGCACCCGACGTGGTCCTGGTTCGACTCCCGGACCAGGCCGATGTCGGTCTTCGACCAGCTCTCGAACCGCATAGGCGGAGGGAGTATAGGGCGTGTTTCGATGAGCACGTCAAACGACCTCCAGAGCGTTCTCGGCCGGATCGAGCGCGTCCGTCAGGTTTGTCTCGTGGTCCGGGGGCGCAAGTCGGGCCTGCCGCGCGAGGTGACCATCTGGTTCGTCGTCGTGGACGGCGCGATCGGCCTCGGGACGCTGAACGACGAGCGCAACTGGGTGCGCAACGCGCGCGCGGCGGCTGCCGTCGAGCTGGTCTTCCCGGACGCACGGCTGCGCGGTCGCTTCGCCGACGTGACGGACCCGGAGCGGCACGACCGGATCCGCGCCGCCATGGCGCGCAAGTACCTGCCGTTCCGGATCGCGTCGTGGTTCGGCATCGGCCAGCGGGTCACCTTCAGCGTCGACCAGCTCGAGCCGGCCGGCTGAGCGGGTGCGTCCGGCGGCGCGGACGCTACAGCGTCTCGACGCGCACCGTGTTGGTTCGCGCTCGGGCCGGAAAGGGCAGACCTGCGGTGAGCACGACGCGCGCCCCCTCCGGCAGGCCGAGCTCGCCCCGCAGCAGCGCCTTCACGTGCGCGGTCGCGACGTCGAAGTCCTGGCCGAAGTCCGCGATCCAGAGCGGCTGTACCGCCCAGGTGAGGGCGAGACGACGGTGCACGTCGCGGTCGATCGTCACCGCGACCAGCGGCTGGCGGGGCCGCCAGCGGGCGAGCGCCCGTGCCGACGCGCCGCTCTGCGTCAAGCACACCAGCACCGCCGCGCGGCAGGCCTCGGCGGCGAAGGTGGCGCCGCGCGCCGCGGCGGCGGCGACCGCGAGCGGGGCGTCGGGCAGCTCGATCTCCTGCGAGCGCGACGCGGCGTAGCGCTCGGTCTCGACGAGGATGCGGCGCATGGTGCGCACGCTCTCCGCCGGGAAGCGTCCCATCGCGGTCTCGCCCGAGAGCATCACCGCGTCGGTGCCGTCGAGCACGGCGTTCGCGACGTCGCTCGCCTCGGCACGGGTGGGCAGCGGGCTCGCCGCCATCGACTCGAGCATCTGCGTCGCCGTGATCACCGGCGTGCCGCGGCGCCGGCAGGTCTCGATGATGCGCTTCTGCAGCACCGGAACGGTCTCGATCGGGCACTCGACGCCGAGGTCGCCACGCGCGACCATGACGGCGTCGGACTCCTCGACGATCGCGTCGAGCTGCTCGACGGCCTGCCGCTTCTCGACCTTCGCGACCACCAGCGCGTTGCCGCCGCGCCGCGCGATCCGCTCGCGCAGCAGCGCCACGTCGGCCGCGGCACGCACGAAGGAGAGGCCGACGAAGTCGACGCCGGCGGCGAGCACGCAGTCGAGGTCCGCCTCGTCCTTGTCGGTGAGCGACGGCAGCGAGGTGCCGGCGTCGGGCAGCGAGAGTCCCTTGCGGTCGGTGAGCGTGCCGCCGACCTCGACCCGCGTGTCGACCTCGGCGCCGCGCACCGCGGTGACGACGAGGCTCAGCAGCCCGTCGTTCAGGAACACGCGCATGCCTGGCGCGACGTCGCCCGCGAGCCCGGCGTAGTTGACGCCGACCCGCGCCGCATCGCCGAGCACGGCGTCGGGCGTCAGCGTGAGCGGCTCGCCCGGTACCAGCTCGACGGCGCCGTCGCGCAGGAGCCCGATCCGCAGCTTCGGCCCGGCCAGGTCGGCGAGGATCGGCAGCGGGCGCCCGGCGCGCTCGCGGCGCTCGCGCAGCAGGGCGATCGTCGCCTGCAGCTCGTCGTGGCTGCCGTGCGCGCAGTTGACGCGCGCCACGTCGACGCCCGCCTCGAGCAGCGCGTCGACCCCGGCGGCGCTGCGCGTCGCCGGGCCGATGGTCGCGACGATCTTGGTACGCGGGCGCGCGAGCAGGGCGCTGCGTGGGCCGTCGGCCATCTCACTCTCCTTCGAGCCGCGCCCACAGCAGGATGCGCTTGAAGGCGTAGAAGTACGGACGCGTGTCGCGCAGCACCGGCAGCAGACGCGCGCGGTAGCGCTCGCAGAACTGCGCGAACAGCTCCGGCGTGAGGGCGCTCTCGTAGGCCGTCAGGAGCGTGCCGCGCACCCACTCCACGACGTCGTCGCGCGAGCCGAGGTGGTGCCCGTAGACCTGAAGCCGGACCGACTGCCGCGCGAAGCCGAGGTCGTCGAGCAGCTCGGCGTACTCGGCGGGGGCGAGCACCGCCGCGGTGTGGGCGGGTACGCGCAGCGCGCTCGCGAACGGCTCCTCCGCGGCCACCGCCGCCGCGACCAGGTGCGTCGGGTGGTCGAAGTTCGCGGGTACCTGGACGGCGAGCTGCCCGCCCGGTGCGAGCGCGTCGCGCAGGCGCCGGAAGAGCGCCGGATGGTCGGGCAGCCACTGCAGCGCGGCGTTCGAGAACACCAGGTCCCACTCCGCGGCCGGCGCGAAGTCGGCGATGTCGCCGGCCGCGAGCTCGAGTCCCGGACGGACGTGCCCGGCGCTCCGCGCCAGCATGTTGCTCGAACGCTCGAGGCCCAGGGTGCGTCGCGCGCCCAGCGCCGCGTGCAGCGCCGCCGTGAGCGCGCCGGTGCCGCAGCCGAGATCGACCACGCGCATGTCCGGCGCGCGCTCGACCAGCGCCATCAGGTCGTCGAACGGCTGCCGGCGCTCGTCGGCGAAGCGCTCGTACTGCGCCGGGTTCCAGCTGTCCTGCGCCATGCGCGGATCTTGTCCGCTCGCAGCCGCCGTCGCAACGCGCGTCGTGGTCCGCCGCGGCCGGCGACGCCGCGCTCGCATCGCTCGCCGGTCGCGCGCGCCGTCCGCGTTCGGCGGTCGCGGCCGCGTGACCTCAGTCGCTCGCGGCGAACGCGCGCCGTCCGGCGACCCACGTCTCGCTGACGCGCGGCGGATGCTCCGGGTCGAGCGCGCCTGCGAGCAGGACCAGGTCGGCGCGCAGACCGGGAACGAGTCGGCCGCGCTCGTTCTCTTGCCCGCCGGCGTAGGCGGCGCCCGCCGTGTACGCGCGCAGCCACTCCTCGTAGGCGAGCGCCTGCTCGGCGCCGGCGATCGCACCCGAGCCGGCCCGCCGCGTGGCCCCGCGCGACGACGTGAGCAGCGGCTCGTGGAACGCGCACGGGTCGTCGGACGACGCCGCGAGGCGAAGGCCGTGTCGCGCGAGGTCGCCGAACGGGAGCCACGTCGCGTCGTCGAAGCGCACGTCGGCGACGGCGCTGCCGACGTGCTCGACGAAGCCGGGCTGCACGACGCCGACCAGGTCGAGCGCCCGCATCTCCGCCATCTGCGTCGGCGACGCGAGCATCGCGTGCTCGACCCGCAGGCGAAGGTCGGCGCCGCCGCGGGCGCGGCGCGCGGCGCGGAACGCGTCGAGCGCGCGCGCCAGGCCGGCGTTGCCGATGGCGTGCACCGCGACGCCGAAGCCGCGCTCGACCAGCGTCGCCACGTCCTCCGCGACGCCCGGCATCTCGATGCCGAGCGCGATGCGCATGCCCGCCATGTGCACGTCGATCGCGGGCTCGGCGCCGCCGTCGGCGAACAGCTTGACGGCCCCGACCCGCAGCCACTCGTCACCGTCACCGGTGGGCGCGCCGTCGAGGCGCGCGCGATCGAGGCGCGACAGCAGCGCCTCGCCGTGCGGCATCATCAGGACGGAGACCGGCAGCGCGCGGTCGCGGGCGAGCGCTCGGTACACGGCCTCCGCGGACGCCGAGCAGGCGGCGTCGTGGACGCACGTGATGCCGTCGCGGGCGAGCGCGCGCGCCCGGCTGGCGAACAGCTCCGCCCAGCGCGCCGGATCGTGGTAGGCGCGCACCGAGCGCGCGTGCGCCTCGCTCCAGGCGCGCTCGACGAGAACGCCGTTCGGCGTACCGTCCTCGTGGCGGACCAGACGGCCGCCGGGCGGATCGGGCGCCGCGCGGCCGATCCCGAGCGCGTCGAGCCCGGCGGTGCTGACCACCGCCTGGTGCAGCGTGTAGTGCGCGACCACGACGGGACGATCGAGGCCGAGGGCGTCGAGGTCGGTGCGGTCGAGCGTCAAGCCGGTCGCCTCGTTCCAGCCGTGGCCGCGGATCCACGCCGCGTCGGGCTCGCGCGTCGCTTGCTCGACGAGCGCCGCGCGCAGATCGTCGAGCGTCCGCGCGGCCGAGAGGTCCGCCCACAGCGGGTGGAGCGCGGCGATCGACAGGTGGTTGTGCGCGTCGATGAAGCCCGGGACGAGCGTCCGTCCCGCGAGGTCGACGCGGGCGGCCTGCGGGTACGCGTCGAGCAGCGTGCGCGCGCCGGCGGCGACGATGCGGTCGCCCTCGACCACCAGCACCTCGACGCGCGGCCGGAGCGCATCCATGGTCAGGATCGGGCCGCCGTGGAACGCCGTCCCCGCCTCGCGTGGGCGAGGGGGCGGGCTGCTCGTCATGACTGCGCGTCCTCCGCCAGCGCTCGGCTGCTCGGATGAGACAGCGAGCGGTTCTTCATCCCCTCGTGGCCGGCGAAGCCCATCGATACGTCAGTCGCTCACGTCGCCGAGGCGCTTGCCGAGCCGCGCGCGCGCGCGCGCCCGGTCGATCACCTCGTGCGGCACCGGGTCCATGTGCGCCATGCCGCGGCGGAGCACCGACGGCAGCAGCAGGCGGAGGATGCGCGCGGTGACGAGCTGCAGGTTCCGCTTCGGGATCGTCACCTCGTAGAGCTGCTTCTCGATCACCTCGAAGATCGCGTCGCTGACGATCTCGGGCGGGTACTTCTTGCCGTCGTACGCCGGCGGCTCGTCTTCCTTGAGCCAGATCTCGGTGTCGATCGGTCCTGGATTGACGATCGCGACGTGGATGCCCGAGCCCGCGAGGTCGTTCCAGATGCCCTCGCTGAAGGCGTTCATCGCCGCCTTCGACGCGGCGTACACCGCCTCGCGCGGCGGCGGCACCTTGGCGGCGAACGACGACACGTTGACGATCGTCCCGCCGCCGCCGTTGAGCATGTGCGGGATCGCGGCGAGGGTGGTCCAGACGCACGACATGAAGTTGACGCGCATCACGAAGTCGGCCTCGTCGGCCGACATGTGGAAGAGGTGCTTGTGCTTCGAGACCGCGGCGTTGTTGACCAGCACGTCGACGCGCCCGAAGCGGCGCACGGTCTCGTCCACGACGTGCTCGGCGAAGGCGCGCTCGCCGAGGTCGCCGGTCAGGTGGATCGAGCGCGGCGAGCTCGGCCGGCACTCGGCGACCAGCTTCTCGAGCAGCTCCTCGCGCCGCGCGACGGCGACGACGACGGCCCCGCGGCGAGCGAAGTCGCGCGCGTTGACGTAGCCGATTCCCGAGGAAGCCCCGGTGACGATGACGGCCTTGCCCGCGTAGTCCATGTGCCGCGACCTTGTCGCCCGGGGCGACCGCCGCGGTCAAGGAGCGAGGGGACGAGTGAGGGGACGAGCGCGGGGATGCGGCTCCAGAGCGGCGAGCTTGCGCGTGGCGAGCACCGAGTAGATGCGCGCGATGCGACCGTCCGGACCGAGCTCCGCCATCGTCAGGGTACGGGTCGCGATGCCGCGGGGGGCGTGCGGCGCCTCGCTCAGGATCGCCGGCAGCCCGTTGACCGTCACCATCCGGTACGACGCTCCGGGCAGCCCGCGGCGCGCGATGTTGCCGTAGAACTTGAGCACGCGCGCGCGCCCGACGAGCGGCACGCGCGCGGCGAAGAACTCGCCACCGCCGTCGCTCAGCGCCTGCGCCGACGTCGCGACCAGGCGCTCGGCCCCCGCGACGTCGCCGCGGCTGAAGGCTGCGACCAGCTCCGCGAGCGCCCTGCCGGTACGTTCGCGCAGCTCGCGCGTCGGGCGGCAGCGGGCGCTGTCGTAGGCCGCCATCGCGCGGCGCGCGCGGTGCAGCGTGGTCTTGACGTCGGGCTCGGAGACGCCGAGCGCACCGGCGGTCTCGGCGACCGAGTAGTCGAACACGTCGCGCAGCAGGAGGATCGCGCGCTGCTTCGGCGTCAGCGCCTCGAGCGCCAGCAGGAACGCGAACGACACGCTCTCGAGCATGTCGTAGCGTCCCTCGGTGGTGATGCCGCTCGCGATCGTCGGCTCGTAGGAGGGCAGGCTGCCGTCGTCGCCGGTGCCGATCGGCGACGGCAGCCACGGCCCGGAGTAGCGTTGCCGGCGGCGGCGGCGCAGCAGGTCGCGACCGAGGTTGATCGCGACCCGCGTGAGCCACGGGCGCCAGGGCTCGTCGGTGCGCGGCGGCGGACGCTCGATCGCGCGCACGAAGGTCGCCTGCACGAGGTCGTCGGCGTCGGCCGCCGAGCCGGTCAGCCGGTAGCACAGGCCCCAGAGGAAGCGCTCGTGCTCCGCGTAGGCCGCGGCGAGCCCGGGCACCTCGCGGGCGCCCGCGGCATCGCCGCTCTCGGGGGAGGGTCGGCTCACGCGGCCACCGGCAGTGCGGCCACGTCGCGCAGGTACGACGCGGCCGCGCGCTGCGCGCTCGCGAAGCTCGCGTCGGCGAGCATGCCCTCGGATCCCAACCAGTCGCCGGCGACGTACAGGCCGGGCGCACCGTCGACCGCCGGACCGGGCCGTCCCGCCTTGCCGCCCTGCGCCGCCGTGACGAGGCCGTGCGTGACCACCATGTGCGGCAGGAAGCGGCGGTGCACGACGCGCGCGCGCCATCCGGGCTGCAGGAGATCGGTGAACGCCTCGAGGTCGGCCTGGTCGCGCGCCGCATCCTCCGGCGCCGTCGGGTCGAGGTACTTCGCGACGTGCACCAGCGCCCCGCTCCCGGGGGCGAGCTTCGCGACCGCGGAGTGCACCGAGAAGTAGAGCGGCGCGTCGATGCCGAGGCCGAAGGTGGAGCGCGGCTCGGGCAGGCTCGAGAGCGCGAGGTCGAGGCACGCGGCGTGCAGCGGCGTCGCCCGCGCGGCCCACGCGTCGAGCGTCCGGCGGGCGTCGCCCGCGAGCAGCGCCGCCGCGTCCGCGGGCGGAACCGCGAGGATCGCGCCCGTGCACGCGACGACGTGGTCGTTCGCGAGCCGCACGCCGCGCACCGCTCCGGTCGCGGCGTCGAGCTCGACGGCGGCCGCGCGCGTGCCGCCCTCGACCGTGACGCCGGCTTGGCTCGCCGCGGCGCGCAGCGCGTCGACCAGCTGCTGCCAGCCGCCGTCGAGGTAGAGCACGTTGTCGCGCAGCGCGCCCTGGACCTGCTCGAGCGCCGCGCCGCCGCTCTGGAGATCGGGGGCGTTGGCGTAGGTCGTGAGACGCACGAGCGCCCCGAGGAGCTGCTGCACGTCGTCGCGCCGCGCGGTCGCGGCGAGCCACTCGTTCACCGTCGCGCCCTGCCAGGGCGCGGGGTCGAGGGCGTGGATGCGGGACAGCAGCCGCGCGACCTCGAGCTTGCCCGGCAGCGACAGCAGCCCGGTGCTCACCAGCGACACGAAGCCGGTCGGGAACGAGTGCTTGACGCCGGCGCGCACCGCGTACCCGCCCGAAGACGCCGGCGTCGCGCCGCGCGGCGTGATCCCGAGCTCGCGCAGGACGCGCATGCCGGCGTCACCCCGGTACAGCGCGTGCGGGCCGACGTTGAACGCGAAGCCGTCCTTCAGCTGCGTGATCGCGCGGCCGCCGACGTCTCCGGCCCGCTCGACGAGCCGCACGCGGCGCCCGTGGCGGGCGGCGAGGGTGGCGGCGGTCAGGCCGGCGAGTCCCCCGCCGATCACGACGAGGTCGGTTGCGCTTGCGGTGGGCATGGTCGCTCCTTCCGAGCCTAGCGCATCCGTGCCCGCCCCGGACCATCCCGATGCGGTGGGCGCGCGCTCACCCCCACCACGCCGGGGCCGGCCGCGAGGTTACGCCGGCGGAGGCGATTTCGCGGGGTGCGCGCCTGAGGGGGCGACCGGCCGGCGCACGCCCCGGTCCGATCAATCGAAGCGCACGTTCGCGTGGTCCTCGAAGAACGTCGGGCCGTAGAGGTCGCGCCCGCTGAACACCAGCGGATCCTTCGCCGTCGCGAGCATCGCGCAGACGCGGCCGGGGTTCTCGACCGGCAGCCCCTTGGAGGCGTCGAAGCCGAAATCGCCGAGCTCGATCGCCATGCGCTCGGTCGCGACGAAGCCCGGCATCAACCCGATCACCGCGATGTTGTGCGGGCGCAGCTCCTTTGCGAGCCCCGGCACCGAGCGGTTGAACGCCGCCTTGGTCACCGAGTAGCCGAGTCCCCAGCCTCCCTTGCCGATCGGCGCCGGCGTCTCGCGGTCGCCGGCCGTGGACGTCACGTTGATCACGATGCCGCCGCCCTGGCGTTTCATGATCGGCACGCTGAGCTTGATCAGGTGCAGCGGCGCGAAGACGTTGCACAGGAACATGGTCTCGATCAGCTCGAGCGGCGTCTCCTCGAACGGGTCCATGTGGCCGGGGCCGATGTAGCGGCCGTTGTTGACCAGCACGTCGAGGCGGCCGAAGCGCTGCACGGTCGCGTCGATCGCCGCCGGCCAGTCGGCCCGCTCGGCGAGGTCGAGCTTGACCACCAGCGCGTCGACGCCGAGCGCCTGCACCTCGGCGGCCGTCTCCTCGAGGCTGCCGGGGAGCGGCTTCGAGGCCTTCTTCTTCACCGTCGACGAGTACTCGAAGTAGTCGCCGGGGCGCACGGTGCGCGCGGTGACGACGACGTCGAAGCCACGCCGCGCGAGCTCGATCGCGCAGGCCCGGCCGATTCCCCGGCTCGCGCCGGTCACGAGGGCGACCTTCTTGCTGCTCATGCGGCGGTGTAGCGCGGCCGCACGGCGCGATTCAATCGCGACCGCTCCGGCGCCGTCGCTCAGGCGGGCGTCGCGCCGTCGCCGCCGCGCGTTCGTGCGATGTACTCGGCCGCGCGTCGCACGAAGCCGGTGGCGTTCATCGCCATCAGCTGCTGGATCGCGCGCCGCTGCCGCGCCCGCGCGCCCGCGGCGTCGCCGCGCTGGGCTGCGATCGCGGCGAGCTCGACCCAGAAGAGCGGCTCGCGGCTTCGTGCCCGCGTCTGGCGGACCAGCGCCAGACCGCGACGCAGCATGGCGTGGCCGCGTTCACGCTCCGCGGGGTCGCCGGACCGTGCGAGCAGCCGCGCGTAGCCGAGCATCACGTCGATCTCGCCGAGGCGCGTCCCCCGGGCGGCGGTGCCGACGAGCGCCTCCTCCCCGAGCGCCCGTGCGCGCGCGAGGTCGCCGCAGGCGAAGCAAGCGTAGAAGAGGACGAACGACGGCAAGAAGTCGACGTAGAACGCCTGCTCGAGATCGCGCAGGACGTCGCTGCCTTCCTCGGCCAGCGTGCGTGCCTCCTCGAAGCGATCCTCGCAGATGCGGACCACCGCGAGAGCGAGCAGCGCACGGCCGCGCAGCGCCGGGACACCGAGGTGTCCGGCGACCGCGTGCGCCTCCTCGACCCGACGGACCAGCGACGGCTCGAGCTCACCGGTATGGCGAATCTGGGTCGCGGTCACCGTGAGCGCCCAGGTGAGCACCATCGGCGCGTTCTCGCGGCGCAGCGCGGCGATCACGCGCGTCAGCTCGGCGGCGCCGCGGTCGAGCTCGCCCAGATCGAGAAGCACGCCGGCACGCGCGATCTCGAGCTGGCGCAGCGCGACCACGCCCGGACGCGGTGCCGCGATCGTCGCGCGGCCATGCCGTGCGATCACCTCGTCGGCGCGCAGGAGCGCCGCTCGCAGGCGTCCGGCGATGCGCTCGCTCATCACCAGGCGCGCACCCGTCAGGAGCGTGGTCTCGGGGTCGCCGCTGCGCTCGGCGAGCGCGTAGGCTTCGGCGTTCGCGTCGATCGCCCCGGCGACGTCGCCCGCGGCACCGCGGCGCCGCGCGACCGCGCCGGTGAGGAGCGCCGCCATGCGCAGATCGCCCAGGCGCCGTGCGATTGCGAGGCCCTCGCGCGTCAAGGCTTCCGCCTCCGCGATCCGCTGCGGCTCGTGCGCGGCGAGCTGGACGACCCCCTCGCAGGCGTCGACGCGGAGGCGGTCGATCTCGGGACCGGCCTCGGCGCCGTCGACGCAGCGCACGACGTGGCGCCAGTGCTCGAGCGCCTGCATCGGATCCCAGCCCTCGAAGTGGCGTGCGGCGCGCGTGTGCCAGCGCGCCGCCTCGAGGTCGTCCCCCGCGGCCTCGGCGTGCTCCGCGATCAGCGCCGCCTGTCCGCTCGCGCTCGCGTCGGGCAGGCTCGTGAGCTCGCGGACCACGTCGCGGTGCAGCCGTTGCCGCCGGTCGCGCAGCAGCGAACGGTACACGGTCTCGCGCAGCAGCGGGTGGCGGAAGCCGTACGTCGCGCGGGGGCCCCAGCCCTCGCCGGCGACGAAGTCCGCGCTCTCGAGGCGCCGGAGCACGGGTGCGAGATCGCTCGCCTGGAGCCCGGTGACGGCCGCCAGCAGGTCCACGGGGAACTCGCGCCCGAGCACGGCTGCGCTCTGCAGCACGCTCTTCTCGATCTGCCCGAGCTGGTCGACGCGCGCGGCCAGCACGCCGTGCAGGCTGCCGGGCAGGCTCAGCTCGGCGTCCGGGCGCTGCAGGCGGTAGGTGCCACGGTCGCCGGACAGCGCGCCGGTCGCGACCAGCGACAGCACCAGCTCCTCGAGGAAGAACGGGTTGCCCGCGGCGCGCGCGGCGACGCGTTCGGGAAGATCGCCGAGCGAGCGATCGTGGCCGATCAGGTGGCGCGCCAGCTCGACGGTCGCCTGGTGGCCGAGCGGGCGCAGGACGATCTCCTGGTAGTCGGGATCGCGCATCCACCGCCGGTGGTGCCCGCGGCGGTAGGTCAGGAGCACCAGCGAGGCGCTGCGCGGTGGGTCGGTGACCAGGTCGCCGAACACCGCGTCCGATCCGGGGTCCATCCACTGGTGGTCGTCGATCACGAAGATCGTGGGCCGCTGCTCGTCCGTGTTCTCGAAGAGCGCGCGCAGGACGCGCGCGAGCTCGCGCGTCGGCGAGCTCGCCGACGTCGCGCGCAGGTTCTCGTCGGCTTGCGCGATGCCCAGGACGCTGAAGACGATCGGCAGTGCGGGCGCGAGGCTGGCGTCGAGCGCGAGCAGCACGCTCCGCACCGACTCGCGGGTCACCTGGGCGTCGGCCTCGTGGTCGATCCGCAGCGCGCGGCGCAGGATCGGCGCGGTCGCGTGAAACGGGATCCAGCGCGCGTGCTCCGGGCAGCGCGTGGTGTGGACGCGGAAGCCGCGATCGCGCTGCCGGTCGACGAACTCGTCGACCAGACGGCTCTTGCCGATGCCGGGCTCGCCGGCGATGCCGACGACGCGCCGCTGGGGGGCTCGCGCTTCCTCGAGCGCGCGCGTGAGCTGCTCCATCTCGTGTGCGCGGCCGACGAAGGGGCTGAGACCGCGCTCGCGGGCGATGTCGAGTCGCGACCGGCCCTCGCGCGCCCGCAGCAGCTCGAAGACCTGCACCGGCGCGCGCGTGTTGCGCACGTTCACCGAGCCGATCTCGCGCAGCTCGAAGTACTCGCGGGTCAGCGCCGCGGTGTGCTCGGTGACGTAGATCTGCCCCGGTCCGGCGAGCTGCTGCATGCGTGCCGCCAGCGCCGCGGTGTGTCCTTGCGAGGTGAAGGCCGGCGATGCTCCCGCGCCGACGTGCCCGAACACCACCTCGCCGGAGCTGACGCCCATGCGTACGGAGAAGTCGACGCCCGCGCGGCTCCGGAACGACTGCGAGAAGTCGGCGAGGCGCGCGGCGATGTGGAGTGCCGCGTGGCACGCCTGCGTCGCGTGGCTCTCGAGCGCGGCCGGCGCGCCGAACAGGACCTTGATTCCCTCGCCGGTCAGCCGGTCGATCGTGCCGCCGAAGTGCTGCACGCCGATCGACACCACCGAGAAGAAGCTCTCGACGATGTCGCTCCACTGCTCGGCGTCGATGCGGTCGCCGAGGCCGATGGAGCCGAAGGCGTCGACGAAGAGCACGCTGATCCGCTTGTGCTCGCCGGCCGCCGCTTCGAGCGCCGCCGCGGGGTTCGGGACGGCGGCACCGCACGCGTGGCAGAACGCGGAGTCGGGCAGCAGCTCGATGTGGCAGCTCGCGCAGCGCGCGGCGCCCGTCATCGGTGCGTCCTTCGAGAGGAGAGTCCCACTAGAATTCGCGATGGTAGGCGCGTGCCACGAGTGAGGCAAACCGGGGCCGAGAGCGTGCCGGCGCATTCCTGGTCCGGTACGGCGAACGCCCGTCGCTCCGGCCGCGGTTCACGAGGAGCGCGGAGGATTCGCCAGGCGCTCGGGCGGCGTGGTCATCAGACCGGCGGCGCGCCGGAGGTGACCGACCGCCCCCAGCGCGACCAGCATCCGCCCGGCGCGGCGCTGGCGCGCGCGAGCTCGATCCTCGCGGCCCTCCCGCCGGTCGAGGCCCGCGAGCTCGAACCAGTAGAACGGCTGGCGGCTATGCGCGCCGCAGCGCCGGACCAGGGCGAGCCCGTGCCGCAGCAGGTGCTTCGCCTCGACGACGTCGGTGGGGCTGCCGTAGCGCGCGAGGATCCGCCCGTGAGCGATCATGGTGTCGATCTGGCCGAGGCGCGAGCCGCTCGCGAAGGCGTCGTGCATGGCCTTGCGGGCGGCGGCGCGAGCACCCGCGACGTCGCCGAGCCCGAAGCGCGCGTACGACAGAAGGAGAGTCGGGTCGAAGTCCACGTAGACCGCGTGCCCGACGCTGCGCATCGTCTCGTCGGCCTCCTCGGCCAGGGCGAGCGCGTCTTCCCAGCGGTCCTGGCAGAGACGAACGGTGGCGACCGCGCACAGCGCGCGGACGAGCAGGGTGCGCACGCCGAGACGGCGCGCGAGCGCGAGTCCTTCCTCGACGTTGGCGAGCAGCGCGGGCGCCTCGTCGCCGCTGTGCCGGACCACGGAGGCGGTGAGGGAGAGCGCCCAGCCGAGCACGATCGGCGCGTTCTCCCCCCGCAGCTCGCGAATGACCCGCTGGAGCTCGGCCGCGCCCTCCTCGATTCGCCCGCGGTCGATCAGGACGACCGCGCGCGCGAGCTCGAGCTGGTGCGCCGACACGAGGCCGGGTGTCGGCGAGGCGATCGGCGTCGAGCGATGGCGCGCGAGCAACTCGTCGGCGATCGCCTGCGCCTCGAGCAGCCGGCCGGCGAGCGACTTCGCCATCACCAGGCGCGCGCCGCTCAGCAGCGCCAGCTCGGGATCGCCGGTGCGACGGGCGTACGCCAGCGCGTCGGCGTGGTGTGCGGTGCCGGCCTCGAGGTCGCCGGCCGCCGAGCGCAAGCTGCCGGCCGCGCTCGAGAGCAGGGCCTGCACGCGCAGGTCGCCGAGCCGGCGCGCGATGCGGCCGCCCTCGCGCACCAGGTCTTCCGCCTCCACCGGGCCGAGACCCTGGTGGAAGCCGAGGCGGACGATCGCCTCGCAGGCGAGCAGCCGCAGCCTGCTTGCCTCCGCGTCTTGGGGGTCGCACCGTCCGGTGCAGGCGAGGACGCGGTGCCAGTGCTCGAGCTCCTGGGTCGGCTCCCAGCGCATCGTGGCGCGCGCCGCGCGGCGGTGCCAGCGCGCGGCGTCGAGCGTGTCCCCGGCGGCCTCCGCGTGCAGGGCGAGCTGTGCGGCCAGCTCGTCCGTCCGCTCGCCGTACAGACGCTGCATCTGGCGCACGACCAGGCGGTGCGTCGCGGCCTGATGCTCGCGGAGCAGCGAGTGGTACACGGTCTCGCGCAGCAGCGGGTGGCGGAAGTGGTACGTCGCGTCGCCGCCCCAGCCGATCGCGGAGAGGAAGTCGGCCTCTTCGAGGGCGCGCAGGATCGCGGCCAGCTCGGCCTCGTCGCAGCCGCTGACCGCGCCCAGCAGTGCCGCGGGGAACTCGCGTCCGATGACGGCGGCCGCCTGCAGCACCTCCTTCTCGCGCTCGGCGAGCTGGTCGATGCGCGCCGCGAGCACGGCGTGCAGCGTACCGGGGACGATCGCCTCGACGCGCGCGGTACGCAGCCGGTAGCTGCCGCGCGATCCCTCGAGCGCGTCCGAGTCGACGAGCGCGAGAACGCTCTCCTCGACGAAGAACGGGTTGCCCGCCGCGCGCTCGGCGATGCGCTCGGCCAGTGTCGCGACCGATCGGTCCTCGCCGAGCAGCGTGCGCGCGAGCCGCAGGGTCGCGGGCTGGTCGAGCGGGCGAAGCGAGAGCTCGGTGAACGAGGGGTGGTTCATCCAGCGTCGGCCGTGTCCGCGACGGTAGGTCACCAGCACCAGGACGGACGCCCGCGGGGGGTCGTGCACCAGATCGTCGATCACGCTGTCCGAGCCGGCGTCCATCCACTGCTGGTCGTCGAGCACGAAGATCGCAGGCGAGCCCGTCGCGCCACGCTCGATCACCGTCCGGATCACGCTGGCGAGCCGCGGCGCGACGCTGCCACCGGCGTCGGTCGGCAGGCCGGGTCCGGAATCGGCGGCCCCGAGCAAGGAGAGGAGGACGGGCAGGGCGCCCGTGAGGAGCGCGGGGTCGAGCCCGCGCAGGGCGTGCTCGAGCCGCGCGCGGGTGGCGCGCGCGTCGGCGGTCGCGGCGATCATGAGCACGTCGCGCAGGTAGGCGAGCGACGCGTGGAACGGGATCCAGCGCGCGTGCTCGAAGGAGCGGGTGGCGTGTGTCTGCACGCCGCGTGCCCTCTGCCGTGCGACGAACTCCTCGGCGAGACGGCTCTTGCCGATCCCCGGCTCGCCGACGATGCCGACGACGCGGCACAGCCCGCCGCGCGTTCCTTCGAGCTCCTGCGCGAGCGCGCGCAGCTCGTGCTCGCGCCCGATGAACGGGCTCAGCCCGCGTTCGCGGGCGGCGTCGAGGCGCGTGCGCTGCGCCCGCGCGCCGAGCAGCAGGAACACGCGCAGCGCCCGGCCGGCATTGCGCACGGCCTGGGGCCCGAGCTCGCGCAGGTCGAAGTAGTCCGCGACCAGCGCGGCGGTGTGCTCGGTGACGTAGATGCGTCCCGGCTCGGCGATCTGCTGCATCCGCGCGGCAAGCGCGGCCGGATGTCCCTGCGAGGTGAAGGGGAGCGAGCCCGCCTCGCCGGTCCCGATGCTGCCGAACACGACCTCGCCGGAGTTGAGACCCATCCGCACCGCGAGCTCGATGCCCGAGCGCGCACGCACCGACGTCGCCAGCTCCTCGAGGCGCTGGGCCACGTGCAGCGCAGCGTGACACGCCTGCGCCGCGTGGCTCTCGAGCGCCGCGGGCGCGCCGAACAGCACCTTGACGCCACCCTCGGTCAGGCGGTCGATCGTGCCGCCGTAGAGACGAACGCCGACCGACACCAGCGAGAAGAATCGGTCCACGATGTCGTGCCACTGCTCGGCGTCGACCCTCCCGGCCCGGCCCATCGAGCCCAGCGCGTCGACGAACAGGACCGTGATGCGCTTGCGCTCGCCGTGCGCCGCCGCGGGACGCGCCGACACGCCCTGCGCGACGCCGCAGGCGTGGCAGAACGACGAGTCGGGAAGCAGCTCGACGCCGCAGCCGTCGCATCGAGGAGAAGCCGTCACCGCGTGTCTCGTACTCTCCGTCTCCGACGAGATTGGTGTTGGTACAGCCCATCGGTCGTCGAGGCAAATGTTTCTCGCCGGGTCCGGCCGCGACGCCCCGGTTGCGGCGGGGGCGGCGCATCTGCGACATGGTCGAGGTGCCGCGACCGACGCCGACATCCCTGACGCCCGAGCGGATCGTGCGCCACGAGCAGGCCGGCGAGTGGCCGTGTCCGGATCTCACGGCCAGGCTCGCCCGGAGGGTCGTCGAGACGCCGGCGCGGGTGCTGTTCGTCGCCGGCGCCGAGCGCGTCACGGCGCCGCAGCTCGCCGACCGTGTCGCGCGCCTCGCGCGCGGGCTGCGTGGCCTCGGCATCGGTGCGGGGGACGTCGTCTCGTGGCAGCTGCCGAACTGGCTCGAGGGGGTCGTCCTCACCTTCGCCCTCGACCGGCTGGGCGCGGTGTCGAACCCGATCCTGCCGATCTACCGCGAGCGCGAGGTGGCCTTCGTCGTCCGGCAAGCGCGCACGCGCCTGCTGGTCGTCCCGGGCGAGCTGCGCGGCTTCGATCACCGCGAGCTGGCGCGCGCGGTGCGCGCGGAGGCGCCGGACCTCGAGCACGTGGCGGTCGCGCGCGCCGTGCCGGGCGACGGGCAGATCGCCTTCGCGACGCTCGGTGCCGCCGAGCCGGACGATCGACCCGCGACGCCGCCGGGACCGCACGACGTCGCGGCGGTGTTCTACACCTCGGGCACCACGTCCGACCCGAAGGGCGTGCTGCACACGTCCTCGACCCTCGGCGCGTTCGTCCGCACGCAGTTCACGATGGCGGGACGGAACCCCGATCACGTCGGCATCCTGTGGTTCCCGCTGAGCCACATCGGCGGCATCTGCGCGTTCGGCATGGGGCCGGTCGCGTACGGCTCGCGCGCGGTCTTTCTCGAGCACTTCGACCCGGACGCGGCGCTCGACCTGATCGAGCGCGAGCAGGTGACCAGCGCCGGCGGCCCGACGCCGATCATCCAGGCGCTGCTCGCGGCGAGGACGTTCTCGCCGGAGCGCGTGCGCAGCGTGCGCAATGCGGGCCTCGGGGCGACCGACGTGCCGCCCGAGCTGATCCGCGAGCTGCGCGGCAAGCTGGGCGCGTTCGTGTCGCGCTCCTACGGCATGACGGAGTGCCCGATGAGCACGGCCGGCACGCCCGACGATCCCGAGGAGAAGCTCGTCACGACCGACGGCCGCGCGGTGCCGGGCGTCGACGTGCGCGTGGTGGACGACGCCGGCCGTCCGGTACCGCCGGGCGTCGAGGGCGAGATCGAGCTCTTCGGACCGCAGCTCTGCGTCGGCTACCTCGACCCCGCCCGCACCGCCGAGGCGTTCACCGCCGACGGCTACCTGCGCTCGGGCGATCTCGCCGTCGAGGACGCGGACGGATTCGTGCGCATCACCGGGCGCAAGAAGGACATCATCATCCGCAAGGGCGAGAACCTGAGCGCGAAGGCGATCGAGGACGAGCTGTACGACCATCCGAAGGTCGCCGACGTCGCGGTGATCGGCGTTCCCGACCGTGCGAGCGGAGAGCGGGTGTGTGCGTGCGTCGTGCTGCGGCCCGGCGTGGAGGCGATGACGCTCGGCGAGCTGCGTGCGTTCATGGCCGAGCGCCAGGTGATGGCGCAGAAGATCCCGGAGCAGGTCGAGGTGCTCGCCGAGCTCCCGCGCAACGCGACCGGGAAGGTGAAGAAGTTCGAGCTGCGCGCGCGCTTCGCGCCCGCGGCGAAGGGGAGGTCTGCTTGAGTCGCGAGGTGACGCTCGACGGCCTGCCGCGCAACGCCGCGGCCGGCCGACTGATCCTGGTCCGGCACGGCGAGAGCGAGGGCAACCGCGCGCAGCGCTTCTCGCCGAACCCCGACATCCGCCTCACCGAGGTGGGCGTCGAGCAGGCGCGCGAGAGCGGGCGGCTGATCGCCCGGCACTTTCGGCCGACGCGCGTGGTCGCGAGCTCGTACCACCGCGCGCAGCACACCGCGCGGCTGATCGCGGAGACCGTCGGCTACGCCGGCGAGATCCTGATCGAGCCCGACCTGCGCGAGCGCGGCATCGGCGAGCTGGCCGGCGAGCCGTACCGGTCGATGCGCGAGCACCCGGAGTACGAGGTGTCGCGCTTCTGGGACTGGCGTCCGCGCGGCGGCGAGTCGCTGGCCGACGTCCAGCTGCGCGCCGCTCCGGTGCTGGTCCGCCTCGCCGATGCCCACCCGCGCGAGGACGTCGTCGTGGTGAGCCACGGCGGCGTGATGCTCGCGCTGTGCGCGCACGTCGAGGGCGGCTGGACGCGGCCACGCGTCGCGCGCAACTGCGAGATCCTCGTCGTGTCGCACGTGCCGGGCGAGCCGTGGCGGCTCGCCGAGCTCGAGGAGCACGTCGCCAACGCGGCACCGCCGGTCGCCGACGACGGCGCCGCCGAGACCGGCTGAACGGGTTGTTCCAACGAGGGGGCACGCGCCCCCTCGCCCCACGCGGCGTAGCCGCGCGGGGCCCGGTGATCGAACGAGGGGGCACGCGCCCCCTCGCCCCACGCGGCGTAGCCGCGCGGGGCCCGGTGATCGAACGAGGGGGCACGCGCCCCCTCGCCCCACGCGGCGTAGCCGCGCGGGGCCC
>Ga0268299_1000635_pt1 | contig 97292 bp, 57 predicted proteins | sample NOBtaG_FD_193484 | JGI IMG/M metagenome (GOLD analysis project Ga0268299, IMG submission 193484) | Activated sludge microbial communities from bioreactor in Nijmegen, Gelderland, Netherland - NOB reactor | ecosystem: Engineered > Bioreactor > Aerobic > Activated sludge | place: Netherlands...
CGATACCTTTTTTTTGTTACCCTTCTTATCATGCAACCCCCGTGCCACTTCCTCCGCATACACCCGATGATTCAATTCCAACAGCCGCTTCAGCACCTCCCGTCGCGCCTCCGGATGGATTGTGTACCGCACCCGGTCGTTCTCCGGCAGATAATCCACTTCGTAGAAATCGTGCCGGAGCGTGATGTCGCTCCAGCCGTAGGCCTCCAGCACGGCTTGATCCATCTCCACATGGAGCGCCCGCAAGCGGTGGATGCCGGCCAGCGACTGCTCCAGAGTGTAGGTGGCTTCTTTACTACCGGCGAGGTGTTTCACCAGGTGGGCGGTTTCTTTGCCGTAGTGCTTTTCGATGTCTTTGGGCGGCAGGGCGGATACCTCCGCCGCCCGCTCCGGTGCAGGCAGTGTGCGGGCGTGGAAGAGGTTGTAGGTTTGAGTGAGACCGAGTTGTATGCCAATCATTAGCTGGCAGCGGTACTTATAATACTGATTACCTAACTTTTGTAGTCCCTCGTATAATGAGGGTTTAAGATCAGATGGGAAAGGGAAGTTATGGAATGCGTTTGTAGGATTGTAACGAGGTGTTCCTCCTTGAGAGGTGCTGTATTTTCTAGCCCATTCATTATGAATCGAAGACTGAAGTATTACAAAAAAATTCATGCCCTCTAAGGAAATTACCGTCAGGCTTTGATCATAAATTGTATCTTTGTCCTGTTTAATGACAAATGCTAAATGCTTGGATGTTTTTGCGACAGCAAAAAAGGCATTGACAAACTCTATTGAATTATATAAAGAAATGGCCTTTTCTGCAAATTGCCACCACTTTTCTCTATATACTCCACGCTTAACTTTCTCTCTCTCAGGTTTGACTTTTGATTCTACAATGGAAAATTCCTTTTCATATTTAATTGCTTTTTCAATTGGCCATTTATTAAAATAAATTATATACCTGGTATGGTCTTGCATAATGGTACTAATCAAATCGTCGCCAATTAGATATGGCTTTACTACTTCAGGATTAAATTTATTTTTAAGATATTCATCCCCTTCAATTATGAACCCCTCGCCACTCACAACACATCCTTGAAAACCCTTAGATGAATTATACAAGAGCGTTCTCGGATTATCCGACTCTTCTTCTGGCTCAAAAGAAGAGTTAATAAATTTGCATTCTTTTGTTCCATATATTATCTTTGTTTTTTCGAAAGGTATTGATAAAGTAAATATGTCTACAGTTGTTTTCGCCTTTCCAGGCCAAATCAAATTTTTGATAGCAAAATTTACTTTAAATAATTTATTAGTTATTAGATATTGAATGCCAGCAATTTTTGATATTCCTTCATGTATAGACTGCGTGGTTATTAATGATATAAACTTTCTAGACAGTTTTGATATTCTTCGTAAAAAATAAACAACCAAATCAATACTACCCGTTGTTTCAATATAATTGATTTTTAAATAAGTATTGTAAGCATCCCCATACGACCCACTTATTTTCTTTCCTCCTAAATATGGCGGATTTCCTACTACACAATCAAATCCACCCTGCGCGATCACCTCCGGAAACTCCAGAAACCAGTGAAAAAAACGATTTTTAATAGCAACCGCAGTCGCTTTAGCTACTTTTTTATCCTGCCAGCCCTTATAGCCACTTAGGATCAGACGATAGTCGCCGTCGGTCATCAGGTTTTCTTTGTTACCATCAGTTTTAGGGATAAAAAACTGAGCTACCTGGGTATCAGCCATAGCCTTTAAAAAGGAAAAGCCTTTGCCATCCAAAAAACGGCGGTAGGCTTTTGCTTTGCGCTCAATCTCATCAGGAGTGGTTTCGGGTAGTTGGTTAAATGTTTTGTATTCCGCTATGGCTTCCTGAACGGAATGGTCGGTGCTTTTTTCAAATTCGGCTTTGAGTTGCAAGGCTTTGGCGGTTCGTTCTTTGCGCTCTTTTACATTTTTATCCCGGAAGGTTTTGGCCACTTCTTTTTCGTCACCTGTTAGTGTATTAAAAGCTTCATCCGCAATACCATGATCTAAATCGCTTTTGTGTGCCAGGCCCACGATAGCATCGCCGCATTTGATGCGGTGGTCGAGAAAGTTCAGCGGCTGGCCGGGGTTGTGGGCTTCCAGCCATAGGGCTACCTTACAGAGTTCCACGGCTAGCGGGTTTTTGTCAACACCGTAAATACAGTTCTGCACCACTTCGCGCAGAGCACGGCGATAGGGCGCGGGGGCGGGCTGGTCTTCCTGGGTGCGCGCCTGGGCTAATTTCAGGGCGATGCGCCGCGCGGCGGCCAGCAGGATATGGCCCGAGCCGCAGGCCACGTCGGCTACTTTCAGGGTGAGCAGGCTTTCGCCCGTGGGGTCTTGTTTTAGCCGGTCTTCGATGAGGTAGTCCAGCGAGTGTTTGATGAGCGGGTGCACCAGTTCGTCTGGCGTATAGTGCGAGCCGGAGCTGCTGCGTGCCGAGCCTTTCTCAAAAAGGAACTGCCAGGGCTGCGTTACTACGGCGGGCTGGTATTCGAGCAGGCCCTCGTACACCGAGCCGAACTCTTCCACATCCAGTGCGGCGTAGTTCACCCGGATGATCGTGCGCTGTTCGTTTTCAAAGGCCGAGAGCAGGAAAACAGCCCGCAACAGGCTCTCGTTGTCGAGCCGGCACTGGCCCAGGTGCGCCAGCGCGTGGGAGGAGAACAAGTCGCCGGCCAGCGGTAGTATGCTTAGGGCTTTGCCCTGATCGCCGGCTTCAAAAAGCCGAAAAGTATGGGCCAGACCGTCCCAGAGGTCTGCGTAGCGCTGTTGGTCGTACAGGCGTTTTTCAGCCATTTGGCGCAGCCGGTTTACGGCGTAGTAGCGGTAGTATATCTGGCGCCGGGTCGCTTCTTTGGGGTCGAGCGGCTGCCGTTCTTCCGGTTCGGGATAAATCAAGTTTCGTTCTTCGGTCACCATCAGAAACAGCAGCCGGTAGATCAGGCGCAGCAGTTCGTCGTAGAGGCCGTCGGCCCGTAGCGTGCCCGTTTGCAGGGCCGCGCGCAGGGCATCGTTATCCGGGTGTTTCAGGAATCCATTAGCAAAGGTGACGATGGCGTGCTCCACGCTGCCCGCCAATTTTTCGCGGATGCGCGAACCGGCGGCTAAGGAGTCGGTGTGATAGCGTTCGATAAGGGATGCCGGCGCATCGGCAGCCGTGCGGGGCATGCGGCTGGCGTGCAGCAAGCGGTACAGCAGCGCGAAGTCGGCGTAGCGGTCTTCTTCTAGTATTTTGTTCAGGTCGAATTCTAAGTACGAGAGCCGGGTGAGGCGCGAGCTGTCGCGCAGCAGGCGCAACTGTGCGCCGTTGGTCACTAAGCCGTACACATGTTCGGTCACGTTCAGGTACTCCTGCACCAGGGCATGCGGACTCATGCTGCCGCGGCCATCGGGTTTGCGGTCGAGACTTTCGTGTATGCCGGCGATGTGTACCGGTAAGCCGTCGAGATTGGCGGTGCGGTGGCTGATTTTGTAGAATTTGCCGTTCAGGGCAGTTTCCGGGGCCGGTTCCAGTTTGTAGCCGAGGTAGTCGAAAAAATCGAGCATCCAGTATTTGCGGGTGTCCGCGCGGCCGGTATCGCCGTCCTTCAGTTTTTCCAGCCGGCGGTTGAAAATCTGGTACTGGTCTTTCACATCGGCCCAGGCGCGTTGTATCTCGTCACGCACCTTCGCGCCGGGCTCCAGCCAGAAGTCTTTGGGCGCCTGGCCGACCCCTTGCTGGTCGTTCTGGATTTGGTCCAGCAGTTCGGCCGATAGAATATTGCCTTGCAGATATATCGCGTGGAATTGCATGGTGTTTCGTCGTTTTTCGGTTAGTTTTTGGCCGTGGTATCGGGTACCAGCACATACAAGCCCAGAAGGTCCATCGGTAGCACGGGTTCCACCACTTTGAAACGGTGGCCTTTGTCGAGGGCTTCCCGGAAACGTTCGTGCGTTTCCACCAGGTGGGCGGCGCGTTCGAGGGCCAGTTTATCAAACACCGAGCTCAGGCGGTTTAAAGTGTTCAGCGCTTCTTCCAGCCAGTAGGCCAGCTCCGCTGGGCTAATGTTTGCAGAAGGCATGGCCTGATTCAGGATTTCTTTAGCCGCATCGGGCGTCAGGTAGTTGTCCGCGTCGTCGGCATCGCCCTGCCAGCCCCAGAGCAGCATCTCTTCTGCTACCAGTTCTTGCCGGCCCTGTAGCGTGGCGATCACGTTGCGCACCCGAAACTCGGCCAGCACCGTCACCTGCGCGACCGCCCGGGTGCGAAGCACACTGCTGCGGCCCACATGGAAACGATTGCCTTCGGGGTACAAAGCGTTGGCCAGCACCATCTGACTGAGGCGTTCCACCAGCGGGTGGTTCCGGCCGATGTACCGGTAGCCTTCCGGCGTGGGCGATTTGAAACTGAGCAATACGTCGGGCTTGTTCGCAAAGAGGTCTTTCAGCCCGCCGGGCAGGTTTTGAGTAAAGAGCAGGTACCCCTTTTTAAAAGGCTCAACTTGTGCGCCCAGATGCGCGATAGCCTGGCACACAAAATCTTCTACGGTAGCCACATCGCCAATCACATTATCCACTTCCTTCAGGTCAATCTCAATATCCTGCGCTTTTATGGCGTGCTGGGCAAAAATGCTTCGGATGGCTTTTTGCTGCTCCGCTGCCAGATCGTAAGCGGCGGATACCTTCGCCTTGCTATCGGTGTACACCGTGAATTCTTTTGTATCGAACAAGGTGCCCTGACTGTAATCCTGTGCACTTTGGGGATTCAGCAGCGTGGCATTCAGCACCGCGTCAATGATGCTGGCGCTGTTTTCCGGGAAAGGCACCGAAATGCCGAGCGACTCCCGGATTTCGCGGGCTTTTTGCAGCAATACCTTTAGTACGATGCCGTCCATAGGGTTATCTTGCCCATACAACAGGCCGATACGCACTTCTTTGGCCGATTGGCCGAAGCGGTCCACCCGGCCCTCGCGTTGTTCGAGCCGGTTGGGGTTCCAGGGCAGGTCGTAGTGCAGCACAGCGGTAAACAAATGCTGGAGGTTGATACCTTCGGAGAGGCAGTCGGTGGCCACCAGCACCCGTTGTTTGTATTCTTTCAGGGCCTCCACTTTTTCGCGGCGCGCTTCGTCGTCGAGTTCGGAGGTGACGGTTTCCACCGCAATATCCTTGGGCAACGCGCTGCGCAGGATGTCGCCCAGGTATTTGGCGGTTTCGATATAGCGGCAATACACGATGGGGTTGTATTTGTCCGCGAGCCAGGCGCGCACGGTTTTCAGCGCTTCGGCGGCTTTTTTGTCGGCTTGCACGCCGCGCAGTTGATCCATTTGATCCGCCAGTTCACGGAATCGATTGGCCTGGCTGTCGGTCCAGACGTTTTTATCCAGCAATTGGGTGGGCTCGCTGTCGCCTTCCTGGCCGTAATCCGAATCGCTCACCGGGTTGTAGATTTCTGCTTCCGCACCATCATCTTCTTCCGATCGGCCGGCGCGGTTTTGCAACATCAGCGCGCCGGCAGCCGGTGAGGAAATGATGCCGCGCAGGAGGGCCAGAGCCGTCCAGTACTGGATGCGCTGTTTGCGGTTGATCGGCTGGCCGATGCCTTTAATCATTTCCTGTACGAAGCGGAACACATCCCAGTAGGCCTGACTGTACGCGTCGCCCAATTGGTAGGGAATTTCCGCCGGAATCCGTTTTGGGAAGGGATTTTCTTCATTCATCCAGCGCTCAATGTCGGCACGCCGGCGCTGCACGAAATGGCGGGCGATGGCGCGGCGCTCTTTCTCGCTGTCGGTATTACCCAGATTTAGTTGTTCAAACTCCGGTTTCAGTAAACCCAGCAGCGACTGAAATTCACCCTGTTTGCCGCTGTGCGGCGTGGCGGTGAGCAGGATCAGGTGTTGGTTTGTTTTTTCGGCTATTTTCCGGAGCAGGTTATGGCGTTGATGTTGGCTGTCGTGTGTGCCTTGCGGGCGGGCGCAGGTGTGGGCTTCGTCCACGATCACCAGTTCCGGGCATTCATGCACGAACTCCTGCCGGCGGTGGTCCGATTTGATGTAGTCAATGGAAATGACCTGGAAAGGGAAATAGTGGTAAATGTTAGCGTCGCCGTAAATCTTGCGGTCGAGTTGGGCCGCTGTGCTGGAACGGATGATTTCGGCTTCTAAGCCAAATTTGTCCAGCAGTTCCTGTTTCCATTGTTCGCACAAATGTGGCAGGCATACCACAGCAAAACGTTTGATCTCGCCGCGGTCGAGCATTTCCCGAACGATCATCAGCGCTTCGATGGTTTTGCCGATCCCCACGTCGTCGGCGATCAGCAGGCGCACCGGGTTTTCTTGTCGCAGCGCCATGATCAGGGGCACCATTTGGTAAGCACGGGGGCGAAAGGAGAATTTGCCGATAGAACGAAAGGGACCGGCCGCATTTCGGAACGACAAACGCGAAGCATTGAACAAGAGCCGGGCCGAGGCGAAGTCGCCCAGATCGGCATTGCCCGGCAACGGGAAGGTGGCGGGCTTGGGTTGCTCATCGCCGGCCTGCAAGGGCAGATAAACGCCGGTCAGTTCATCTTCCGTACCGCCCAGGGGCTTGAGCAGCAGCAGGTCCGTATCGGCTGACGGCATTACAATCCAGTCGCGCTGGCGCAGTCGAACAAGGGAGCCGGGATTGAATTGCATAAGGTTCAGGATTTTACTTTGTGGAAAATATCGGGGCGTTTCTGAATAAAGGCTTCAATGGGTTCATCGTAGCGCCACACCAGCACTTGCCAGCCGGCATTGCGCAGGGCTTTGCGTTTCACCTCATCGTCGGCCCGTACATCGGGTTTGTCGTGTACACTGCCGTCTACGAAAATAGCAACATTGGGCTCGTACACAAAATCCGGCTGTATGTAAAGGCCATTCACCTGCGACATCATCACCTGTGTTTGGTCCGGCATGCGCAGCCCGTTTTGATGCAGGTAATGGATGAATTTTTGTTCCAGCCTGGAATTCAGATCGCTTTCTGCTACCAGCACCGCTTGCTGGTGCTCCAGGCTCTGATAAATGGCCTTGGGTGGCAACACGATCCGGCAATGCAGCAGCAATTCGAGGGCTTCCTTGATGTCGAACCGGTTGATCTTGTCGTGGTCGCGTTGGTTGTAGTAAGAAAGCAGGTCGTCATAAGAGGCCACCGGTGCATTGGGCGCCAGCGGATGCACATCTTCCCCTTTTTCAAACCAACACACTTTATAGGCCTCTTTTACAATTTCCATAAATGCCTGCGGATCGCGGGCGAGTTGTGATAAAATACCCAAACTGCCTTCGGCTGCTTCAAACAGCAAAATGTTGGGGTGCTCGGTTTCACCCATCACGTGCGCGCCGATTTCATTGGATTCTACCTGATAGAGATTCTCTACTGCGCGTTTCAGTGCATATAGCAGCGTAGATGTGGCGCTGGCTTCCAGGTTGAGCCTGCTGACCGGTTGGATATACAAAGAATCGGCATTGCCGGTGGTGTAGGGCATGATGCGACGAATTTCCTCCGCATTCGGGCCGGGCGTTTCCATTTCTTTTTCCCGCTTCCAGAAGCCGGTGCGCAGGCCCATTGGAAAACCCTTGGTTTTAGAGCGCCGCCAACGGGTATTGACCTGGATAATGTTGGCCGTTGGGATGAAATACATGCGCAATAGCAGATCATCCTCGTGGTACACCTCCACTGGCTTGGTCTGTTCGAAGCCGCCGGTAACGGAGAAATAGGTTTTTATGTCAAAACCGGTGGAAGTGCGCTCTTCTTCCTCGCAGGAAATGCGTTCCTGTACTTCTCCGGTTGTTTCGGCCATCGGAATCAGGTCGGCAAACAAATCGCGGTGTGCGTCACCGTCTAATTGGGTGTGGGTCACCGGACACAAATTGGCGTTATAATCATCGCCCATAAAGAAGTATCCGGAGTGTTTGGACGTTTTGGCTTTGACCAATTTCGAGGTGGCGTCCATCGTATTCATCCGTCCGATATTGAACTTGGCGCCGTTGTGGTACACAATATTCCGGGGGCCAAATTCCCGCAGTGCCAAAAACCTCGGTCGGCTGATGTACTCGCCATCCAATTTACCACCGGAAAGGAATGCCCGTAGCGGCAGTCGGGTAAAGTTATAACCCGGCAAAAAACCTTCGGAGGCTAAGTAGCGGTACGGGTAGAATTCTGAAAGGTTATTGCCGCGATTGCCCGATTCATTGCGCAACAGGTCGAGTTGCCGGACGGCCTGTTTCTCCAGGTTCCAGGCGTTTCTGCGTTCTTCCGAGTTCGGGCCGTACACAGGATTGCTCAGGATGCCTTGTGCTCGCACCAGTTGCTCCTGCGCGCTCCGGTAGAGTTCGCGCCAGCGGTTTATTGCCGTGTCAAAAACCTGGGGTATGTATGGAATATGGTCGGCCAAAAACGCTTCGGAATACCAATTGGTCAACTGTAATTGATTCAAAATGCCTTCCAGTACGGCACGGCTCGTTTTTAATACTTCATTACAACGGTCGTCATGTCCGTCCCGAAACTTTTCCAGGACTTCCTTTTTTAGCGGCATTTGCGGGTATTGTTGCAAATCGACGATTTCTGCAATGGAGCGCTCGATACCGCCCAATCCGAGCGCGGCCAGGTATAAGGCATTGATGTGCGAAAGCAGCAATTCGCGGTTGAGCAGGTCCATACGCGGTGGCGCCACCACGCCGGCGATCATGTCTTCTTTGTGCTTGAAAAAATGCCGGTCATGCGGAGCAAAAGACGAACAATAGGTAAATACCAGAGCACCTTGTCCACTGCGGCCGGCGCGTCCGCTGCGCTGGGCGTAGTTGGCGGGACTGGGTGGCACGTTGCGCATGTGTACCACATTCAGGTTGGCAATGTCGATGCCCAGTTCCATCGTTGGGGAACAAAACAAGGCACTGATATCACCTTTCCGGAATTTGTCTTCCCGTTCAATGCGGTCGGCATAACCCAATTGGCCGGTATGTTCGCGCCCTTCCAACTGTTTCATCTCACGGAACTCCTGCATGTACAGCTGCTTGAAATACGCATTTGGCTGGAGTTCAAAATCCTCTTTGTAGGAGATCATCCGCACAGCATCCCGTTTTACGGATTTGCCATCACCGAGGGTCCACTGGATTTTTGAAACGTCAAGTTGCCACAGTGAATACGAGTTGTCTTCTTTGCCGCTGTTGTTTTCGCGTTTGAGATAACCACATTCGGCTAATTTGCCCAATAGATTTTCAACAAACTCCCGGTATGCCCCGCTTTTCAGGTCGATGTTGAATGGTTTGAGTTCGTATTTGATATACTTCCCAAGGGCGCTATTGGAGCCAATACTGTTGGTAAAAATCCCACGATGGTGCCCTTCAGGTAACTTTCCCAATCTCAAGTAGGGCGGAATATCCAGGTCTTCGTTGAAATCCAACGACCAGGGTTGTTTCAGTTTTTGCCGAAAGGCGTCCTGAAGTGCGCGGAGATTGCCGAGTTTATGGTAAAAAATGGCGTAGGACGTCCGGAAGAAATCCAGGATGTTTTCCAGAAACCGGAATCTTGCCTCTGCCGTCATTTGGTTGACGCCATCCACATCGGCCCAGAAGTCGGGGGCGCCGGCATCTTCGTCAAGGTATTTGTAGGTAAGATTCAGCAGCCCGCATTGTTCCAGGTTAGGCATAATCACCCGCCAGCCGCGTTTGAGATCGAGTAAAATGCGGGTCATTAGAAACTCTTTCAGGACATCTTCATTATCTCGTCTGGCCCCCGGCGCCGTGGCAGGACTTATGGCATATTCTGCTTGTGGCAGGTTGAGCGCGGCAAACACACCGTCCGGAATATTCGTGTAATCCAGTGTGGTTGATGGCGCTTGCTTAAGAGCATGATAAATGGCCGACCGCACCTGAACGACTTGAAGAAAATCATTGAAGTGCCCTGCCTGGAGTGCGGCGTCTTGCCGGTTATCAGTAAAACTCAATACTTTTTGATCGGCATACGGGACTTTGCCGTGATGCAGTTCATTTACGATGGCATAAGAAAGAATCGTAGTAGCAGAGCTGCGCCCTTCGTTGCCGAGGGTCATCAACTTGGTGTTTTCTTTCGTTTTAGGATCGTAAAAGGTGCCACTGGTGGGATCGAAAAGAATCTTGGCGGGCATGTACCAGCCCCAGCTCTCAAGCGGCTCCTTTTCCGAAAAACGTCCGGTTCCATCGAAGTAAATCTTCTGTGGCAGCCGGTTTCGGTAATTGGGTTTCGCTTCCACGGCTTGTCGCTTATTGGAGTATTGAATCCAGGCATCCGGGAGGAGTTCTATTTGTGAATCCTCCCAGATCACCTCATCACCATGCGGAATAATCAGGTATCCTGCCTCGATATTCTCTTCATCGAGTTCTTCGATGAGGGTATCGTGAAAAGCCCTGGGTTCTAAGCGACTTTGTTCCTTGTTTTTGCGCACACAGACAAATTCGTGTCCGGAGATTCGGCTAAATACGACCGGATAAATGGGTTTTTGGGCATCACCTCCCGCATTGATATAGTACCCCGGTTCCAGCGAAATAACTCTGCTCTCCATAGGATCAAGCGAAATATATACGCTACCGGTCTGGGAGATGAATTGATGCAATTTGAAGGGGAAAATACTTCGGTTGCTTTTGGCAGCGCTCAGGGCTTCGGACCAATTGAGCACTTCAAGGAGTTGCCGTTCACATTTTGATGCAGGTTCACGGCTATCTGCTGACAATAAACCGGAAATGGCGCGCAGAGACAGTGGCTTCCCCCGCCGAATCCAGTCGCCTTTACGTTCCAACACTACCTGGTTTTCCAGCCAGATGGCCAGGGCATTCGATTGTAGTTTTTCCTCCGGGTCATCGGGATTAATGCTGATGTTGAGAGCTTCCTGGAGCGCAAAAGCATCGGGCAACTGACCGGTAAACGGGGTTTGTACTTTCAAGGATTCATTGATCACTTGCTCTGGCAGGAAGGATTTACCAAAGATCAATTCTGCCAGTTCTGCTACGCGTTGTTTTTGTTCTTGAAGGTTATCGCCGGAAACCAGTGTTGCGGAGGTGCCCATAAACCGCAGCGTTTTTTTGGCTTTGGCTTGCATTCGTCTGATGAGCATAGCAATATCGCTACCCTGGCGCCCGCGGTAAGTATGCAATTCATCAAATGCCAAAAACTCAAGATGCTCCTGCAAATTTTCCCGGAGATAAGCTTCCCCCGATCGGGTCATGATGAGTTCCAACATCATGTAGTTGGTGAGCAGGACATGCGGCGGATTGTTTTTAATCCGTTGTTTTTCTTCCTCACTTTCCTGACCTGTGTATTGGGCATAGTCAATCGGGAAGGAGTGTTCGCCGTGTTTGGCTTCGAACCGATCGCGATACTTGTTAAATTCTTCCTTTTGTGAATTAATGAGCGCATTCATCGGGTACACGATGATGGCCCGGACGCCTTTCGTTTTGTTGGGTTGCCGAAGTATGTGGTTAAAAATGGTGGCGATATAGGTCAGCGATTTACCCGACCCTGTTCCAGAGGTCACCACGAAGTCTTTTTCTTTCGCCCCCAAATCAATGGCTTCCAACTGGTGCTTGTAGAGTTGGTACCCGGAGAAAATATCTCCCATACGAGACTCAAGCATCCCGGCATGGCACAGTTCCTCCACTGATCCGGCTTCCTGATAGGCAGGATTGAACTGAACCAGCGGTTCCGGCAGTAATTTCCCTTCGCGCAAGGCACCTTCTACTTGTTCCCGGATGGCTGTATTCTTGATCCGAATGAAGCTGCTGAGAAATGACTGGTATTGATCGAGAATTTTGTTCTGGAGGGTAAAGACTTTCATAAATGGTGTCTTGTTTATCAGGCAATATTAATTTCTTTTATATGACTTGTCAAAACAAATCAACTGCATCTGATGAAACCAGGACCACTTGTGAAAATTCTTCAAAGGAAATTTTAGGGAGCAACCGGATTTCTAATTTTTTAGGAAGACATGGTTCTTTACCAAAGAAAAATTTATCTGGTATTGCCCTTTCAACATTTGCCCGTCCGGTGCTGTTTTTTTCCTGGTTTTTTCACTTTTCATTTGGTTATTTATCCAAACCTGTGCCAAGTCTTTTTGAGAGCATTGTACTCTCATACTTGATATTTGTTTTCTTTATTCAATCCATGGCGAAGGTGTGTATTCAAAACGGATTTAGGAATTTTTTGGCAGGTAATATTCCTAGGGAATTAGACCGATCACCACATCATACCTCCGCCGACGCAGTGCATACCGTAGCATTTTAACCTGATCTATAGGCACCTCCCGAAACGCGTTGGCAAAAATAAGATCAAGTTCCCCATGCTGTGCCCGAAAAAGATTCGGTTCGGCGACGATGTCTACCAGCATTTTTTCCGGTGCCGCAGTAGTTAATTTTCCAACCGGGAGGGTCAATGCTCCGGAAAGCAGCGGCTTGATGATGACGGCTTCATGGTGTTGCAGGACGTATAAATCCACCACTTTCCAATTCGGCTCAAGAAAAACCGCATTGGAAATATCGGTAAGGCGGTAAAAAACGGATTCGAGCACTTCTCTTTCGGTTTCTACGATGATCCAGTTGGAGGGAGGTTGCATGTTCATCCAGCCGTGGAGCCATCGGGTTTCCCAGATGCAGGTTTTTACGAGGGGAAGTTCGTTGGCGAGGTAGTCAACGATGCGCACAGCCGAATCGCTGAGTACGGGAATGTGTCTGTTGTTATCCATGAAGGCTTAGGATTTAGAAGGTAGGCGAGATGCCTCATCAACGACAATTGACTTAGAATCGTCACCAACGGAAAAAAATAATCCTGTTGTCCCTGTCAAGTTTTAACAAATAAACTCCATATTTGCAACATGAAACCCCGCGCCCAAAACCAAAAACCGCAGAAGTCCACCGTCCCGCCCACCTACCGCGACCTCAAATCCCTCCGTCGCCAAACCAACCTCTACGACCCCTTCGATTTCCGGGACTACCTCCAAACCCGGCTGCGCAGGCTAAAACCGGAAACGGTAAAAGCCATCGCCAAATACCACCGCATGAAACGCCCCGTGGCCGATCCGGAAATGGTCGCCCTGTGGCTGGCCGAAACCATTTTTGAAAAAACCGCCTGGCCATGAACCCCATTCCCTTCCTGCCCGGCAAAAAAACGGTCATCTACCTGCCCAACGGAGAACAACACCAGGGGCAGTTTGCCGTCGTGGACTTGGCCCACATCAAAGCCAGCCACGACGAGCAGACCTTTGCCGATACGCCGGGCTACCCACACAACACCGCCGGCAGCAACGTCAACGACCGCAACTACTCCGGCGATCCGGGCGCCCAGGCCCTGGTGGACGAATACGCCCGCAACCTGGAGCCGGGCCTGCTCATCAGCACCGGCCGTACACCGGAGGGCACACCTATTATAAATAAGGACGGTTTCGTGGTCAGCGGGAACAACCGAACCATGTCCGCCAAACTGGCCCGGACAAAATACCCTGCCCGCTATCAGGCCTACCGGGATTTCCTGCAAGAAGAACTTTCGGCTTTCGGCATCTCGGAAAAGGATTATGCCGACCGCATCATTTTTGCCGGTCGCGATGGACAGATTGAAGCACCGTTCCTGGTCCGCATCGACTACGATATTCCAGCGCTCACCACAGAGGAATTGGCCAAATACAATCAGGCTAGCACAAAGTCCGAGCGGCCGGTGGACAAGACCGTCAAACTGTCGAACATCCTGCGCGAAAACACCACCTGCGGCAAACAAATCCCCAAACTGTTCGAGGACGACGACACCATGAGCGAGTTTTACGCGGATGCCAACGCACAGAAACAACTGCTCGACATGCTGCTCTCCTGCAACCTGCTCACCCGCCAGCAGGTGCCGGAATACTACACCGACGGGCACTTTACCGAGGCCGGAAAATATTTCGTGGAGATGACCCTGGCCGCCATCGTGCTGCGCCCGCCCGCCTTGCAGGCCGCCGAAACCGATGGTGTGGCGAGTCTGCGCAAGGCCATCGTCAATGCCCTGCCTGTCCTTATGGACAATATCGCCCTGCCGACGCCCGGCGCCATGCTGATCGACGCGATCAACGCCGCCGTGGTGTTCCAGCAAAAAATGAGGGCCTCCAAACTGTCCTTTGCAGATTTCATCGGCCAGCAAAACCTGCTGGACACCGAACCGTATTCCCGCGAAATGCTGGTCCTGAACCGCCTGATGAATACCGGCCAGCGGGCGTTCAAATCCGCCATCGCCCGGTACAACGACACCGTGAAGGCCAACCAGGGCGAGTCCCTGTTCGGTGAGGAACACAAAGTAAGTCCGGCAGAAGCCTTCGGGCGGATCATTGTCGAAGCCCTGGATACCGGGGAGCAAAAGGTGATTGGTCAGTACCTCACACAGGTGGAAGGGTCAAACGCTCCAATTGAAGCAGACCCCGCCGAAAGTGTCGAAGCCTACACCAGCGGCGTTCTACAGGCTTTCCGAGAAGGCAAAAAACTGACCGTCACCGGGCTGCGCAAAATCGCCGCTGCTGCCGGCGTAGACACCGGCAACGAAAAATACCTCTGGGAACTGACCGAACTCTGCTGGGTGAACTGGTACCGGAAATTAGTGGACGCCCACATTTTCGAGGACGACAAAACCGCCGCCTTCGATGCCGTGGTTGACTTCTATCGGCGCGTTCAACCCGCCTACACCGGTCTCGACAGCCACAAAAAGGTGTTTCAGCAATACAGCACCAGCGCGCCGATTGCCTGGCTGGCCGGCTGGTTCACCTACGACCGCGACACGAAAAACGTGTTCGAGCCGTCTGCCGGAAACGGCCTGCTGACCATCTTCTACCCGGAAGAAATGACCGAAGTCAACGAAATTGACCCGGTGCGCCATGCCCACCTGAAAACCCAGCCTTTCCGGGCGATACACCGCCTGGATGCGTCCGTCCCCTTCCCGGAGCGGTTCCACCGCGCCTTCGATGTGGTGCTCACCAATCCGCCGTTCGGTCGCTTGGCCGAGGTCAACCGCGATTTCGGGTATCCGTTCAAGGCGCTCGATCACGTCATGGTCGCCCACGCGCTGGCGTGTATGCGCGATACCGGCCGCGCCGCCATCATCATCGGTGGCCACACGGAAATCAACGCCGGCGGACAAATCGCCAGCCACCGGCAGTTTTTCAACTGGCTGTACCGGCATTACCGGGTAGTGGCCCTGCTGAACATCGACGCCGCCAAACTCTACCACAAACAAGGCACCGACTTCCCGCTGCGCATGATTCTGGTCGCCGGGCGAAAAGCGGAGCCCTTTGGCGCCGCGCCCACGATCAAAGAATACCCGCAATTAACCCGTGTGACCGACTCCTTCGAAACTTTGTTCGGCCTGGTGCGGGCTGCCCGGGAATCCGCCAACCTGCGCGAAGAAACCCTGACCCAAAAACTGGAACGGGAACTCCAAAAAGTAAAAATCGAATCCGTATGATATTCCAACACGCCAAAATTCACCGCGACGAGTCCCTCAAATGCCTGTGCGTCGCCTGCTACGAGGGGGAAATTCTCAACTACGAAGATCACGTCTTCGCCATTTCCTGCTGCATTGCCACCCTGATCCAGGACGCCCGCGACCGGGGCGTGGCTGTAGAACCGCTCCTCCGGGAATACCTGGGCGCCGAGCCGGAACCCGGCCTCACGCCCGCACAACTTTTCGACACCGCTATTGCCGGCAGCGACGCCTGGTCGCACGTGGCCGCCCGCCTGCGCGAGGCCTGGCAGGAAGTGACGCCGGCGGAAATGCGGGAGCATTACCGGCGCAGTATGGCTGAGGGGATTTCAAACCTGCCCGAGGCGGAAGGGTTGCCCTTCGGGGATGAGGAGTTTGATTGTATGACGTTGGAGGAGTGGGTGGAACGACTCAGTGAGGTGGTGGAGATGGCGTGAGGCGATTCTTTGGCTCGTGGCTAAGACTCCTTGCCTTGGTCTTTCATTTTTTGATATTTCCTCCGCACATCATCTAGTGAGGTAAAGCCGGTATCTTGATCACTTGAATTTTTTGCCAAAACGAATGAAGCCCAATCGGGTAGTGCATCAACGCGCTTAATGATCTTTCCTGAAGCAAGTTCGGCGCAGATCGCACTTTCTGTGGTGTTATCGGTGAGGATCAATTGATCGGGTATGTCTTTGAAGTGTCTGAGCAAGGTGAGACCGGCTTCAAACCTTGCCCGTACCACGTCCTGACGCACAAAATGACCGCCTTGGAAAACACGGTTAAGCACCCTGTCCACACAAATTTCAACATCGGAAACACAAAAGAAATTGAGATGCACGGCGTAGCCCAGCCCCCGGATGCCTATGAGAAACTGCCAGGTTTCATGGTCGGCCAGATTCGTTTCGATGGCAAAACTTTGCCGAAGCGCCATGAAACCATTCATTCGTTCAAGGGCTTGGGCGTTGGCGATTTCCTGAACGTTGATTTCGCCGAGCCGTTCGCGAAATTGCCGGGCGATATCATCGGCATTGATATAAGGAACTCCCTTTGGGACGAAGAACGGGTTCACTGTTGTTTTCCCTACACCGTTTGGCCCGGCCAATACATAAATGGTTAGTTTAGTTTCCATTGTAAGGGCGCACGTCTTTGCCATTTACCCGGACAAAGCGTCTGCCATCGGCATATTCGGCGATGACCAGCCCATTGAATCCATAGATGATCGGCAATCCCCGCGTGAACGCGGCTTCTTTGGCTCGCTCAAATGCCTTTGCCGCGGCTTGTTTTCGTTCCGCGTCGGTCATCTCGAATACCGACTTTTCGGCGATGCCATAAAGCAGAGTGTACTCAGCGGATAAATCTTTTGATGCGGTCATGGAAGTATTTTGTGCAAAATTATGCATTATTCCGGAAAATGCCCCGGTTATCATCAAGGTTTGCAGCTGCCGAAAGAGCTGATTAATAAATTGGTCGGATGCCGTCTGACTTTTTAGAGTTGGTGCCCGGCGGGTCATTATTCGACACCGCTATTGCAGGAAGCAACGCCTGGTCGCGCCCGCCGCCCTTCTAAGAGCGGTACTAAAAATAAGTAAAGCAGGGCCTATCTCGTCTCCTCTGAAAAAATAATTCCCCGCATTTCCTTGTAAATTCATTAATTCAGGAGCCATATTTGCAACATTAAAACTAAGGCACTTACCCCATGACCCCAACCGAAACCCAGGAAACCCAAGCCCTTGACCTCACCCCCGGCCTTTCCGCCTACCGCCCCATCTCCCGCGCCACTTCCCTCGAAGTCTCTCTCCCCGGCAGCATGGCTTACCAAACCCGGCAAGCCCTCTTGCGCTTGCGGCAGGAAATCGGCAGTCCCGATCTGTTTGTGGCCCAAAAACTCCACTACCCGCTCAAATCCAACGTGTTCGAGTTCTTTTCCGCTGAGCAGGTAGACGCCATCGCCCTGGCCATCTGGAATATCGAGCGCGGCGACGGCATGATCATTGGCGATCAAACCGGCATCGGCAAGGGCCGTATCGCAGCAGCCATTATCCGTTACGGGGCCAAAAACGGGCTGCCCACGATCTTCATCACCGAAAAAGCCACCCTCTTTTCCGACATCTACCGCGACCTGTACGACATCGGCAGCGTGGACCTGGTGCCGCTCATCCTCAACAGCGACAGCAATGCCACCCTGCAAATCTCGCTGGACAGCGAAACCATCGTCAAGGTCCATGAGTGGCGCCGCGACCGCAAATTCCTGCCCAAAAGCATGGGCGAACTACGCGACCTGGTCGCCGGCAAAGACGCCCTGCCGCCCGGTTACGACTTCGCCATGCTGACTTACTCGCAGTTGTCTTCCGACTGGGAAAGCCAAAAACAGTTGGGCAAAAAGACCAAATCCGAACCCTCGGCTTCCAATTTCAAAACCGAATACATCGCCGCCCTGTCTCAGGGCGCCGTGGTGATCCTGGACGAAGCCCACAACGCCTCGGGCGGCGAAAGCACCACCGGGTATTTTATCCGCGAACGCTTGCTGGCCAATGCCCAGGGCTGCTGCTACTTGTCGGCCACCTTCGCCAAACGGCCCGACAATATGCCCGTGTACGCCAAAAAAACGGCCATCAGTCATGCCAACATCAAGGCGACCGAGTTGGAAGAAGTGTTTGCCCGCGGCGGTGTGGCTTTGCAGGAGATCGTGGCCGGCGAGTTGGTCGCCTCGGGCCAGATGCTGCGCCGCCAGCGCAGTTTCGAGGGCATCCGGGTGGTGTACAACTTCCTGCCAGACGATTACGAGGAGCACCGGGTCATTTACAACACTGTCATCGGCCTGGTGAACGACATCATTGAGTTTGAACAGGAGGTCATCGAGCCGTATTTGGAGACCATGAGCAAGGCCCTGTCCAGCGGCGGCGAAAAGGCCGAAAAGCGCAAGGGGACCGAAAAAGGCGGCGTGTCCAATTCGCCGTTTTTCAATAAAACGCATAATGTCATCCGCCAGCTGTTGTTCAGCATCAAGTCCCGGCAGGTGGCGCGGGAGGCCATCCGGCTGCTGGGCGAGAACAAAAAAGTCGTGATCGCTTTTGCCAACACGATGGCCTCTTTCATGGACGAGTTCGGCTACACCAACGGCGATGAGGTGGACAACCTGGACTTTGCGATGGTGCTCAACCGCTCGCTGGAAAACGCGCTGAAATACACGATAGCCACCGAAACCGGCGAGATCAAACACTACACCCTGTCGCCCGCAGACCTCGACCCACTGAGCGCTTCGATGCTGGAAAACCTGCGCGACAAGATCAAAAGTGCCTCGGCCGGCATCAGTCTGTCGCCCATCGACACGCTCATCAATACCATCGAAAAGACCAGCAAGCCAAAAGACGTAGGTGGCGCCGGGCACGACTTTTACCTAGTGCGCGAATGCACAGGCCGTTCGTTTCAGGTCAAGGACGAAGGCGGCACACTGGTGTACCGCTCGTTCAAGGCCAACGTAAAGCAGTTTTTCGCCGATTTCAATTCCGGCGACGCGGACGTGCTGCTCATCAACCAGAGCGCCAGCACCGGCGTATCGGCCCATGCCAGCGGCAAGTTCCGCGACCAGCGCCAGCGCGCCATGATCATCCACCAGCCGGAACTGGACATCAACACCGAGGTGCAAAAACGCGGGCGTATTAACCGGACAGGCCAGGTGAATTTGCCGGAATACTTATATGTGTCCTCGTCCATCCCGGCGGAAAAGCGCATTTTAATGGTGCTGAAACGCAAGTTGAAAAGCCTCGATGCGAACACGACGGGCAGCCAGAAATCCAGCGACGCCCAACTGGAATCGCCCGATTTTTTCAACAAATACGGCGACCGGGTGGTGCAGGGTTTCCTGGGCGAAAACTACGCCATCGCCGCCGCACTCCGCCTGGACGGGGGTGAGGAAGGCGACAACAATTCGTCATACGCCCGCTCGGATCTGGCCGAAATGTTCAGCCGCCGCATCGCGCTGCTCACCGTGGAGGAACAGGAACGCGCCTATGCCGAGGTGTTGGCCCGGTACAACGAATACGTCGAAGACCTCAAACAACGCGGCGAGTATGATCTCGAAGTGGAATACCTGCCCTTAGAGGCGGAAACGCAGGAGCAATTCCTGCTGGAAGAAGGCAGCGGGCGGCCCACACCGTTTGGTCAGCCTGCTGTCCTGGAGCAGGTACAGGCCCGCGTTTTGAAACGCCCGATGAAATGGAGCGAGGTGCAGGCTGTGTTGGAAAAAGCGCTGCAAGGCGCTTCGCCGGAGGAGTTTCAGAAACGGTTCCGGAAAGAGTACGAAGCCGGCCGGCAGGAACTGCGCACCGCCAAATCCGCTGAGCGCAACGCCAAACTGCGCAAGGTCGAAGATGAAATCCGGGAACTGGAAACTTTACGCGCCCAGGGCAAATCCAAAGACCCGGAAAAACTCGAAAAGGGCCTGGAAAAAGCCGGCAAACAACTCGCCGAATTGAAAGAAAAAATGGCCGCCGAGGAAAACAAACTTGTGGCCGAAACCAACAATGGCCTGCGCATCATTGACTTTTTCAAACCTGGCCGGCCCTTTCAGTTCCGCATCGAACAGGCCGGCACGGCGCGGGAGTTGAACGGCGTGGTGACTGGTTTGTATTTCCTGAAACCAGCGGGCGATCCGACGCGCTACAACCCGGCCAACGTGCGCATTACGGCCGCGATTTATGGCCCGGAACGCACCTGGACGCTCAAATTCAACAGCCCGGAAGTGTTCACGGCGATGGGCATGAGCACCTACAACCAGGAGGTTTTCTTACAGGACTTGCTGTACAACTGGAACCGACACGACAGCGCGGGCAACAAACGGGAAGAACAGTTTATCGCCACAGGCAACATGCTGCTGTCGGCCAAAAACGTGTTTTTGCAGGGCGCCGGCGGCAAACTGATCAAATACAGCACCTTCGACGGCGGTATTCGTTCGGGTATTTTGGTGCAAAAAGAAGTGGATCACAAGGGCCGCGAAATGAAATCGGAACCGAAGACCCGCCGCTCCGTGCGCGCCCTGACCGACGAGCTGGCGCAGACCCGCCCGGGCTACCAGCAATACCGCTTTGTCGAGGGCACAGCGCTGAACAATGCCATCGCCTTCGTGCGCACCCGCGAGGAAATGTACCGGGTGACCATGCCGAAAACCACGGCCTTCAAACCTTACTACGGCGACAAAGACCTGGTAAATTTGCTTTTCCAAGATACCTATGACCGCAGCCGGGGTCTGCCCAAGGCATTCGTCAGTTACCCGCCCAACCTGCTGGCGGGGTACGTCCACCGCGACGATCTGCAAACCTTCCTGGACATCCTGGCCGACAAATACCAGATGACCTATCTGGCCGAAGCCCAGCAATTCGCGGGCTTTTTGAACCTCGACCAGCCCATCCCCGACCGCGAGCCATCCGAGATGGAACAAATGCTCATCATTCTCGAACAACTCAACCTCGAAACCGCCCCATAACCGCTATGACCTACCAACTCCAAAACCTGACCCCGCCGCAAATCGCCCGACTGGACGAAGTGCCCATCGCCCGGCAGGAGCAGATCATCGACCAGACCGGCGAACCGCTGCGCCTGGTGACATCCTATTATTTGGTCAAAAACGCTTCGGCCAATTTCACCGTGCCGCATGAAACGGCTGAAAAACTGGATACCGCAATTCACACCTTGCTGACCCGCAAAGGATTTTTGAACGGAACCACGCAGGCGGCAAAACCGGAACCGGTTAAACAAGAGCCGGCGCAAGCCAAAATGGATTTGCCCAAACCGGCCCGACCGGTGGCTGCTAAACCGGCAAAGTCTAAACCGGCTGAGCGACCAAAGGCTTTTTCCTTCAACAACTACCCACTGGCCAAAAAATTCATGCCGCTGCACCAGCAGCGGGTCGTCAGTGGATTCAATGAAGAGCGCGAGGCCATTCTGGACGAGGTGGAAAAGATGCTCTCCGCCATTCCGAAGTTCCGCTCGCAATCGAAAAAGCCGTTGATGGAGCAAACCGTGTATGCACACTATTTCTACGGGCAAAGCGACTGGTTTATTCTGGAGTACGACGGCAGTGAGGATATGTTTTTCGGCTATGTTATTCTCAACGGCGACAGTCAAATGTCCGAATCCGGCTTCATTGGCCGGCAGGAGATCACCGAAAACGGCCGGGTGGAACTGGATTTTCACTGGAAACCGGTTGCGCTGGGCGAGGCGCTGCATAATGCCGATCCGGACTTTTTCAAAGCGCCCGAGAAAAAGGAGGCATTGGAAACAACCACAGAACAACTGATAGGCATTGGATTCGACCAAAAAGGCCAATACACCCTCGTGGCCTGGAACAAGGCGCTGCCGGTCATGGAATGGCTGGTGCGCAACACGCCTTTCGTGGTCCCGCACGATTTTGGCCCCGGTAAAGGCAAGTACAAAACGACCCGCAACGTGTCGAATTCCTATCTCGCCGATTTGTATGACCGAAAAATTGAAGTGCCTGATCCCAAATTCAAAAAGGGCGATATGGCCCAATACAAAGACACGCCCGTTCAAATCCTGGACGAGGGTACTTTCGACACCGTGGCCCGGCACTGGGTTTACCTCGCACAAGCCTATCAATGGGCCGATCCGGACAATGTGAGCGAAAAGAGTCTGACCCCCATCGAGCACACGGATTGGAGCGGCTTTGTCGAAGGGCAATCCTACCGGCACAGCAACGGCAAAACCTACGAGTTCGACGGCCTGATCGAACTGGGTGATGGGCAAAAATTAGCCACCTGGAAATTGGACGGCAAGCGCGTCGGCGCACCGATCCCAAACCTACCCGGCTATTTCAAAACGGAAAGTAGCGCCGTCGAATCGCCACCGGTTGATAACTCGAAGCGCCTGCGACTCGCTCAGGCTAAAGCCAAGGCGCAGGCCGCTCGCATCCGAATCCTCAAACTCAAATCCCCAAAAGCAGCCTGAATATGTACCAAACCTCAAAATTGACCGATACTCAAATCGCAAAACTCCCTGTTGAGTTACGTCGGGAAATCGAATCCCTGAAAACAGATAGCGACAACTTCGACCCGGAGTTGTACGAAGCGTTTGCCGAAAATGACCGTGACTTGTTTGAATTGGCCGAGGGTGAATTAGCTGGTGAACAGCCTGCCGCACCCGACGCTGCTGAAGGAAATGCTCCGCAGAAACGAGGCCCCAAGCCCAAAGAAAAACGCGCCAAAAAACAAGCCGAAGCCTACTCCGAAACCGTCAAGATCGGCGGCACGGAATACCTCGTTGGCGCCGGCCCGGATGGAACCGTGCAATACGGTCTGGATAAAAACGGCCAAATCCTTCAAATCGGCGACACCGTGGAAGCCACCATCAAAGGCCAAAAAATACGCGGTGTCATCGCCAGCCTCAAAGCCCGCAAAGGCGGCGGCCACCTGCTGCGCTACACCGATGCCGAAGGGAAAAAGAAGACCGCGATGCTGCAACCCTCGGCCATCGCCAAAACAGTCGCGGCTCCTCCAGGTACCGACAAAGAACCCCCGGTGGCTGTGTACAAAATGCGGCTGCCCAAGAGCCTGATCAAAAAAGCCGAAATCGCCCGCCGCACGGATTGCGACGAAAACGAAGCCATTCTGGTGACGCCTACCGAAAAAGTAGAAATTGCCGCACCCACTGTCGCCGATCCGGCCAAAGGCGATAAAATCCTGACCCATCCCGACGGCACACCCATGACCGTGATCGAAGGTAATGCCGTGGACCAGCACTTCGAGGTGGAGGGCAAGGCGGGCATCGAAACCCGGAAGGACGGCACTGTCACCTTCGAAGTGGCCGGCGAAGAAACGCCCGAAACTGCCGCGCAGCCCCAACCGGCAGACGACGAGACGAAATACCGGTCGGTCAAGGCCAAGAAGCCCACTTCGAAATGTGAGTTCTCCCGTGAAAAAGCCAAGTCGCCGGCCCTGATGACCTTCCTGGAGGGCATGCGCCTGCGCTGGCACGACGGCGAATCGAAGGACAAGATCATCGGCGTGTACTACCTGAAAAACGAAAACAAAGTCCTGCTGAAAGTAAAAGTGTACGACTGGATGGACCTGTTTGCGGACATCCGCTTTTACACCGTTTGTCCCGAAAGCGGGCGGCTCACCAAAGCCGAAAAGCCGGGCAAAGGAGCGGCCTCGGTGCTGTTGAGTAAGGTTGCCATGACCGAGTTTTACCGCCACCCCTTCGGGCAATCCTGCAAACGGGTGAGCAAGGCGCTCTACATCGAGTGCTACCGCAACGGCGCCTGCTCTACGGAGAAGCAAAAGCGGCTATACCAGATTTTTGCCGGCAAGTGTATCCGGCAGGAAAAGGCGCACAGCCGGGAGTATTTGAAATGGGCGCACCAGCAGACGGCGCAGCGTTGGGAGGGGTACGAGGGGCCGAAGACGTATGCGCAGGTATTCAAGGAAACACTGGCGGCCATTCGAACGAAGAAAGCATGATCATTCTCGCCATCATTGCCTGCTGTTTCATCGTGCTCGCGCCGGAGGAAGCCGGCAGGGTATTGAAAAAACTGGGGCTGTAAATAGCCGGGCCCTACTATGATGTCCCCATGTCCCAACTGACCACCATCTTTTTTGAGAAAATCCTCGCTGCTGAGGGCGGATACCAAAACCAGTCCTCTGACAGCGGCAATTTCAACCGCTGCGGCGTCAATGCCGGCTCCAAATACGGTATCACGTCCAACGCCTGGCATGAGTATTCCGGCCAGCAGTGCCCGGGTGCGGAAACCATGAAAAACCTCACCCAAGCACAAGCCTGGGACTTCATGGCCTGGTGGGGCAACCGCTGGCGGATATGGGAAATCTACGACCAGGACTTTGCCGAACTGGTGTTCAACGCCTTCTACGGAAATCCTTCCGCCGCAGCTAAAACTCTGCAACTGACCTTGAACCAACGCGGGTACACCCTGGCGCCGGACGGTATCATGGGAAGCAAAACGCTGGCGGCCGTGAACGTGGAAACCGTCAAGGACAAAACCGGGTTGTACAACGCCTACCGGGTAGCATGGCTATCCTACCTGCAATCACTCGGCAATGCCACCTATACGGCCGGCTGGACCAACCGGATGAATACGTTTTTCCCGCCCTTTTCCGGCGGCGGAACACCCACTAAGCCATCTGCAGAACCCAATTACCAGGTTGAACTCTGGCAGCGACGGGTTGCGGGGATGTTCAAAAATACCGATGACGCGATTTGGGTATGGGCGGCTCTGTTCTTGCTTTTTGGCTTGATCGCCTTCTTCTTCTACCGCCTCAAAACCTTGCATTTATGACACCTAAAACCAAATACGGACTCCTGGCCACATCGCTTTTCCTTGGATTATGCGGCATGGCCTGGTGGCTGTACCGCCGTTTTTTCCGCGACGGCCTTGGCCCCACGGGGCAGTGGGACGACGAAGGTGGCACTACCGAGCAACCGCATACCGTGACCAGCTCGGAACTCAACTACGAGCAATCGCCCATAATCATGAGTCACTTCGACATCGGGGAGTTCGACTCACCGGACCAGCCCGGCAGTGGTGTTTACATGAAAATCAAGTTCCTCAAAATGCTTGATGCGGCGCGGGAGTATGCAGGTATTCCGTTCCGGGTCAATTCCGGCTACCGAACTCCGGAGCACAATGCTGCCGTAGGCGGCGTACCGGATTCCGCGCACACACGGGGCTGGGCTGCCGATATCGCGGCACGGACATTGGAGCAGAAGATCAGGATCGTGCGAGCGGCCAGGAGTGTCGGGTTTAACCGGTTTGGGATTTACGATTCGTTTATTCACCTGGACTGTGATCCGGGGAAGAAGGGGGATGTGGCTTGGAATGGGAAAGGGTATGCGATTGAAAACGGCGGGAGTTTTTCGGGGCTTCCTTTTGATCCGTTTTCAGTGTGATAGATCGTTCTAAATTCTAATAATATTTATCAAATGGTCTATCTTCAGTATATGCGCATTTATTGCAAAGCGTTTTTGTGTGATCGAAATTTAGATATGTAATAATTTCTTCAAGGGATTTTTCTACAGCTATTCGCAATAACCCTTCTTTTTCACAGAATTTATCTCGAAGCAATGATTCCCTTTTCTTTTCAGCCTCACGAATATCACTCTCATCGTATCCATAATCCGGTGTGACAAATATGTGTTCACAAGTCACATAATTCCTTGTTTTGTTGCAAACATAGGTACCTTTATTTGTGCCGCGAGTACGAAGATGGACTTGACTTGAACCACACTTTGGACAAACTGGAATCTTCTGAATATTCTCAGGAAAAGATAATTCAATATTGTTCTTATCTCGCTCTGCATATAATTGGAACTCTTCGTACCGCTCCCCAAAAAGATCATAGAGTATTGAATTAATTTTTTGTGGTTGTATTGTATGTTGCAATACCAGTTTTTCTTTACACCCACAATAATCACAGGAGTTTTTAATAAGAAGATCTCTTTTTAATTTCCACTCCTTCTCCAACCAAGGATTCCAAGGTATACCAGACAGAAATTTTTTTACATATATCTCATCAACCTCACCACATTTTAACTCATTCAGTAGGCGCTTCATATCTGAGAGAGTTATTCTGTAAAAAAACCTCTCACGAACAGGCTTTGATGGACTGATTTTTCGTTTTGTTTCCGGGGATATTTCTAAATCTGTTACAAGAAAATACCCTCGATTATTGTCGAACCACATATAGTGAGTGGTAAAGTATTGATAAGGGTTACATAATTCATACCTATTTGATTCGAGCCCTTCCCTAAGGATCTTTTTTTGTTCATCGGTTAAATAATGAAGTGGGACAGCAACTTTACCGCGATAATGAGATTTAAACCAGTAGAATGTGCCTGTATTTAATATTTCCTCTTCGCTATTCATTGATTTACTCATTTATTTTTAAATTTGTTAAAACGCTGGTTTTATTGCTATTAAGTACCGGGACCGAATTAATTGATAAAATCAGCGCAGGGATTTTGGGTCGATACAAGGCATTTTTTGAGGGCATAGCAGCGCTACGGCTAAAAAAAATAACGAAGTGTTGGCACAAAAGACCAAAGTGGATTTTATCAATTAATACGGTCCCGGTACTTATGAGCAATTTTATTTCAATATTTTAAGTCCTATATTCAGTTCGAATCACAGGCAGAATTATCTCTGATATGCCAAATATAACTTCTTCAAATACCCTGCGTGATCCGCAAACTGGTCCTGCCCTCCGTTACCTCATGCTCACTCTTCCCCAACAACCGCAGCAACCCCACCACCAAATACACCGGCGTCTGCAACAAAAACCAGGATTTCCGGGCACTCTTACCTGAATCGAATCCAGTATGCTCCGCCACCCGCTCCCAGGAAAGCCCGTCCGGCAAACGGTACCGCTCGGTGGTACCTTCTTTGAAAACAGATACCCGCAAAGCATCCATCAGCGCGTCTGCTTGGGCCATCGTGCTGGCCTTTACTTCGATTTTGAACCGGAAGGGTTTGGTGAGCGTAATGACCGGCGTTTTGCAGAGTACCATCAGTTTAATGGTGTCCTCAAAACTCATCCGGTCTTTTATCAGAAGGCGGGCGATGCTGGATTTATTGGCGTAATTCAACGGGCCGGCTGCGTCTTCATAGGACACGCCGGCGCGGGACATTTCGGCGCGGAGTTGGGTTTGGAGAGCGGAGACTAAGGGTGTGAGGTTTTCCATGCGTTTGTTTTCAGATAAAACCCACTCAGGTGGGCCCCAGCAATGCTACAATTTCAGCAAAGTTATGCTCTGTTTAGAAACGAATGTGCAACATGGCTAAAAATTATACGCCTCCACGCATCTGCCCCCTTTGCGGAAAGGTTACGCTCGTTTAAGTCAGGAGCGTTAGCATCAACTTGTTTATTGTCTCACAAACTTCCTTACTCCTAATACCTTACCTTCCTCCACGATTTGCAGAAAGTACATGCCGGGGGGCAAATCACCAGCCTGAACAAGATGCCTTTTGCTGCCTGGCGCGGCCTGTTTTTTCCACAATAAACGTCCGCCCGGGTCAGTAATACGTAAGATCGTACCGGATTCGGCAGGCGATGCCAATTCCAGGCTGAAAACGCCGGTATTGGGGTTAGGCAATAATTGAACAGTATACACTTGCTTTCCAACTTCCTCCACAGGCGAAGTAGGCACAGTGATCCTAATTGCCCTGGTCATGTAGGGGCCGCAATAAGTATTTACAACGCAACGGTACTTATTGCCATCGTCTGTCAGCTCCGGAGCAAAGGCCAATATCAAATAATTTTGATCAACCATGTCGGCCCAACTGTGCGTAGAAGTACTATCTTGCCATTGATAGGTGGCGTTTGGGTCATTCGTCGTGACGATCAACCAAACATTGGAAGAAACAGGAACAATCGAATCCCCTTCAATACTAATGATGGGGGTAGCTATAACCTGGATGCTCTTGTGAAAAGCGGTGCCTACGCCAAATGCATTGGAACTGGTCAAAGTGGCCGTGTAGGTACCGGGGGTACTATAGGTCACCGTCGGGTTTTGTGCGCTAGAAATGGCGGGAGTTCCCCCGGGGAACGACCATTGCCAGGCACTCGGATTGTTGGAAGAGATATCCTGGAAATAAATGCCTTCTCCCGCACAAATATTTAGCGTGGAGGGCAGGAAATACGAATACGGGGTATTGGTAACTGGGATGGGCGGCAGGAAACAATCCAGGTTGCCTTCGGCAATAAATAAATTGCCGGTCGTAAATGGTGGCATCTCGTATGGTTTCACCGTGTCACCCGCAAACTGAAAATCAGTTTCAAACTCGAACTCGAAGGCCAGGGCCAGATCTTCCGAATTTCGATTGAACATGAGCAAACTGTTTTGACCGGAACCGTAATAGAAGTAAGGAGCGTCATATAATTTCGCAATCGTTTCTGCTCCTCCAAGTGAATCAGTATGGTACAAAAAGTGCCCTCTGCCCGTGAACGGGAGCAGTGGCAATGACTGTGTTTTGACGGAGTCCGAAGCCGATCCCAGCAGTAAAATATGATTATTTTTGATCGCAAGCCCCCTAATATGGTTGGTTTGTTTGCTATAGATTCCTTTAATCCATTCCTGCCGGCCATCGGGCTTCCATTTGCACAAAAAAGCATCTGAGTGGCCTATCATGCCCGGATAAGGGCTAATGGAATCGTTGCCAAAATGTATGGTATTCTGAAATTCACCGGCGAGGTAGATATTATTAAAAGCGTCAATTTTCATAGCCTTGACGTCCAGATGATCCACCCAACTGCTTTCAAACAGGAGGTTCCCGTCCGCAGGATCAAATTTTCTGAGCCTGCCATGCCAGATGTTACAGGTCCAAACGAACCCGTCGTTGTCCAGATCTATATCCGAATAATTTCCGGTTTGAGACCATACCAATTGCCCCGAACTATTGTATTTGTGCAGTCCCGTTTGGCTGCAAGCGTATAGATTGCCCAATTTATCAGGCTTTAAAGCCAGCCGCTCCAGACAACAACCGGCAGAACCGAAAAAGGTATTGTGCCATTGAAAAATGCCGTCTTTGTTGAACTTCACTACTATAATAGCGATCTCAAGTGAGGGGCCAACAGGGGGGTAAATCGTCGTATAACGCCCATCGGTAGAATAAATCCGTAAACTGGGCGCATAGCCACCGTTATAGTACGTACAATAGATATTGCCCGCTTCATCAGTCTCTACATCACCCGGTTGGCTTTGCGTGAGACTCAGATTCGTCGTCCATTGCGGCACTCCTTTGGGATTGAATTTTGTCAAAAAAAAGCCGTTAGGATCTGTGACAATAGAATCGCCATGGTTGCTGTAGGCCACATGCTTGGTACTTCCAGCCGGGGGATAAAACAGGATGGTATTGTCCTGATAATCCTTGCTTATTGCATAGGCGCTACCAGTGGTTCCAATACCGGCCACCTGTGCATAACGGCATGCTTCGACCGCGATGGCATCCAAGACATGAATGGTGTGCTGGGTACTATCCATGCAACCATAAGGCGTTGTAGTGAGCAATTTAATCGTTTTCTGACCTGTTGAACTGTAAACAATATTGGACGGGTTGGCCAAAGTAGCATATTGCGGCGTGGCCCCCGGCCCAAAATCCCAAAGAAAAGCACCCAGTGGATTGGCCGAGCTGTTGAGCGTGTACACCGGCTCACCCAATTCGGGGTTTAAGTTGTTCAGAGTAAAATAAGGTTCCGGTTTTTGCACGGTCAGCTGTTTCCCGGGGCTGAATATGCCACTGCATCCAAGCTGATTGGATACCGCACGCGGCGCCACAATTTGGCTCGAATCCAACAGCGGCAATGGAATGGAAATGACGCCGCCGTTGCCCTGGACATACTGGTTGCCCGTCGTGCCAGTGGAATGATTGTACCAGGTATAGCGGTAGTCCGGCCAGGAATTGGGGACTACCAAAAACACGCTATCGTAGGCGCAAGCCGTATCTCGCGACAAATGAAAAGGCGTCAGGGGTGGCGCAGTAGCCGAATAAATAACATGTTCCACCACCAGGGAATCGGTAAAGCATGCATTGCTTCTTGTGGCCAGGATATTGAAATGGGTCGTACCCAAAAGCGGCGGGGCGGTAAACACCCTCGTCCCAAAATTTCCCTGGATCGGATTGCCTATTGGTACAGTACCTGCCCGCAATTGATACGTAGTGAGATATATCGTATTCTGCACGGTAAACTTGACGACCACCCCGTTGCAAACCGTGTCCGCACTGTTGGCGACCATCGTGAACGGATCAATCACCGGATGGCCGTTTACGTTGAAGGATATCTTGCTGGTGTCCGCTCCGTTCGCATTGCTGACCACCAGAGCGATGGTGTTGGTACCGCCCTGTGTCAGTTCAAGTCCGGCGTTGTAGCCGGTACTAAAAACCACCCCGTTTACGAGCCAGGTATAGTTGGCGCCCAGCACGGATTGGTTGTTCAGAAACAGAGAATCGCCGGTACAATAAAAATCGGGTTGCACACCGGCAATCGAAAAGAACGACACGGGCTCCGGCTTCATGTTGGCCATTTCCAATACCAACAGCGTTTTGTCGTCACACAGCGCATATACTTTGCCGTTATGCATCTGTATTTTGTTAATCGTCTGAGCCAGCGTGCTTTCGAACTGTTGCCAATGCAAACCGCCATTGGTAGAAAGAAAAATACCGTTTTCAGTACCCAAAAACACCGTATCGTGTGTAGCCGTCATGGAGTTGATGGATGCGAGAACAGGAATAGCCGCACTGGTAAAAGTGCTGCCCCCATCGGTAGAGCGCAGCAATGCACCCGAACTAGTTATGAACACCAATCCATCCGGCGTGACCGCGATACTGGAAGCGCCACTGCCCGCAAACGTTGGATGCGGCGACCAGCTGCTCCCGCCATTATTCGTAGTCAGGACGGCGTTTGACCCAACGGCGATGGCCCGGCTCGCATTCACGAACTTTACATCGTACAGTTCCAGTCCCGGGGAGTTGTTCACCGCTGTAAAACTGCTGCCCTGATTCTGGCTTCGAATAATACGGCCATTCCAACCGCAGGCCAGCACATCGCTGCCGCGGACATCCAGCGCGTTAAAAAACGCAGGTGGATTAAAAGGCGAATTGAGATATGCCACCACCCAGTTGGCGCCCCCGTCGCCGGAACTGATGACCATTTCATCGTTGGTCAGGTTAAACTCCCCGGTTGCCAATCCCTGGCCGGCATTGAAAAAATGCAGATCGCGTACGGTATTGGCCCAGAAAGGGCCGTTAGGAAAGTTCGCGTTCAGCGAGGTAACCTGCCAGTTCTGTCCGCCATCAGTCGTTTTGGAAATCTGGGTGTTGGAGCAGATAAAGAACTCTGCATTGCTCAGCAGACTGATGCCACGCAGGTCTTCCTCATTGTCGAGCGGCAGAATGGTTTGTTGCCACTGGGCGGAGAGGTTGGTGCAGATGATAAAAGCGGATAAAAGAAGGAGGTGTCGCATTGGGTGGGTGGATGGAGATGAATTTACGGGAATCGAGGCGCGGCCCAAAAACGATCAGATTTTTGAACGGTCTCACCGAATCATCACGGACAAACCTGCTGTGTTGTAGAAATGCCGTTCAATTTTATCAGGGTCACATTACGCATCGTCGGACTAGTAATATTCAGACCATTTGAAATGGATACCGCATTCAACGTCATCGTGGTAGTGACTACAGGTATCGTAAAGGGCGTCTCGCAGGTAGAAGCGGGGCGCATTTGCACCAATTGTGTATTAAGACCGAGTTGACCGATGATACCTACGGAAAAAACTCCATTGTTAAAAAATATGGACTGACCGTTTTGGCGATTGGGTGTATACGTATTGCCCCCTATGCCAAGGCAATTTGCCATATCGAATTTTAGCCAGTTATACTGCCTTGAAACTCCGAGTATTTTAGTGGCCCCAACCAAAATAGTGGGGTGTTGAATGTCAACACTATTCATAGTCCAATTACCGCTAAGTTCATAAGATTTTTGCATTTGAATGGACGGTACACCAAAATTATTTACCCCTAATTTCGCTACTGTGAAATGCGAGTTGCCCGCCGGGTTTAATGATCGAGTCATGAGACAGCGACTAAAAACCTTTTTGCTCACCTGAACGATGGCAACTTTTGCCTCTTGGATAGTGGTTCCAGGCAAGTCGCATGTTTTTTGCCCCAGCATGGCCCCGTTGCTTGCATTCAGGGTAAAGAGGAGCAATTTCCCGGTATTGTCTGGTTGGGCAACCCACAACCTTCCTCCCTCATTGTCATAAGTGATTGAGGGTAGCGGTCCGTTTTGAGGGACAGAGGGGGTAAAATAGCTGCGCACCCAATTAGGGGTAATTGCATTGCTAGTCAGGTTCAGGCTGGCTTTTACCACAAAAATCTGATCGCTATAATTACCTGCATTAACTGCTGACACACCAACCACATAAGCAGTGTTGCCATTCAACACCACGCCATTTACAGCCATTTTGGTACCTGCTGCATTCGGAATTTCAACAGCCTTTGAGGCTAATACATTACCGTTCACGGGATCAAGTATCATAAGGAGTACGTATCCTCCGGCAAAAGTGTTAGATGCAGAAGGCTCTACCACGCTCGCCACCAAATACTGCTTATTGGAAAGGTTGACGAACTTTGAAAGCATGATATTTCCAAAACTTGGGTCGTTGGTCACATACTGTGACTCAGGCGAAACCAAACCGTTGGGGCCATAATGTTGTAACGCCTGCCCCAAACGGCCTGTATTAGCATTTAGGAAGTAATCAAAGGAGGCCAGGCCGCAGGGCTTGTTGTGTTGGGCTGATACTTTTAAGTCCCATAAAATACTATTGCCTTGTACCATATAGTGTTGAGCAGGCAGAAACGGTGGGGTGGAAAAACAGAGGAGTGTTAAGAGAATAAGATGCTTCATAATGAGGCTGATTTAAATATTGAAAAATTATTTATGTAAAGTGATGTAGAGCAACGAACCACACAGGCTGGAAAACACTTCATGCATCCGGGGCTGCGCGGCCCCAAACTTCCGTTTAGCGTCTTTCAAGCACACTTTTACACAATAGTACAATTTCCCAGAACAACAAGGTGTCACCAACATACTTGGGCGCATGACTTGCATTTTGATTGTAAATAGTAAAGGAGTTCCTGCTGTCCATTGGAGTAAATTTGCAATAAGTTTCTTGGCCGTACCGAGGTTCAAACCAGCTCCGATTAGTGGCGTGTATGTCTTGTTATGGCCCCTCAAGTTACCAAAATATCCAATGCTCCCAATCTCTGTTGTTGTAAGGAAAGTAATAGTCTATCAGATAACCTTGCACCGGATGTCTTTGGGAAGCGTTGCGCAAGTTTAATTATGTTTTATTGTAACTGTTTAGCACCCGAATGGTGCGACATATAAATTAGCGGTGCTGCAGACGGCACGAAGTTCCTTGAAAACATTGAGTTGATGCTTACGACAAGTGCTTATGAAGCCTTGAATACGGGCGTAGCGTTTGGCACCTTCGACGGTTCGGAAACATCCGGCCACTTTTTGCTTTGTTTTGACGGGCCTGATGTCCCGCTCTGCCTGGTTGTTGCTGAACGGGACGGCATCGAATTCGGCAAATGCCAGTAGGGCATCGCTGTGCAGTACCAAGCGATCCAGCAGACTGAGTGCCTTGCCGCGTGCTTTGCGTCCCCGTTTTTTCTTTTGCCCCACTTCGGGCGGCGATTTTTGAGGCAGTAGCAGTTCTTCAATCTGAATGGCCTCGTTGCACATTTTGAGCCATTTTTCCTTTTCGATAGCGATGTTGGCAACGGTCTTGGTTCCTTTTTCGCTCTTTTTATACAGTTCGAGTAGGAAGGCTCGCAATTCTTGTGCCCAGAGTTTGCCCTGTTCTATTTGTGCCTGCAATTCTCGCAGGATATGCGGGTTGCACAGGGCATGGCGGCAGTTGTCGAACTTGAAGTAAGTGCCGTAACAGTCGTGAACAGCCCAGTTCTTGAACCTGGGGAGGATGGAGGCCTCTGTCTGGTGTGCCTTGCCGCCCCTTTTTTCGCTCACAAACAGATAGGTGAACAGGCGGCTGCACACGGTATGCAACCATTTGAGTTCGATGCCCACTTTGATTCCGCTCTCGTCGAAATGGCCGCCTTCTTCGTTCACCAGCGATTCTTTGATCCCGTTCTCCGTCGTTTCCAAGCGCTCGTATGCCAGCGCGTTGTTGGAAACAACCGTGCTTTCATTCAAATCATACCCGAACAGGTCGAAAAACAAGGAGCCGACCTTCTCGTGGAAGATTTGACAAGAATTGTTCAACAGCACCGTCAGGGCGCGAACCCCCGGGCCATATTGCACCGAAGCGTTGATCCCGGCAGGACGAACGCCGAGGTGCTCCCGTCCGCAGGTACAGCGCTGGCGAATTCTCTGGTATTCCGTTACTTCCAGTTTGGGCTGCGGAAGATCAAACACCTGGTAGGTCTGTTCCACTTCCCCGCTCTCGGCATCCAAGGACAAACCGCAACCGCATACCGGGGTGGTGAGGCGAACCGTGTGGTCCGGATGCTCCACCTTGCGCAACGTATTCCCTTTGTGGCCTTTTTGCCCCCCATGGCCTTTTGGAACCTTCGGTATGCCGGGCTGGCGTTTTAGGCCATCACTGGAGGGTGGACGACTCGAATTGCCGCTGTTCTGGTTTAAACGTGCCTCCAAATCAGCAACCCTTGACGTGAGTTCGTCAATTTGATTTTGTTGATGCTCTATAATCGATAATAGATTCCGAATAAGAACATGACAAGATTCGACAGTGGTAGGCAGTTCCAACTCAATTGTTTTTGAAACGACAAGTTATGTTTTAATCCGATTTTATCATAACCCGCCTCTACACTCGCGTGTTAAATAGTCATAATTTTGTTGTTCATTGAAAATCTGGTTACACATGAGACTTAAAGGGAATGCCTCCACGGAGTTTCGTTTTGAACTCATTGTCCGATTGTCACAATCAGGCAAGAGTCAGACATCTATAGCCGAGTTGCTCGATTGCGGCCAGTCCTGGGTTAGCCGTGTTTTGAAACGGCACGCCGAGCAAGGTGAAGCGGGCCTGAAAGTGCGTGTTCCTGCACAGAGAAGGCCTTCACGCCTGACAAAGGAGCAATTGGGGCATCTTTCCGAGATGCTTTTGCGGGGGGCTTTGGCTCATGGCTTTGAGACGGACAACTGGACAAGAGAGCGCATGGCGGAGCTGGTGCTCAAGCACTTTGGCGTGCGTTACCACCCTGCGCACATGTCGAATTTGATGCGAAAAATTGGCTTTACGGTGCAAAAGCCCAAGGCAAAGAGTTACCGAAAAGACGAGCAGTCCGTACGCAAGTGGCGTGAGAAACAGTTGCCCGAATTAAAAAAAAGCAAATGAAGAAGGCTATCTGCTCTTGTACTCAGATGAGGCAAGTCTGTCTTTAACGCCCACCATAACCCATACCTACGCCCCTTGTGGCTGCACCCCTGCCATCGTCATCAGTACCGAGATCAGCAAGCGCCTTTACATGGCAAGCGCCGTAAGCCCATTAGGTGACCTACTGTATATGGTGCGCAACAAACCTTTCGATAGCCAAGCGATCATTGAATACCTGGAGTACCTAATGGAACAACTCGACAGAAAACTGCTCATCATTTGGGACGGGGCATCAATTCACGATTCACAGCAGTTGCGCAATTGGCTTGAGGAATTGCCGAAGGGCAAAATCTACCTGGTACAGCAACCGCACTATTCGCCAGAACTCAATGCCGACGAGCAAGTGTGGAGCCACCTGAAGAATTACAAGGTGAAAAATCAGTGTAACCAAAACCTCAAAGAACTTCACAAGAAAACTGTTCAAGCCCTGGAAGCAATGAAAGCCAATCCAATGTTAATCATGGCTTTTTTCAAACATCCAGACCTCGGGTTTATGACTATTTAACACGCGAATGTACCGGCGGGTGCTAAATAGTTACGTTTTATTTTAAAATATCAAATTCCATTTTGCTCCAATTTGAAGGTTTATCCAATGATTTTTTTCTTCCAAGCCATGTAACAATAGATCCATTAGTTCCTCGTGCTCTTTGAAATGTTCGCTCAATACTTATACCTGAATCGGGGATATTATTGGACAATTCATCTTGTTTTACAGACAAGCTTACAGGCTCAACAAGTGAAAAATCTGTGACCCCTGTAATGGTCCTTTTCAGTTGCTGGCGTTTCCAAATGCTACCGGAGGCAAAATAAGGGAACTGCGTTTCGGGTATCTCGTTTAGCAATTGGTAAATAAATTCCTCGACGGGTGCTTGCCCGCCACTTGGTGTTCCCGTTGCCCCATATTTACGGATAAGCAATCTCTTTAGCCGTTCAAAGGCTATATCTGCGTCCTCGCCACTCCCCAAAAAGCCCGGAATTATTTTTTCAATTGCCCAAAGCACATTATCCCACTCGCTTTTTGTGAAATATACCTTTTCTATAGGTGGGCTTTCCAGCAAACCAACAGCTATGGATGGAAGTACTAGACCTCCTTCCGGGGCGCTGGTAGCCGTAATACCAAACATACTCCAGCCATCTGTACCGATATTATTATTTTGCGAGGCATTTATGACTTTTGACTGCTTACCAAATACATCAGTAACAGTGATTTTTTTAACCCGGCAGACATTCCCAAACGGCAAAGTTAACGGCACTAATTGCCAATCGTTACTAAAAACAAGGGCAAACTCTGCAAAGAGCACCTTAGCCAAATCGTTATTGCCAATTTTCATATTTGCCAGATTGATATTGCCGTATTCAAACTCCCAAAAACGAGAAGCTGGCATACCCGGAAATTGAGTAGGATTAGGAAAAAGATTAATGACGCCTTGCGGAGGTAGCAGCTTTTCATTACCAAGTAATGCCACATCCGTTAGGGTTGTGCTGCCTATGCTTCCACTGCCCTCACTGAAAGCATGCCAATCCAGTTTCCCCAAACTATAATCCATTGAAGAAAATACTTGCCGACCACTTGTTTTTGGTGCAGAAACGCCAAACTCATAATCCATGTCTTTTTTATTCCAAAAAGGAGAGGCCCCTTCTAGCGTAGTTTGAGATGGTTGAAAAAACAGACCTTCCCACCAGGCATTTAAATCCAACCCTACGGTTTTTACCTTTGCATTTTGCGCAGTTGGTACGATCGGGTTTGTCATCAATTTGTTCGCATCAAGCTGTGGCTGAGCTTTCAGCGCCGTATAAAAGTTCTTAGCATCAAGTAATTTTCCAGAAAATTGCGACATCCATATTTGCGCTTCTATATCTGCCTCCCATCTGTCTTTTTCAGCCTGGGAGATTGAATTGTTAGTAGTTGGCGCAGCCAAAGGGAAGTTTTTCAAAAAAATATCGAGAACGCTTATAGGAAGGCCAGCTTCTAATATGCTCTTTTTTAACTGCACTGTCCATCGCAGGCAATCCCTGAGAGAGATTGGTACAGTTTCACTTTCAACAACAGCCTCCATAGGAATTTGGTCTGGCAAGACCGTTGCTGTTGTTCCTTGTTGAAAGGCGATGCGGCTGATAGGCGCCACTTCCACCTCTATATCTGCATAAATGGCGGAACCAGCATCTTCACCCTTGAACTCACCAAACTGCCATTGGCGAGTCAACATCCAAAGTGCGTCATGCACTTCAGCTCGAAGGGAGCGCAAAAAGTCCTCTTCATAAGGCATTGGTTCAAGCCTGTCCCAAATTTTGGGTAGATTGCCATCAGATGTATCATCTGGTATTTTCAAATTGTCTGGTGTAAGTGCCATCCTGATAATATTTTTAAATAATTGGTTCAAGTAGTTTATTCATAGAACTATTCGAATCAGTGTTATTGATTTTGACTGGTTCATTATTTCCCCGTTCCGCCACCTGTTTGACCTGTACTTCCGCCTGTTTTAGGACGAGGAGTGAAAAGCCCATTATCACCGGGCGCTGTGATGTTCGCTCCAAAATCAGCAGATATTTCGTCTTGGGTCTTAAAATCAGTGACCCTGGCAAGTACACCTGGCAATAAGTGCGACCAAGCATCAAATTGACTACTGCTTTGGAAACGCTTAGGAGTGGGCATGAGGTGCTCCGGTTCAAATGCCCGCATTTTCGCCAAACGGATGGCTGTCAGTACGCAATCCTTCAAAGCATCGGGAGTCCACTTTGTCGTTCCTGTAGGAGCAACCGCCAGTAAAAGTGACTGCGGCGCCCGGGCGTTTGGCTGATTATAGTGATACGCCAAACCTGTTGTTTGCTCCTTTGCCGGTATGACCTCCGTCCATTCATCGAGCAGCAAACCACTAAGAACAGTGCTTTGCGTTATACTTGCGGGAAAGTTGAAAATCAATGAAAGTTTGTCTTGGCGCTCTCCTGCTACATGCCCAGACCAGTAAGTATCGGGTAATGCTAACCCAACCCATTTGTCTTGCGTAGTTCTTGAGGGCAACTGCACTGGGGCTATCCAAGGCTTTTTAGCGCTAAGTGTATCTGGCAGCAGCATTTCTATCGAAAAAACTGTTTCCTCCAGCAAGCCCATTTTCGGGCGAACAGAAGCAATGCCGGAAAGCCATGTGGACAAGTCTTTCCGCAGGATGGCCGGATTTATCAGATTAAGTTGGTTTTGGTTTTCTGCAGCCGTGGGTTGTGCCGATTTCTGATTCACCAATAATAAGGGCGCCATAAAAAAGTTTTCTCCAAAAACTGCCTTTACCCCATTCTGACACAATTCGACTTTGCGCCGAGCTTCGGCCGCAGTTAACAAGGAAGCCTCGTTTTTTGCTGTTTCAATCGCTATAATCTTGGTTTGAAGAATCGCCTGCAATTTTCTTGCAGTTGCCAATAGCGCATTGCAGCCTGCAAGGTCTGCTTTCATATTTTGCCCGGAAAACCCCTCCTGGATATTATAAAGAGAAAGCAGGGGCAAGATGTTTTTCAAAGGGCCGAACTTGGTTGAGTTGAATCTTGGAGGATTACTAGGCGGCCAACCTCCACCTGTATTTACATCTCCTTTCACCCCGCCAATAATAATTCCCCCGCTCTTTCCCGGATTTTTGCCACCGCCAGTGCCACCGCCGACATCACCCTGATTTGCCAATTTGACTTCTAATGCCAAATCATTGATAGCTTTAGTCAGGCTGCTATCTTGAGACTTCATAGTAGTCCAAAGGTTGGTGACACGATTAATAGCATCTGTATAGTCAAAAATGCAGGTTTTTAAAACAGGAAACCCCGGATGCATCATGTCTTCGGCTTTTAGCGGGCGGCCTTTCCCAAGCAATTCGCCTATTTTACGGAGCAGGTAAAACAACTGCGAAAAAGTCATTCCACCTGTGGATGGCAATGGCATTTTATAATCCGGAATCCAACTTTCACTAGTATCTTCAACTGACATTTTTGCTAAAGCGACGGAGCGAACATATTTAGACAGGTCGCTATCCGGGAGTTCACAACTCGGTTCCGCTAAATACAAAAGGTCAATCGGTTGGAGGTTCAGTTCGGAAAGATTGACTTCAATTGATTTAAGCCCACGCTTTTTAGGGACAAAACTGCATTTAACATTCGTTGGGTTACCCAGCATATCGCCAAGCCAAAAATTGAGTGATGGCTCTGTGATAGCCCTCGGTGTCAGGGTAGTTCCCCATCCAGATGGTACTGTGTTGTTTTTTGACCAACAAAGTCCGGCTCGATTCGTCAGTGTGATGCCACTTCGTGGGGTCGAAACCACTTCTGGTTCGGGTGGGTTGCCACCTTTTGTCATCATATCAAGTGCTGCTCCGGCTCGGGTCACGTTTCCTTTGACTAATTGGAATAGTGCTTCTGCCGTCCACAAATCAGCTAAGGCATCTTGGTCGTTGGGGTCGGTTGCTCCATTGCTCAATTTCTTAAAAACCTCGTCTTTGTTTAAGCCATTGCGGAAACCTTCCACCATTTCGAGCGCCCGGCGTGCCCTCGCAGACGAAAGGTTCGTGCGAAATGCCAAATTGTCACCCGCAGCTTTGTCACCTGCCCGCAGAATCGCTGCGGTAACAGCTTGGTCCAGCGATGGCGCATGAACAAAACCATAACTGCCGCTTGAGGGCTGAGTAGGGTCTCCAACCTTATAGCGTAGATTTTCGAGATACCCGTATGCACCTATATAGGAACCTGTCTTGCTAGCATTATTAGCTCGGATTTTGGAAAGGCGGTGGCTAACGATGCCTAACATCCAGGCATCGAGCCGGTGTGAGCCAAGGTCAAGGTGTTCGGTCATCAGCCGTTCAAGTTCTTCGACAGAAATTTGCGAAAGTTGAGCCAATCGGTCACGGAAGTCGAAAAGGCCGGCGGATTCTACCGGGTATTTAGTTTTGAGCCTGTTCAGGTCTTGTAAATATTGCCACATGGGCATCTTTCCTGTTGGCGGAAGGCTTTCCAATCCTAAAAGATCGCCGCGCTGAATTTCAAGGAAAAGGAATGGAATCCGGCTATTGGCGAAGTGACAATACTCCAAGGACTTTTCTATGGGATTACGACTATTGTCATTTTTTAAAAAGTCATTTTTTTGATAGCCTAGTATAAAATTTCTGTAGTTTAGGCGGTTGAGTTTTTGGTCTAACCTTTTACCTTCTGTTTCTGCCTCTATTACCGATTGTCCACTTCCCCAGGAAGAGTCCGAAAAATAAAAACTTATTATCATTTGCTCAAGAGTAGGGTTAGAAGGAGTGTAAACTATGAGCCCTGACTTGCCCCAATCAATATCCATGTCGGATTTTTTGAGCTTCACTGTCTTCCCATATTCTTTCTGTATGGCTGCTTCAAGTTTATTCAGTGGAAAGTTTTTTACCCTAAAATCCCGCAATCCGGATTTTTCATAGAGCCGCATGGTGGTATCCCAAGTTTCATTCATTAGAGCATTTCGCAGCAGCATGTATAGAAGAGATCGGGAATTTGCAAAATCGTTAGGGCCGGACGTTGATTGGTTGTAAACAGTTGGAATACTCGACTTTAGCAACCAGTCAATATAATTAAAATAAACCGTTTTATTGACCGCTTGTCCATTCTCCAGTACCATCTGAACTTCGGAAATCTCTTTTGGCAGAAGACGAGTGGCTTCTCCGGACGTAGTATCCACGAGCGTGCTAAGCGGTTCCATCTTATCAAGAAAACGGATTTGACCAAGGACAAGGTCATCCCCAGATAAGGGAAATATGGAATAAAGGTTATTGAAAGCCGTACCAAAATTTCGCTTAGTCTTCAAATTGTAGTTCGTGAAAGATGTTTGCTCATTTTTACTCTCCTGCAATCCATACCTGTGGTAAACTTTGGGAGAACGAGGCTGCAGCCCCAATATTTGCAGGAACCGGCGAGCCCTTTCGTAAGCATCGGTAATTTTACTGTAACCATATACTGCATCACTCGCACGATTGTCCATATACTTCACATGTGTACTTTCTATAAAATCGACACTTTGCAAATAATCCACATTGACGATATCAGGCGATAAATCTGTACCCCATTGTTTGATTTTTGTGGCAGCTTCCCACCGGTCGCGCATTTGGATCAATATTCCAAAAAAAACCTCGCTTAAATCAGGATCATAGTCAGAGCGTATCCATTCTTCTGAAAACAAATCAGGGCTTACGGGCAGAAAACCGTATGGTTGTTTGCCAATACGGATGCTCGGTAATGTTCCCCTGCTCTTCACATGGCGCACAAAGAAATCTCTTGTTCTGTCTAGTGCTTCAACATCAAGACGCAATTCGCCTTTTTCCGTTTTTGCCAGTATATGTTGGGCACTGACTTCCGTTATTGTCATATTACCACCCCCTACGGATGTTTTATTTAAATAACTGGGCTTGACCAATGATTCTTCCAGGAAATAACCCAAAGTAGCCGGCCAAAGACAGCGGTTAATAATCTCTGCGTTACGGCGGGTTTTGAGTTGACTGTTTTTCGTTTTTGAAAAAATGATGGGATCAATGCCCAGAGCTTCAGCCAGTTCCTGTCCATCGGTTTTTTGTGCGGTATCCGAAGTTGTTTGAAAAAGCGGCGCCCCCAACTCGACTTGCAGTGCTGTATCGGGGTCGGGGTTAAGACTATAACCGGAATTCCCGTTCGATGTGTTGTTGGTTGGAGTACCTGGTGGCACGAATTCCATGCCTTGGGGAGAAAAACGATGGTTTTTGAAAAGTTTTTCCAGCAATACCTTTTCATTCGCTGGTGTGTTTGAAAGCCCCGAACGAGTACCTATGACTATTAGTTTGGAAAAACCGGCAATGTTTTCATATTGCCCGAGGGTAAACGGGATTATAATGCCTCGCTTCATGGTCACCGCTTTATTAAAATCCCACATCCAGTCCGGGAGTGCATCTTTGGCGGCTTGAACATTCGTTTTGGTTTTGCTCCAGTCCAAACTCATTTCCCAGGCGAGGGTACCAGGTGAAGTAGTTTTAGGCATGCCATCCATCAATTTCCCGTCTTTATCATACAGATAAAAGGATAGAGTGTCTGGCATCAGTTCCGCAAGCGTTTTTTTGAAATTAGCCCCTGGCACTTTTGTTGTTGGAACAGCGCCGCCCGGTTGGGTAGCTTGGGCAATCCAAGAAGCACGGGGCACACCATAAGCAGTTGCCAAAGCACGCCAAGGGCTTTTTAAACTGTTAAAATCTGTAGTATTTATGCCCACTTTCTGCCAAAACTGGTCTCCTGCGGCCTTTTCTGTAGCAGAAATATCTTGGTTGTGCCTGTTAAGGGCAATGTCGTCCGGAAAAACTCGAATCCACAATTCAAAACTTCCGGGGGGAGCGGGAGCAGGAAGTTTTTCAAAACGCGTTTCCACTCGGAGTGGAAAAAGAAGAACCGGGAACTTGGAGTCCATATCCATGATAAAGGTATTGAGCGAATGAAAAAGTTAGTTTTAGTTTTACCTTGTCCGGGAGAAAAACAGTTCATCCCCTTCCGGAACTGCCAGCGCCAATTAAGACGGTAGCAAGGAACTGAGGTGGATGTTCAATTGAACAGGTTTTTGAAAAAGTATTTTGGCTATAGTGGCTGCATTGCCGTTGGCATTGAAACCAGTCGTTTTGTTAAAAATGGCTAACGGCCCGAGGACTTTAAAATCGGGGAAGTGACTCCATGACAAATTGTCGATGCTTACTGGAGATGTAGTTTTAGAGGTTTCATCTAATCCAAAACGGGCACTTCCCGGGCGTTGCTCCAGCACAACGAAATATCCCGCACCGGCAGTAACTTCCGCTAATGTTTTATTGAAGCCGAGACAGGTAACACCAGGGCTAAGTTGCCCGTGCAGAATGGGAAGCAGCGCAACACCTTGCTCATTCGGCTCAAAGGGAATAACACTACCTGTGGAACTGGCCTTTGCCGGGCGCAGGTATATATTCAAATCAGGCAGTTTACGAAAAACTTCGCCACTTAAACAGATTAGGAATTCTGGCCTGGCTGCAGCGGGTTCACGATGTGCAAGGTCGCCCAAATTAGAGTTGTTGCTCCAAGTATTAATCGGCTTAATTTCCGGAAGGTCCTGGTTGGCGCTATCAAAGGTTTCCCAGAAATTCCGAAAAAAACTATCTCCTTTCTCGGTTTTAATACCCCTCCAGTTCAATTCATTGGCGATTTCCGCATTAACACCCACCATAATTGCCTCGACAACAGCCTGATTGATTTCTAATAAGGATACCGAGTTTTCTGGAAAAGCACTAGAATTCTCTATGCCTTCCGGTTGAAGCACGTGCGATGCTACCTCCTTTAAATAATTGAAAACAGGGTGCGGATATTCGGCTGTAAAAAAAATTTCCGTAAGGTTGTTTTGGTACTGTTGCGATTGCCCGCTGGTATCTGTGAATTGAAATTCTGCATTGATTTGTGTTCGTAGTGACGCGACGGGTTCAATGGCATCATTCAGCTTTTGTTTGCGGGCTGATAGGTTAGCTTTTGGCCGGGCGCCTTCTTCGGGTTGGATACGTGTCGCCCAACTGCGGAGCGGCTTTAAGAGCGCCTCCAATTTGGGGTCTACTGAATTGTTGACGATCTCGCTTTTTACACCACCATAATATATATCCAATGTCTTTTTGTACCGGGCTCCACTTGCCATTTCTGGTGCTGAAGCAGTTTTATCTTCATCCATTCTTGTCATCAGGGTCTCCAATGCGGCGATATCCGGCAATCTACGATTGATTTGGGATGCCACCTTCCGAAATTTCGGGTCAAGCGAGGCCCTAACAATACGACTTTGGGAAAGCTCGGCTGCCAGATTAGGATTATTGCTGTTAATGGCACCGGCTTTGACGTGCAACGCACTAGTAATGGCAAATGCCCGGTTTTGCATTTCCGGTTTTGATGTATTATTTAACAGGGGTTCAATATGGCGGCGCACAAGACTTTTCCCTATTTCGGCAGCAATAGCTGCTTGACGGATACGCGTATTGGCTGCAAGTAGTTCTGTCGCATTATCAGTGGCAAATTTGACGAAACTTTCCTGGTTTTGCCGAACGATTTCTGCCCCAAGGTTGGCGTAGGCGCGGTAACGAGGGTCAAGGTTGAGCACGTGCTTCCAGGAAAAATTGCTCGCTAGAAACGGAGGAGGGAGCGCGTAATCCTTGCCATATATCGGCGTCCAAGCCGCACGTTTGGCATCACCCGATTTTGGGTTAAGCCATTCGGATAGCCTATTCAATACGGCTTTGTCGGATTGGCTTGATGCAGAAAATTCGCCATAGGATTTGACTGTTTTCCCTGCAGGTTGCAACAGGAGAGGCATTTCAAGAAATGCTGCTGGTGGACGTGCTGGGGGAGGTGCCTGAGGTACAGACAATTGCTTTGCAAGTGCCTGAATATTAATTTTTGGCAAAGAAACACTTGCCATGGAATTTGGCTTGAGCTTGCGCACGAGTGTTTCCACATCACCCGCCTCGCCGGTGGAAAACGACCAATGATAATAATAGGGGAATTCCTGGGCATCTTTGGTGTCTTTTTTCCAAGAAAAAAGGCTCGGAAGCGTTGTAGCAGCTGCAGAGTCGCCTAAACCAGCCAAGCGCCCTCTTTCAAATGTTGGTACCAGAAACGCTTCATAACTCTTTAATCCATCGAGACGACGGGGACTTAGGATTCGGGAAAGTGAACGATGTGGTGATTTTTTTATGACTTCTGCTACTTGTTCAGATGCGTCTCGTACCACCTGAGTGTGCGCCCATGCCCAAAGTTCCGCAGGATCGGTTTGTAATACCGGGCCTTTCAAAATAACCGTTAAGGGCTTGCTACCCCATGAGAATTCTGCTGGGTTGTTTTCAACAACCATAAGGGAGAGCCATGGCAACAACCTGTTGTTGCTGTCCGGATTGGATGGTGTGTAGCGCCAGGGGAAATCCTCATCGTAAAATTCTACAAAAGGGAGGTAATTCCATTCAAAATCCTGATTGTTTTGTTTTGGCTCCGTTCGTATGATTGCACCCTCAATGATGCCTGCAATTTCTCCAGGCCCTGCCAAGGTAAAGGTTTTGCCAGCCTGTGCACTTTCGCTGCCTCCCTCGAAAGTAGCAGTAAGTGCAACAGTCGCATGAAACGGATAATCGGCAGTTGGTGGCGTAAGAAAATTAGCGATCCCCTGCCGAAACCAAGGTAAAAAAGTATGAGTCATGATTGAATAATTTATGTCCAGGCCTAAAGAGTTAAGAGGCAATTGCTTTAATATAACTAATTGATTAATATTTTTTTGATATTTGGCAACCCTTTTCTACGAGGGCTGAGTATTGGACTCAACGATTGGGAACGAGCGCGCGCAACTGCACCACCCATGGCAAGCCCATTCAACCTATCCTTTGAAATAGTAACAGACCCTATACCCGATTTGCGGCCATTTTGGTAAATCGTTATTTTTTCCCAACTATCTAGAGCTTCCTCGGCAGTCCCAAACCGGATTTCATTTCCAGAAATGGCCTCAACACCACATGGGAATTGCTCGAAAGCAGGCCGGCTGAGTTTTTGGTCGTCTGTTAAATCAAGAAATTGTGCCGGGGGAAAATACTCCAGCACATCATTTGTCAATAGCAAATTGGTAGTGCCAATATTGACCTTTGATATACGCCATTCTTTTTGGTAAGTGGGTCGTGCATTCCCTATCCATTGAATAACGGTTTTAAGGGGTACTGCTGACTGGCGGATTCTGACACCGCCATCAGGCGCCAGCAACTTTCCGCCAGACCCTTCTGTAGCGGGTGGACGAAGCCTGATATAGTTATTTTTATCGGCAGACTGTAAAACTTGCCAGTTGTCAGTTTTGCCAAATTCTACCTTTAGCAGTTCCAGGATTTTCACATCTTCCAAGGTTGCTACCGCCTTACCCGTATCGCCAAAAGTTTTGTCCACTTGTAGCGAAATTTCAACACCTAATATTTCAAATGATGCGTAGCCGTATAAACGCCAAGGATCCGGGCCCTCAAGGTTCATCACAAGCGTCACTGCCAATAGATCCTTGTCTCCAGATTTGACAGCAAAGGTGGCCTTAAAATCAATGAAAAACTTAAACGGATTGAACTGGAAGAGAACATCAAACCCCAACCAGCCTACCACCTGAAAATCACCGGCTTTGAAGTATGCATCCATGCGTGCACCGGTCTGAATTGAGTTGGAAGTCACAGCAAAATAACACTGCATGGATACTTTTGCATCGTCTTCGTCCAAAATACTGATTTGAAGGCGGCGCAACGATGGCAGCGATGCAGGCGGTGTAAATCGTGGATTGAAGCCGCCCACAGATATTAAGAAATTGGGCTGCTCTTTCCAAGAAATGCGAAGCACCATGTCGCCTGATAAGGTAAACTTCCCTATTCGGGAATCAAACAAGGTAGCATCAAGCGCTGCATTTCCTTCCGTGAAACGGATGACTGCAAGAAAATTGGCTCTTATGGAAAGTATTTCACTCTTTTCGTCCGGCAATAAGGTTGTAATCACCCCTGGCAAGGCAACGACTACGCCTTTTTTATCTGTAATGTGGATGAAAAGCCCCAGCTTTATCTGTAAAAGTGCCTTACCAGTTCCCCAAATAATTTTAGCCGTGGGGCCAAAAACGAAGTTGTCCACGGCCACTGGGAATGCCCTGTCAAGGACGTTGATGATGGTTGATTCGTCTTTTACAGGATTGGGCGGGAAGAGCAGGCTGTCAAGTGTTTCGTCATAAATGCCTGACTGCAATACCTCTGTATCCATACGGCGGTGCAATGCAATAAGGCCGCCTATCCCCGTTAAACTAAAACCAAAACCCAAGGCAATGGGGGCAAAATTATCCACCGAAATCAGGAGCAGTAAAGAATATCCACCCTGAGTACCAGGCAACTTGGTATCAAGAATTCCAATAGCAGAAAAGTTGACTTTCCCACGAAAGGAAAGTTGCAGGACGCCGGTGTAACGGTTTTCCTCCCGGGTTAACTTGCCACCACCAGACATTCCGTCGGAATTGATGGAGAGACCGACACCAGTAGGGCTTAAAAATTTAAAGTCCAGCTTTCCAGAAGTACTGCTCGTAGGGTATTTCCAGTCCAAGCCAACACCTACCCCGGTAACTACTGCCAAAAAGCGGCCAAGATCAAGTTTAGCATCAACGCGGCTGGATACAGCAAGAGCATTCTCATCTACTGACAGTTTAATCTTTATTCGTTGTATCTGGAATTTAGCATCTTCGTTCCCGGTGAAATCCTTAACGATTTCAAGGCCTGCCCGGCCTGCAAAATGAAATCCTTTTTTATTTGACCAAGCAATTGCCAGGTCAAACGGAATAATTACACCTTTTTCAGGCATCACTTTTTTCAAGAAACCATTTCCTGGCTGCGGCTGTAAAAAAATGGTATTCTCCTTCCAGTCAACTTTGGCCACTGCCTCTATATTGGCATCCTTGGCATCCAGGCCAACTGAAAAACTGGGATGGCTTAATTCCAGCCTTGTCCCTTGAGGCGAACCAACTACCCATTTTTGGGCCAATCCTGGTTTTACCTTCAGACTAATATCCAGCTTAGCCTGATTGCTGCCTCCTGTGCCGAATGGTTGAATGCCTGCTGCTTGAGTAATTTTAAAGCCTTGCGGGCTGAGCAGGCTGCTGATATCGAAATTCCAAGCGCCCATTCGGGTGGAATAAGCTATATTGCCAAAAGGCAGAACAAAGATGCCTGGCCAACCGTCAGGTTGTTGGGGCGTGAGCATCCCTACCGATGCTCCAAAATGGCTGTCGAGATTTTGGACAGGGTCAAATATAGGATACCATGCTGTCAGCATCCCTTTCATGCGAGATTCATAGTCGGGTAACACTCCTCCACCAGTTGCTGTCTGAGGAAGGCCAAGTAGCGATTGCATGTTCATGGCGGTTAATATCGCTTGTACCCGCCCGAAAAATTTCAGTGCTATTTTGTTTATTGCTTCTTGGTGTGTTTCAGTGCCAATCGGCTCAAAGCCCTTGGACCAATATTCCGCTGGAAATACGGTGTGCGGTTTGTTGATTAACGTGACGAACTGCTTCCATTGAAATTCCGGAATGCGATGCTTTATGATAACCACTTCCTGTGTCGTGGGATGTTTTATTTCCACAGGGGGCTCTTCCTTCAATACGGCAACCCACTTGAAAAAAGGAATCAGTATTGGGCAACGGCGTAGGCAATACGCCAGCATGAGCGCATCGAGGGTGCGCTGGGGAAGCCTTTTAATTTCATCTTGTATAGGCGTGTTTTTGGCGATTGCGAGAACATCATCTTTGCGTTTTTCCAAATCTTGAAGGGCTTTCCAAGATTTTTCGACAGCGGGTTTAATCTTGTCAATCAGGGCGATGATTTCCACTACCGAAGCTTCTTCCTTGACTTTATCTACCCAAACTTTTGCCTCACCGATAGTGTCTGGCAGCTCTATTTGCCAGGTTTCTTCCACGATATCTCGGATTTTCCCGGTTCCCGGTTCTAACTCAGTTATAATTTCATGTATCCCCAATATTATGATCGCAATGTCTTTGGCAACCGTGTTGGCAGGGTCTAAAAATATTTTTTGCAGGTCATAACCGGTGCTTTTATAAAAGGCAAGAATGCTGTTCAAGTCGCTGTTAGTGTTAACCAACGGGGCGACGAAGATTTTCAGCTCTTCTGATAGTACGTCAATTAGATTTCTTTTCATGGCGGTGCTAGTTAGAATTTGGGTAAATCAAAGCTGGTTTCATGCAATGCATATTGGATTTCCGTGCCGCTTTCGCCAACAACTAATTTGTGTCGAATGACGGTACCTGAACCGTTGCCTGATGTACTAGTAGCAAAGTCAACGATGCCGACATGATTTCCCAAAATGGCAAAGGGGGGCTCGACATTAATATCTTTAGTAACAGCGCTTCCAATATTACTGCCGACCATGTCCAGCGTTTCTTTTGACCCAACTGTAAGTAATAATTTAGCATGTAATTTAGCGGCTTCAGAGAGCGTCATAGAATTCATCACCTTGACTTTACGCGTAGGATTTTCAACGATTGTACTAATTCGATAGCTTAGCGAGGAAACCGTCTTGACTTTTACACCATCATCGATCAATGGAATTAGCAATAGCCAGCTTTTATGGTTTTTAATAGCACTGGCGCAACATTGGACAATAACTGATGTCTTATTTGTATTAGAGCCGGGGTCCCAACACTCCACCTTCCGGGTATAGCCATAATGTACGTCACCAGAAAGAAGCACTACTTTTTGGAATTTTGTGAGTTGTTTGACGAGCTCATCACAAGCATGTTCATTGGGGCTCCAATCCTCTCCATCCGCTATGTATTTATCTACATCTATATCTTTATACTTTTTGATAGTATTAGTTTTTTCAGAGCTTAATGTTTTTTTGCCCATTTCTGCCAGTCCAATCCCAAATACCGGTGCAGCCGAAACTATTACGGTCAATGACTTGGTAACGTCACTACCAAGTTGTGCCGAAATTGTTGCCGGATGTATCAGTGCTACTGGGTCATCTTCAGTCGTGAAACCCCGCTCAGTTCGGGTGTCGAGGAAAATAAGTTGGAAGTTTTTGAAACTAACCTTAAAATCAAAAGACTCCCAATTGGTATTAAGTGTCTTCCAGGAAGTAGTGCTATTGCCGAAACTTTTAAGTACCACATGGGGAGATGGGTACAAAAAGTCACCAAATAGTGAAAGATTGTTCGAAAAGGTATTAGCTACTGGTGGGGAACCCCGAAAAATAATATTACGATTCTCTAAATGCCCCAATCCATCTTGCGTACTTCCTTTATTGCCCCAAGCTTGAAAAAGAGTATGTGCAATAACCCCATTTCGGACGATTTGCCTGCCAATTTTTTTTCCAAGAACGTTTTTGCACCAAAGCTCACTGATAAACCAATCATCGGTAATTTCATGGTCATCTGCTACCATATATGTAGGTATATTTGCCAGTATTTTCCGGATTTTGGGCAAAGAATCGTAAAAACTCTTTAACTCAGAAGAATACGAATCTCCTGAAAGGGTTATTGGCCACAGCACCTGCGACCAAACTAACAGATACATGGAATAGAAATCGCTCAAGGTGACTAAATGGTTTTCAGATTTCTCGGTGGTTAAACCAGACTTTTTCAAATCTATTATATTTTTTCTTGCCCCCGGGGTGAGCCATCCCTTTGCCTTGGCATCATTGCCACTATCGTCTACCACTTTTTCAATGTTACCATCGAAATTGACGAGTGCGGCTGATACTCCCTCAATCAAATTCAATAGTTGTGTATCAACGTCATCGGCGTATATTTGGTCGCCAGTGAGGCACAACAAGTGCGGTCTTAGTGTTGGGTTGTTATAGTACTTCGCAATTTCAGTGTCCAGAAATTTCATGGCATCGGCACCAACTCCATGCGGTAATCGGCAAGACGCATGGGCAATGCGTAGTTCTTTTGGCTCATCTGGTGGAAGTACAAAGCCAGGAAGTGCCCTGATGGAGTTAGTTGAGGGGGGCTGGTAAGTAAGGTACTTTTTAAACAAATTGGCATAATTCGCTTCACAAAAACAGATATCTTTGTCATCGAGCGATTTCCAAGTCCCATCGATTTTAAATCTAAGATCGTAAAAATAATTTTTCTTTTCTTGTAATATGGAATTGGGTCCAGATACCGTGATGCAGGCAAGGTGTAAGTTTTTGCCAATTTGATAGGTTGGCGCTTCTGGGCTGTTGGCAAAGGGGATTTCTACTAATGTATTTGACTGTTGTTGCCAAATAATTAACTTGACTTTAGCAGCTGAGTGGAGCGCCACCCATACTGTAACTGAATTGTAATCAACTTTACGTAAGATGGGACCTGCTAAAACCAAAGGAATGTCGCGGCCTTTGCCGTGCAAAATAATATTTAACTTTTCTGGCATAATAAATATTTTATTTTGTAAAGTCATTAATGTGCAGCCGCTTTCGGCGGCGATGGAAGGTGAACGATGGCTGCGATGGCATCAAAAATGGATTGGCCATTTTTAATGGTGGTATCAATGACAGGTTGGAGGATGCAATAATGCTCAGGTCCGGCTCTAAACTGGCTGGATACTTTACCGCTGCAACCGGGGCTTTCATCGGCTCCACTCAACAGAAACACATCGCTGTCCTGATCCGCCCCGTCCTGGTACTTGGGCAGGCCGTCGTATTGCGGCAGTCCTTTTTGTGTTTTTCTGGAAATACTGGGCAGACCCACGTCCCAACCCAAACCGAATGCGCCATTGCCGGCACCGCTATCGTAACTCAAAGCCAATTGAGGCGCAAATCCGCTGCGCCCGGGAGAAATGGCGTTGGGCACGCTCATGCTGCCCGTACCAGTCACCGGATTGGCCTGAAATTTTTCGCCGATACCCTGAATGGCGCCACCGCCTTTGGGTAACGCTAGCGTGGGGAACTGAACCGGCGAGGCCGTGCCTTTGGGCTTATCTCCGCCTGATCCGCCCGAAGCGGGAGCAGACCGGTTTGCACCTGGCGATGGGCTGCGGTCATTATTGGCACTTTGGTCTTTTTCCTGCTTCATAGAGCAAGGGTTTTCATTAGAGTTAAAAGAAATCCAGCCTCACCGCACACACGCGACAAGCCAAAAATGGAAAAACATTCAACAGTAACCCAGCCGCCTATAGCAGCAGACAAACAGCACTTGGTTTAAGCGCGACCGGGAAATGAGAGGAATTATTGGGTCAGGGAGTATTATAACAAAACTGGCACAAGGATAAGTACCATCAAAGAAGCACCCAATTTTTCATGGAAATTTTTTTAAAAAAATTTCCATTCATCTGATGGCAGATGTTAAATCCCAGAAAAACACCCTTTTTTGGGTGATTATTTCAACTAGAAGCAAAACAAGAAACAAGTCTTTGGGATAGGCGAAACAACGTCACTTCCCTTCCAACCCCTCCACCGCTTTATAAAACTTCTTCAACACCTCCTTAATATCCTTCTGCGCATAAATCTCCGCGATCCGGTCGCTTTTCACGCCGAGGATTTTCTTGACGTCTTCGATACCCATGTCGCCGTTGTTCAGGATGAAATCGCCGGTGAAGTGGCGGCCGTAGTGGGTGGTGATTTCCCGGCCGATGAGGTCGCGGCTGACTTTGCGCAACCACTTGCTGTAGGTCATGTATTTTACCTGTGGGAACAGGTAGCCGTCCGGGCGCCAATGGAGCAGCATCGTGGCATCGGTGTTCGAGATCGGAACGATTTCTTTGCTGCCCGTTTTCTGGGCATTCGTAGCGAAGTACCGGTACCAGGTACCGTCCTCCTGAAATTCAAAATAATGGGTGTCTTTCTTGATGCGCTGGGTATCCGAAAACCGGAGCCCACGGCACATGATCAGGAAGCGACGCAGGGTTTCGTGTGTTTGGCTCCCGGGATCGGCTTGTGCCAGCGCATTCCGAAAGGCCGCGTATTCTTCCAGGGTCAGGCTTTTCTTTTCAGAAATCTTCACCACTTTGATCTCTACGCGGTCGAAGGGTTTGCGTTGATCCTCCAGTTCAAAGTGCTTCAGGACACGTCCGTAAATAATTTTGAGGTAGCGCACGTATTGGTTAGCCAGGTTTTCTTTCCCGGTGGCCACCATTTTCCGTTTGAATTCCAGCACTTTTTCGCGGCTAATATCCTGGAGGCGCAACGGCCCCATCACGCCCTGAAATTTATTGACCGCCGATTTGTAGGTGACGTACGTCTTGGGGCTGATCTCGTTGGCAGCGTGTTCCTCCTTTAAAATTTGAAGAGCGGTCTCGCCAAACAACGAAACCACTTTTTTGTCCGCCCGCATTTTTTGACTGAACACGTCGAAGGCCGGTGGAATGTCCCGGGCAATCATGTCGGCCACGATGGAGTACGCTTTGGTCAGCGTCGTGCGGAGGTGGTTGTTTACGACCATAGCCGTTTCGCCGCCCAGAGTGGCCCGGGGCTTCACGGACTGACTGGCCGAATCCCAGTCTTTGGGCAGCACCTTCCAGGAAAGTACGAGGTAATTGGTTTGGTAGCGCCAGGCGTAGCGGAGAAACAATTTTTGGAAACCGAAGCGGTCCTGGTAGCCGCGCAGCACAATGGAAATGACAGGAGGACGCATTAGTACATGAATTGGTACAGACTAAGGGAGGGTGCGAACTGCTGCTAACTGTTTCCAGAGCGCAAATAACGGCCAAATCCACCATATACGCACGCAAAAGCCTACAACATCGCGACAGATCGTTCTACAAACTTAACCCTAACTTAAACTGCCATCCTTGCAAATTGCCGCCCACCGCACCCACCTTTGCAACATAGTTTTTCTCCCGTAAACCATCTTGAGCCAAGAATTCAGTAGTTTAAAAGGTTAGGAATTGACTACTCGACCCGGCCGACGCAAGTTGGGCCGGGTTTTTTGTGCTGTTGGCTGTTGGCTTCCGAATAAGCGTACACCTCCAAAGTCTGATATTCCGCTCAGGAAAGCCAATAGCCAACAGCCAATAGCCAACGGCCAATAATTCATCGCTCATAACTCATCACTAAGGAGTATTTTTGCGGCCCTCAACCCAGTACGTTCACCTGTCACATTTTGAGACCATGCGTCGCCAGACTACCCGCCACATCCTGATGGTTCGCCCGGCTAATTTCGGGTTCAACGAAGAAACCGCCGCCAACAACGCCTTTCAGAGCCGCGACGGCAGGCTCTCGCCCGACGCCATGCGCCAAAAGGCCGTGGAAGAATTCGATGCGTTCGTGCAGCGCCTCCGCGATGCCGGAGTGGACGTGCTGGTGGCCCAGGACTCCGAAAGCCCGGTCAAGCCCGATGCCGTTTTCCCGAACAACTGGGCCACGTTCCATCAGGAGGGACTCTTGGTCACCTACCCCATGTTCGCCCCGACACGCCGACGCGAACGCAACGAGAACGTGCTGCAAGTGGCCCTCGGAGCCGGCTTCCGGGCCGAAAAACGGGTGCACCTGGAATCAAACGAAGACACCGGACGCTTCCTCGAAGGCACCGGCAGCATCATTTTCGACCACCAAAACCGGCTTGCCTACGCCTGCCTCAGCCCCCGCACCGATGCAGGATTGCTGGACGAACTCTGCCGCATCCTTGACTACGAAAAAATCGTTTTTCACGCCGTGGATGCCACCGGACAGGACATCTACCACACCAACGTGATGATGGCCATGGGCGAGACCTTTGTGGTGATTTGCCTCGACACCGTCCGCGATGCCCAAGAGCGGCGGATGCTGGAACAAAAGTTTCGGGAAACCGGAAAAGACGTGGTGGCGATCACGCTCGACCAGATGAACGCTTTCGCCGGCAACATGCTGCAAGTCCGAAACGACCGCGACGAGACCCTGCTGGTGATGTCCGAACAGGCGTATCGTTCGCTCACGCCTGCGCAGATCGAAGCCCTTGAACGACACACCAAGTTGTTGTTCAGCCCCATTGACACCATCGAAACGTATGGCGGCGGAAGCGCCCGCTGCATGATGGCCGAGGTGTTCTTATAGGCCGAGATACTCCTCGTACATCGTTTGCAAAAAGGCCCGCGCTTCGATTTGGCTGTTCTGGCTCAAGGCACCGTTGTAAAATTTCCACTGCTTGTTGGCAAACGGAAAAAATCCGGCCCCTTGCGGCGTGACCCAGCCAATACCGTTTTCGTTGGAATAGTACGCGAAGTCGGCGGTACGCTCGTCGAGCAGGTTTTTGCTCCAGGGGAAATCATCGCTCGGGACTCCGAGCGCCCCGAGAATGGTGGCCGGTATGTCGTGGTGGTTGCCGATTTTCCCGATCCGGTGGCCGCGCCACTCCGGGCGCACGCGCGGCCCAGTGATGATGAGCGGCACTTGACGGGCGCGGGGGGAGTCCATGACTTGATTGTCCGGTTGCGAGTGCCCGTGGTCGGCAACCAGCACAAACACGGTGTTTTGATACCAAGGCTCCCCGGCCGCCACTCGGAAAAACTCCCCGATGGCATGGTCGGCAAAAGCGGCGCTGTTCAGAAATTTCTCGCGTTCGGTCATCCCGTCCCATTGGCTTTGGTAGGGCACGTCGTACGGCTGGTGCAGGCTCAGCGTCATGACGGTGGAGAAAAAAGGCTGCGGGGTTTTTCGCAGCGTTTCGAGGGCCTTGTCAAAAAGCGTGGCATCGTCAACCCCCCAGACCTGCTTGATGTCGGCGCTCGGAAAATCTTTGTCGGAAGTCACCAGTTCAAACTGTTTGTTGTACAACCAGGCGCCCATGTTGGCATACGTCAGTTGTCCACCATAGACAAAAGCAGTAGCATAGCCTTCTTTTCGCAGCGTTTGCGACACGCAGGGCAGTTTGAGGGCCTTGTCCAAGTGCAAGAGCACGGACTGGTCGGGTTGTGCCGGAAAACCTGCCAGCACGGATGCCAGGCCTTGGTCGGTACGGTAGCCGCTGCCGTAGCATTGCTCGAAAAGCAGCCCTTCGCGTGCCAGGCGGCCGAGGTTGGGGCAAACACCTGGCACGCCGCCAAGTTCTTCCACCACTTGAGCCGTCATGCTTTCCATAAGGATAAGAACCACGTTTGGGCGTTGTTTGGCCTGCGTGAGCCATTGCTGAGGCAGTTTTCCTTGCTTGCCCGGTGCGTACAGTTCGTCCACCCGGGCGCGGGCATTTTCGGTATCGGTGAAACGAAAGTGGTTCTCCGTGGAGCGCGTTTCTATCAGGCTGTGAAAAAAGTGCCACGCGGTATTGGTGGCCGCGTGGTTGTTGAACGGGTGGGTGGAATAGTACACCGCGCTTTCGTTTATCGGCATCTTGCCCACTCCCCCCCGAATGAGCAGCAGGGTGCATCCCAGCAGCACCGGCGCCGAGGGAATATGCATCAGCGACCGTTGAGGAAGTGTCTGCATGTCGCCTGCAATGCTCCGAAACACACGCCACCACACCCAGCACAGGCAAAAATACAAGGCGACCCCGCCAATCTTGAGGGCTAAGGACATAGAGTCCAGTATGACTTCAGGGGTTCGGAATTGAATCAGGGCGCGGCTGTTGAGCGGGGTATGCCACTCGGCGTACAAAAAAACATTGGCGGTGAATGCCAGTACGAAAAACAATATCAGTCCTAAATTAAAGGCTATGAGCACGTAACGCAGCCTGGACCACACCCTCTGCCCGCCAGCAATCCCGAGATACCAGAGTAGCAAGGGAACCACCACAAAATACCCTGCGGTGCTCAAGTCCAAGGGGATGGCGTGCCAAAACGCCCCCCACGGCCCTTCCGACGACCAGTTGGGCAGCAGCCAGACCACAAACAACGCCCGGTAAAAGGCGAAAAAAAACAGCCAAAAGGCAAACAAACGCAACGCGAACCACCACGGCGTGCCCGCAAAGCGGATATGCCCCGGCAGACGCTCAATCAGTGCTTTATCCAAGTCAATTTCAGTAGTTTACAGGTTTCGTCCCTGACTTTAAAACGATCATCGAGGCGCTTTCCGACGATCCAAATGATGCTTTGGTCACGATTTTCCAGTACCCATGTTTTTTCTTTTTCCAACCGGGAAAGTTTTTGGTTGGTGAAAAAATCCTGGAGTTTTTGATGCTGCCCGTCCATCCCAAGTGGTCGAAACACATCGCCGGGTCGCCAGCGGCGCAAAAGTAGCGGAAATTGGAGAATTTCCGCATCCACCAGCACCAGATCGGACGCTTGCGGGAACGGCTCGCCGAGGGGCGCCGGGGTCAGGACCAGGCGCCCGCCGTCGGGAGTGCGCACCATCAGGTCGTCGGCTTGCACGGACAGCGTTTCTGCACGGTGTTCCTGATTAGTGAGCAACAGCGCATCGCGGTCCATGACCACGCGGAAGCCCGACGGAGCATGCCATTCCGAACCGCTTTGGCCCCAGTTGTCCGCCATTTGACGCACCTGTTCGCCGGTGAACCCGTATGGCTGGAGCAAATCGAACAAGGCGTCCGACATGGCGGGCAAGGCTTCCATCTTGTTTTTTTCCAAACGAAAAACGCCCGACTCGTCGGCCTTGCCCAACAGGCCCTGCAACAGGTGCTGAAGGTTGTCGTCGGCAGCCCGAAGGCGGCGAAGGGTGTCGGCGGCATTGGTCAAAAAAACCGGGTTCAGGGCTTCCAACTGCGGCAGCACGCGGTGCCGGAGCGCATTGCGTGTGTAATGCTCGTCGGTGTTGCTGCTGTCTTCCCGCCACGAAAGGCTGTTCGATTTTGCATAGTCCAAAATAACCGACCGGGTAGCGAACAACAGCGGCCGGACGACGTGGCCGTTCCGCACCGGTATGCCGCCGAGACCGCTCAGCCCGGTTCCGCGCACGAAATGCAGCAGCGCCGTTTCCACCGAGTCGTTCAGGTTGTGCCCGGTGGCGATGCTGTCGAAGCCCTGCGCTTCCCGGACAACCTCGAACCAGCGGTAGCGCAGTTCGCGCGCGGCCATTTGGATGGACATTCCGTTTTCCGCAGCATATTTTTTTGTGTCAACGTGCTGGACAAAAAAAGGCACCTCCCATTTTTTTGCCAGATCGCGCACAAATTCCTCGTCGCCGTCGGACTCGTGGCCGCGCAAATGAAAATTGCAATGCGCTATGCCAAAAGGCTGCTTTCTTTGCCCAAGCAAATGGGCGAGCACCACAGAGTCCACGCCACCGCTCACGGCAGCAAGTACCCGCTCTTCGGGGCGAAGCAGGCGGTGCGTGTGGGCGAATGCGTCAAATTGGAGCAGCAAATCCATTTTTTTTCGGTCAGGAACACAAAGTTGGGCCTTTGTTCGTTCGCCGTTGACAACCCGATGTGATAATTTTATTTATTGATGAAACAAATGACACGATACAGTCCTACGATCATCCTCCTTTTCCTTTTGTCCATCCCCTTGTCGGCGCTGGCTCAACTCAGCGGCACCGTGCGCGACGAAACCGGGGAACCCCTACCCTACGCCACCGTGTACGCCCGAAACTCCACCAACGGCACCGTGGCCAACGCCGAAGGCGAATTCCGCCTTACCCTCGAGCGCGGCACCTACGACATCGTTTTTCAGTACATCGGCTACAAGCAGAAAGTCGAGAAGGTCGTCATCGCCGACAAACCCGTGCGCCTCAACGTGCGCCTGGAAGCCAGCGACCTGCAAATCGCGGAAGTCGTCATATCGTCTGAAGACCCCGCCTACCCGATCATGCGCAAAGCCATTGCCAAGCGCAGTTTCTACAACGACCGGACGCCGGAATATTCGTGCGATGCCTACATCAAGGGATTTTACAAACTGCTCGACGCGCCGAAAAAAATTCTTGGCCAGGACGTGGGCGACATGGGCGGCATCCTCGACTCCAACCGCACGGGCGTGGTGTACCTGTCCGAGTCGGTGTCCAAACTTTATGTGCAAACCGATCCGCGACGCACCAAGGAAGTCATGGTGTCCAGCAAGGTCAGCGGCAACACCAACGGGTTCAGCCTCAACCGGGCCACGCTGACCAACTTCAACCTGTACGACGAGCACATCGAGATCGGGCGCAACATCCTCTCGCCCCTGGCCGACAACGCCTTTTCGTACTACCGCTTTCGCCTGCTCGGGCGGTTCAAGGACGAAAACGGCTACGACATTTACAAGATCGAAGCCCTGCCCAAGCACGAGGAATCGCCGGCGTTCCACGGGCACCTGTACATCGTGGACGAATGGTGGAACCTCGCCGGCGTGGACCTGAAACTGACCGGCAAGGCCATCCAGCAGCCCGTGCTCGACACGCTCAGCATCCGGCAGGAGTTCGTGCCCGTAAACAAACCCGACGAGTGGCGCGTGCTGTCGCAAAACAGCGGCTTCAAGTTCGGCGTCCTCGGATTCAAGATCAGCGGATTTTTCAACGGCATTTTTTCCAACTACAACATGAAGCCACAGTTCGGCCTCGACTTTTTCGACAGCGAGCGGTTCAAAATCGAAAAATCGGCCAGCGAACGGGACTCCACCTATTGGGCCTCCATACGCCCAGTTCCGCTCACCGAAGAAGAGTCCAACGACTATGTGCGGAAGGACAGCCTCGAAAAAATCTGGGAGTCGAAGGAATATCAGGACAGCATTGACCAGAAACGCAACCGGTTCAAGCCAATGAATCTGATATTCGGGTACAGCTGGCGCGACTCGTACCGGAACCTGCGGATTTCCTACCCGGCCCTATTCGAAGGGGTACAGTTCAACACCGTGCAGGGATGGCTCGTCAACTTCACCCCCACCCTGCGCCAAAGCGAGGGCAAGCAACGATCCCGCTACTGGGAGGTGGACGGCGTACTGAACTACGGGTTTTCCGAAAAACGCCTGCGCGGCGGGCTGCGCCTCGAGCGGCGCTTCGAAAGCATCAAGTACACGCACGCCGAGGTGGCCGGCGGGATCGCCGTGGAGCAGTTCGACGCGAACAAACAGATCGGAGAACTGCCCAACCTGCTGTATTCCCTGCTGGAAAAACAGAACTACCTCAAACTGTACGAAAAAGCCTTCGTGCGAGCCAAAACCAGTCAAAATGTGTCGCCCGGCTTGCGCCTGGAGTTGGGCGCCGAGTTTTCCGAGCGCCGGGCATTGGTGAACCACAGCGACTACAGCCTGTTCCGCCGCGACCGGGAATATTTCCCCAATGCCCCCCTGCCCGTGCCGGCAACCGAGCCGGAGCAGCCCTTTTTCAACCCCAACCGCGCGTTCACGGTCGAAGTGGGCGCCCGCATCCGGTTCGGCGCCACGTACAGCACCTACCCCGATTTTCGCGTGTACCACCGCTCCAAATGGCCCGAACTGAACCTGCGCTACACAAAGGCAATCCCCGGCGTATTCCTCAGCGAAATGGATTACGACCTCCTGCAAGCCCGCCTGTCCCAAAGCGACCTGTCCATGGGGCTGTTCGGATACAGTTCCTGGAACCTCGGCGGGGGTACATTCCTGCGCAACAATCGTGTGGAGTTCATGGACTACTACCACCCCCGCGGCAACCAGACCATCATCGGAGACCCGGAGAACTACTCCCGTGGATTTTTCCTGCTGCCGTACTACGCATACAGCACATCCGGCTCATACACCTACGCTCATTGGCGTCACCACTTCAACGGCTGGATACTGGACAAACTGCCCCTGCTGCGCAAACTCGCCTGGAAGGAAGCCCTCAGCATCGGGTTCTACTACGCCGATTCGTTTGCCACGCAGGCCGAGCGGCCCGACGTGCAACTACCCTACTGGGAGGCCAGTTTCGGGTTTTACAACATCGGGGTAGGCTTTTTCCGCCCGCTGCACGTGGACGTGGCGTTCGGTTTTTTTGGAAAAGATTTCCACCGCACGGGAATCGTCCTGGGACTTGATCTTTAATAAACATGTGTCCCGGAACTCCGTTCCGGGTAGGAAATCGTTTATCAGATTGCCTGGAACGGTACATTCGCGTGTTGAATACGCATTATTCTCACACCAAGCCCTGAAAGGGCTATATGTTTATAGCCTTGGATGATGGTGTGTTCGAGAACCCCGAAGGGGTTTTATGTTCAACTAATGTTCTGACATACAACCCCTTCAGGGTTGGCACTCGTGTCATTATCCATCTATAAACATACGACCCCTTCGGGGTCTTGGTTTTTGAATTATGCGTATTCAACACGCGAATGTAGAGTTCCGGGACACAACGTAAAGTTTATGAACCACACCAACACCCTCATCATCGGAGCCGGCCCTGCCGGACTGGCTATGGCCGGGATGCTTTCCAAACAGGGCGTCCCTTACCTCCTACTGGAAAAAGCCGACCGCGTGGCAGACTCGTGGCACCGGCATTACGACCGCTTGCACCTGCACACCGTGAAGGAACATTCCGACCTGCCGCTCCTGCCCATGCCGCAACACTACCCCGTGTACGTGTCTAGGCTGGAGATGATTGCCTATTGGCAGGAATACATCCGGCAGATGCACATCGAGCCGCTGCTCGGCCAGTACGTGACGAGCGTCCGGCGGGAGAACGGTGCGTGGACGACCACGACCCGGTCGGGGGGGGTTACGTCCGAAAATGTCGTCGTGTGTACCGGCTACAACCGGAAACCCTACATGCCGGAGTGGCCCGGGCAGGATAAATTTGCCGGCACGCTGTTGCACAGCCGGGAGTACCGAAACGCCGAGCCGTTCCGGGGCAAACGTGTGCTGCTCATTGGCATCGGCAACACCGGAGCCGAACTGGCACTCGACCTGCACGAACAGGGCGCAACCCCGGCCATTTCCGTGCGCGGGCCTGTGAATTTTATGCGCCGCGACATAGCGGGGCGACCCGCGCAACGCACAGCCATCCTGCTCGGAAAACTGCCCAACTGGGCGTTCGACTTCATCGCCCGACAGGTGCAACGGCTCACCGTGGGCGACCTCCGGCCATACGGCATACCCGCTTCGCCCTACGCACCGTCCGAGCAGTTGCGGCGCTTCGGCAAGGTGCCGGTCATTGACATCGGAACCATTGACCTCATCAAGCAACGGAAAGTGCAGATTCTGCCCGGCATCCGGGAGTTTCACGCCGATTCGGTGACGTTCGCCAACGGCCAAACCGAGCCGTTCGATGCCGTCATCGCCTGCACCGGCTACCGCGCCGCCGTGGAGGATTTTGTCGAAAACGCCACATCCTTGCTCAACGAACGGGGGTATCCCAGCCAATTATGGTACGATGACGAGGCTTGGCGCGGCTTGTATTTCTGTGGATTTACCGCACCCCTGAGCGGAATTTTGCGGAACATAAAAATTGATTCGGAAAAAATTGCGGCGCACATCCGGCAGGTTAGTCCTCCACGAGGTCGCTCAGTACCAGCGTAAAACCTGGCAGCACGTCTTCTCCGGAGAGCGACGAGTCGAACCCTTGCACGGCCTCGACCGGCATTCCGGCCCGGTATATCCACGCCTTTCGGCTGCGCGGATCAATCAGCCAGGCCAGGGACACGCCGTTGTCCATCCAAACCTCGGACATTTTCTTTTTCAATTGCGCCAGTGCGTCCGTTTTGGAGCGCACTTCCAGCACAAAATCGGGCACGAGCGAAGGAATGCTGTCCTGTTCCTCTGGCGAAAGTTGGTTGAGTTTTTTGTTGGAAATCCATGCTCCGTCGGCCTTGTGCGTGGAGCCGTCCGGCAGGTCGAAGGATGCCGAAGGGCTGAACACCTTACCTAATTTGTTGGATTTGGACCACAATTTTAAATAAAAGAAGGCTTCACCTTCATTGTAGGCAGATTGGAGAGTCATAGGCGGGGAAATAATGATGAATCCGTACTTATCGCGCTCAATTTTGACTTCGCTGTTCCGCAGGATCATCTGGTGGAACAATTCCTTCGTCATCCGGCTCTTGAACCGAACAGGGCCGTTGCGTGCAAGGGTCAGGAGCGGATTTTCGAGCAAGACGGCTTCTGTGGCGAGATTTTGGTCGTCGAACATGATAAGCGAATTTTAAACAGGCCGAAGCCCATGCAAATGTAATCCTTGTTTTTTTCTAAAGTTTGTTTCCCTCCGGGGGATTCTGGACTTTTGTCCAAAATTCTGCAAGGCAAAACCACCCGGCACCACATGCCCTACCCGTCCAAACTGCTCCTGTTCGGCGAATACCTCCTGCTGCTCGGCGCCCGCGCGTTGGCCGTGCCGGTGGCGACGTTCTCCGGCGACTGGGCCTGGGACGATCCCGCCCGTCCCGGCAACCGGCGCGAGCAACTCCTGAAATTCGCCAACAGCCTGGCCCTGAAGTCCATCCCGGGACTGGACTTCGCCGCCTTACGCCACGACGTCGCCGAAGGGCTGTACTTCCGTTCCGATATCCCCGTGGGCTACGGCCTCGGCAGTTCGGGCGCCTTGTGCGCGGCGGTGTACGACCGGTACACGTCGCCGAAAACCGAAGACGTAGCCGAACTGAAAGCCCTGTTCGCCCGCATGGAAAGCCATTTCCACGGCCAGAGCTCGGGCATAGACCCCCTGACGAGTTACCTGAACAGGCCCCTCCTGATTGCCAACCGCGACGAGGTGTCGTTCTTCGAGGCCAAATCCTGGCAAAACGCTCCCGTGGTGTTCCTGCTCGACTCCGGGCAGCCGCGCCGAACCGGTCCCTTGGTGCAGTGGTTTTTGGAAAAATCAAATGAACCCGAATTTGCCCGCCGGCTCATGGGCGACCTGCTGCCCGCCCATGAGGCCCTGCTGACGGCTTGGCAAAACGCGGATGAGGCAGCATTTTGGCCGGCACTGCGCCGTGTATCGGCTTTTCAGTTGGAAAACATGCTGCCCATGATCCCCGAGCATTTGCGCGCTCTCTGGGAACGCGGCAGGGAACGCGGCCTTCAGGCCGCGAATGTCGTCCTAAAAATCTGCGGCGCCGGCGGTGGCGGGTTCGTCCTGGGTTTTACCAAAGATCAACAGACCGCCATAACCCAACTCTCCGAATTCACCCTTGTTTTCCCCTTTGCAACCCATGATGTGGTGGAAAAATAAACAACTCCGCCCCGCACTTTGGTTGCTGGGGCTGCTGCTGGTGGTGGCATTGGCGCGGGACATCCTCGCCAACGGCCGGCCCTTGTACTGCCGCATCCGGGGCGAATCGTTTTACCCCGCGCTGCGATCCATCCGGCACGGTGCGGACAAACCCTACGGGCATCCGGTACTCGACTCCATTCAGGAGCGGTTCCAATGGCGCCGATATGCGTACGATGCTGCGGTATTCGCCCCCATCCCCTTCTCCCCCGGCGAAGTGCCCACGCGCCCCGACACCACGGTGCGGCAGGCACGTCCGGGCAGTGTTCACCCGGGCGGCACCGGGCGCCGGTTCCGGCATTGGCTGGGCACCGACACCCGCGGCTACGACGTGGCGGCGGGCATGGTCGGCGGCGCGCGCGTGGCCCTGCTGACCGGCACCATCGCCATGAGCATCGCGTTTGCTATCGGCCTGGCTTTCGGGGCCATCGCGGGCTATTGGGGCGACAACCGCCTGCGCATCCGGCGCGGACAAATCGGGCTTGCCCTCCTCGGGCTGCCCATAGCCGGATTTTATGCAAATGCCGTGCATCACTTTCTGCCCGAACCCAGCGCAGCGACCTTGCGGTGGGGGGCAGCCCTGCTGACCGCGGGCGGCGTATTCGGTGTGTGTTTTTTCCTCGAAAAAATACTCCGACGATGGCCCTGGTTCGCCAAACCGGTTTCCATTCCGGCAGATTTGCTGCTCATGCGGCTGGCCGAGGTGTTCACGTCCATCCCGGGTTTGTTGGCCATCGTGGCGTTTGCGGCCATGCTGCGCGAGCAGTCGCAAACGCTCTGGGCCATGACGGCGCTCATCGGGGCGTTCAGTTGGCCGGGCGTGGCGCTGTTCATCCGGGCCGAACTGCTTCGCATCCGCGAATTAGAGTACGTCACTGCCGCCCGCGGCATGGGACTGTCGGAGTGGCGCATCCTGTTCCGGCACGCGCTGCCCAATGCCCTGCGCCCGGCCTACACGATCTTCGCGTTCGGTGTGGCCGGGGCCATCCTGCTGGAAGCCTCGTTGTCGTTTCTCGGCTACGGCGACCACAACCTGATCGGCGCCACCTGGGGCAGCCTGCTGCAAAACGCCCGAAACAGTCCGCAACTCTGGTGGATCAGCCTGCCGCCCGGCTTGGCCATTTGCCTGACGATATTGGCGCTGCACGCGGTCGGGGAGGCGATGAGCGAGCGGGGGTGAGGAGGGCACATCCCGTACACGCCCGAATCGTGGGAAAAATTGAAGGCGCTCTTCCCGGACTATGAAATTGCAACTGCTTCCGGCAGTTCATCCGGCATTACGATGATACCAAGCCCCGCGACATCACGCGCAAGCAGATTAATGCGTACCTGACGACACTCATCCGGGAGCGAAACTCCTTCAATTTTTTTTTCGAACGATCAAGATTTTTTGGTCCGAAAAATCCATCCAGGCATAATCATATACGATGCGGTATAATTTCCCCTCTTTGTTGAGGTAGGTACCCGTATGATATTCGTATTTGAACCCGGTGCGCGTCAGCACCAGCCGGTCAAATTCGACCTTCGGGGCACCGCCCATCAAAGTAGCCAAAATCTCGCGATTGCGGTGCAAGTAGCTGTCTATCTCGGCCACGGCATCGCGCGTCGCCCGCCTGTGCTCGGCGTGCCAAGCGTTTTTGCAAGCCACCGAGCAAAAACGCTTGTCGCTGCGGCCTTTGAACTCGGCACCGCATTGCTGGCATTTCAATCTGTCCATGTGCCTGACGTATTTGTTTGCTGGTGTGGAAGGCCCGCACAAACGTATGCATTTTTGAAGCATAACGTTTACAACGGATACAGCGGTTTGCTATCCGATAGTCAACCGTTTCAAACGATTATGTTTTGCAAATGACTTATTAGCAGTTGCTTGCGACGATTATTTTTCAGCAATTTTGTAAAAAAACATACCGACATGCAAGATAAATACATGGAAAATGGGAGAATTTTTCTCAGGGTCGGCCCCGAGCAGCATGACCTGATCGCCTTGGTCAAAATGAAGCCCGGCAAATGCTGGCATCCTGACAGGAAGGCGTGGTCTTTGCCCGACACCCCGGAGAACAGGGGCTGGGCAGGCCTTCTGCACACCATGTCCGTTCCTCCCACAGCCGCTAAGCCTGTTTCGGACAGCGCCCGGGAGCCTCAAACGCCCCAGAGGTATGTTGATTCGGTCACGACGCAAGACGTTCCGGGCAGCCCTCCGGTGCCGCAAACGCTCGTTCCTCAGGGCACACGGTTGCCAGCGCATAGTGTCTCTGCCGAACTCGAAGGGGGCCGCATCTATTACAAGATAGACATGGCTCGCATTGAAAGGAGGGCGGCCATAAAGCGCATAGAAGGCTGCCAATGGCATTCGGAGCGCAAAGCCTGGTCGGTGCCCGACACTCCCGACAACAGGGAGAAAATCAAAGTGATACACCGCATGCCCCCGCTCGAAAGCCAATCAACCGGAACGACAGGGGCCAGAATGAGCGTGCGCGTCCACCCCGAAAACTCGCGCCGGCTCTGCCTCGACCTGCCCCTCGCCCTGACGAAGGATTACCTAACAACGGTGAAGAACATACACGGCCGCCGCTGGGACCAGCGGTGGATGTGGTGGGAACTGCCCTACACCCAGCTCACCCTCCGCTTCCTGCGCAAATACTTTGACGGTGTGCTGCGTTGGGACTTCACACCCGACGAAAACGTGCCCGAGCGCGTGGAAGCGGAAGACACCGCGCCCGTGCAACAACGGCAACCGCAACAGGGCAAGCCCGCCCGCTACGAGGCCGCTGTGGTCGCGCTGGAGCAATGCCTGCTCCTGAAGCGGTACAGCTGGCGGACCGTGAAGAGCTACAAAAACTCCCTGCGAAATTTTATTCGTTTTTATGACGATACCAAGCCCAGCCAACTCACCAGAAAACAAATCAACGACTATATCCATCATTTGATCAAGGAAAACCACATCACCGAGAGCTACCAAAACCAGATATGTTGCGCGATAAAGATGTTCTACTGCGAGGTGGCCAACCAAGCAGAAAAAGTGGAAGGGCTGGTGCAAGCGAAAAAACCGCAAAAAATACCCCAGGTGCTGACCGAGGGCGAAGTGGCCCGGCTGTTGAAGGCCGTGGACAACCTCAAGCACCGGTGCATACTGACGATGGTCTATTCAGCCGGGTTGCGCCTCGGCGAAGTCACCAAACTGAAACTGACCGACCTCCAGTTTGAGCAGCACCGCATTTTCGTGCGCAACGCGAAAGGCAAAAAAGACCGCTGCACCATCCTTGCGCAAAAGGCAGAAAGCCTCTTGAAGGAGTACATGGCGCTGTACCAACCGGTGCATTGGCTGTTCGAGGGGCCGGACGGCAGCTGCTACAGCGACAGGAGCGTTCAGGCGATCTTCACGGCCGCCAAGGATCGGTCGCGCATCAACCCGCTGGCGACTACCCACACGTTGCGCCATTCCTTTGCCACGCATCTGTTGGAAAAAGGCATGGATTTGCGCAACATACAGGAGCTGCTTGGCCACGAAAGCAGCAAAACGACGGAGATATACACCCACATCACCAAAAAAAGTTGGGAAAAAATAAAAAGCCCTTTGGATGATTTGGAAATATGACGGATATGCATACTTTCGCCCATCTGAGAATCACCTCATGGACAATTTAGTCAGCCTTGTGAATACTCCTCAAGCGCATCTCGCCAGCACACCCAGTCCGGCAAGATGCGCTTTTTTGTTGCCGGGCGATTGCGTCAAGCCAGTGGGTTTGGGTTGGCTTGACGCAACTGGCAGGGTGACAAAGCGAATTTAATCGTCAATTGGGGGTGACGGGAAACAATAGTTCGCTTTAATTACAATAAATTACACCTGTGAAAATATACATACCTTTCCTGATGGCCATGGCTTTATTACATTTGCTCAGTTGCCAAAAAAAGCATGGTGAGGATTGCTTTGCAATTAGTGGCCCCATGGAGATTAAATTTGAAGACTCTACATTACAAAGCATTTGCTTTTCTCCACTTGAAGAAGGGAAAGTTTGGTTAAGGATTGGCAATAATAAAAATAATGATGTTATAGAGGTTGATGTTTCAACTGGTCAAAAGACAATTTTGGATAAAAAGTATTCTCAATTTTTTTATTCAGAAAATGATAATGGCTATATTAGATATTGTCATAAAGACCAATTTGATTCTCTAGTATGGATTGGAGGGCCAAACAAGAATGTAGTGTATTATGACCGAAGGACTAAAGCAATTCAGGAATTACCGGTTCGATATGTAACAAGAATTATTTCAAAACCTGACGAAGTGTTTTTTGTCTCTGTTCAGGGTTTTTGCTTTTGGGATAGAAAGACTAAAGCAATAGAACAGGTCTCTGGAATACCTGCTGAATTCATACAATCCTCTGAACTACTAAATGATACGGTAATCACCCTCGATGGGAAATACACCTATTATTTCAATTCAAAGCAAGTAAAAAAGGGAATACATTTTAACGAATATGAACATCAAGGAAAGTGGTTTTCCCATAAGGCCAATGATGGACTGGGATTGTTTTACGAAAAGGAGTCGCTTTGGTACTACTACAACGGTCATGTTGAAAAACTACCCTTACCGAATACGAGTAAAGACTACACAAAAATAAGTGGTCAGAAATTTTGGCAGTCAGACAATGATTTCTACTATTCATTTGACCCAAAATCAAAAACCGTAAATAAATATGAGTATAATTTGCCACCGGTAAACAGCTATGTTGTAGACTATAAGATCGATGCCAGGCATATTTGGATAACAAGACCTGGCCAGGTCATGTTGATAGACCTTGTGACAAACCAGCAATTGGATTATCCAATTAAATTGGAGGAAGGACATAAAAGAACTATTATAGATGAATGCAATACCTATACTTTGTATAAAAACAAGATTATTCTTGCCTCCAAAAGTGATTTTGTAAAAAAATGTCTGCCATTTGACTTTAAACAGTACGAATATAAATTCAAACAGTTCAATGACGTGGTTGATTCCATTGGCATTTTAAAAGATACTCTACCTGCCATTGCATTGGCAAAGCTGATTTACTTAAAAATCAACTATTCCGGTGTTGATCATATTCAGATAAAACAACGACTTAATGCGTTAAACGTTCAGGCTTTTCAAAGCGTAACCTGGGGGTTCCCAAATGGTTATATAGCATGCTATGAGGACCATTATTTGCCAATCGAACAGCGAAAATCATGTTTAATTTCATTGGTTAACGAATATGGACGGTTATCTGATTTCAATAAAGTACTTCATCTTGCCCGCGAATTTGAAAAAGCCTTCGGCAATCCGTATAATGAGGGTGGTTATTATTTAACTTCAGTAATTGATAGCACTAGACGATATATGTCAAAAATTGACAGTTTGAAGAATTTAGGCCTTTCTGATGATTCATTATTTTATTATAACGTAATGGCACTAGAAACGATTTGCCTTACACCTTGGTATTGTCATGAGGGTTGTGGTGGGTGCGACTTTTCACTAGTAACGAATAAGCTTAAACGCTTTTCTGAAAAATTCCCTCAAAGTAGTCTTTGTGATAATGTTGAATTATACTTGCTGAAGGCAAAATTTATGTACGATTATGATGAAGACGAATCACTCCTTGCTCTGAATAAAGAATACGAAGAATTTATAAAAAAATACCCTGATAGTGACCTAAATGCAAATATTCGGTTCCAAATGTTCCAAAATTTGGCATCAATGCAGGTATTGGATAAAAAGGAAATTAATTGGTCTGCCCGGAGATTTATTCGGGAATTTCCATCCGACAGGAGGATTGAAGATGTCAAACAGCGAATGAATGACCTAAATAACAAATAAAGCGAACAATCGCTTCCCGAGAATGCTTCCTAAGCGTCGCACATTCGGGAAGCGTAACGTTCTCCCAAATCAAAAACCCCACCTCTCAACCCCATCATCTGCCCCATCAGCCGCGGCGGGCGGCCTTGCCCGAAATGGGCGGCGGCCTTCGCGCCGGGCTTCGGCGCGGGCAGGTACCGAGGTCGGCTTCCCTCCGGTCGTCACCATCAATCTAGCCGCCGCACCACCAACTCTCCCTGAAATACCCCGCTTTGCTCCATGCTGCGGGTAAACGCCGCTGCCTGCCGCGCTGCTACGGACTCCTTTGCGTACACCTCGCCCACCAGTACAATGTAGCCAGCGCCGTCGCCGATACAACTTTTGGGCAACACGGAACCGGGAATGCCCATACGTAGCAGGGCCGCCGCGCGTTCGTCGGCTAAGGCCTTGCCCACGAAGGCGTTGTCCTCGATGAACCAGCCCTGCCTGCCCCGGTATTCGGCGCAGGGGTCGGTGGCCGGCTGCGGTTCGTCTTCATTGCCGGACAGGTTGATCGTGGGGATTTCCTCCGGGACTTTCTCCACAGGCTTCGGGATGGCAACGGGCGCTACGGCGACGGGAGCAGGAGGCTCCGGGCTGTTCACCGGCTCCGGGTATTGTTTTGGGATGCCACGCGGATCGCGGACCGGAGCGCCTTCGTACAGATAGCCGTACTGATCTTCGGGGTTTTCGTCGGGGTGCTCCACGAGGTCGCGCACATCATCGGCGCGAACCGTGAGCACGCGGTAGCCGAGCGGAACAATGGCCAGCAGGGCCAGGGCAAACACCCATTTTTGCACGCCCTGGCCGGTCATGTAGCGGTCGAATGCCGTGTCGGCGTTGCCCAAGGGGCGGGTGAAGGCGCTCCACAGGGCTTTTTTGATGGGATCAAAAAATAGGTAGCGCACCGGGCGCGTCAGTTTGTTCCAGGCTTGACCAATCTCGTCGGGCATGGCCGATCCGTACCGCGCAAGGGTGCTCACGTTGCCCGACACGGCGCGGTACCAGTCGCGCTGGGTCACCCATTGCACCATGCGCCGGTCTTTGCCGTACATGCCGAGCCGGGAGGGCGTGGCCAACACGCGCACGCCGCCCTGGTGGCCGATAAGCACCAGGCCAAAGCCGTTGTACACGCATTGGCTTTTCAGTTCCAGCAGATACGGGTCGGTCGGGGCGGGAAATACATCGTCGGCCAATGCGATCCACTGCTCGTCGGCGAAGTAGCGCTTGAACTGCTCGATGGCGTAGATGTAGCGGTACTTGCGCCAGCCGCGCATCGTGAAGTACCAGGTAAAAAAACCGATCAGGCCCGTGCCGAGCACGAAACCGAGGTTGCCCGCCCATTGCAGCCCAACCAGCCACGGCAGACGCAGGGCAAAAGCGGCCCCGTACGCCACGGCGGCCACCACGGCCCCGAACGCGAGGCAATCCCAGGTGAAATACACGACGTTCAGGGAAAACTTGACCTCCTCGGCCTTGTCCAACGAGGTGGCCTCGTAGGTACATACGAACGGACTACCGTCGTCTTTTCGGAACGACAACATGCCGTCGGCCACCAAGCCGCCCGCGCTCACGTTGTCCAATTCCGAGTGTACGGACTCGGGGCGGTACTCGTAGCGGTACCGGTAAAATTCCTTCAGGTAGGGCAAAAAGGCCCGTTTTATGGCGTCTTCGGTCTGCATTTACACTTTTTTGTTCATCTGGTGCTCTACCCGTTGGGCATCGTACTGGCGCTGTCGGATGATCTCGATGTAGCTGCGGGCCTTGGAGTTGCCGTATTTCGTCCAGGCCGTTTCGGCCCATTGGAGGGCAATGTCGAGGTTTCCTTTCACTTCGGCCATGACGGCCATGTTGTATGCCGCCCGACCGGCTGCCTTGGGGTTGTCGGTCGCAGTGGCCTCTATTTTTTTCCAGATATCGGCGGCGCGGTCCCAGTTGCCGTTTTCCGTAAAGTGGTAGGCTTCCTGCATTTCCGTTTGGAATCCCTTGGCTTTGTGGTAGTACTCCCGCTTGACCTGAATGTACACCGGTGCGATGCGCATGCCGTATTCCTGCCCGACGAGAAACGACACCTTGCGCGTGACGGACACTTGGGAGGGCAGGTTGGACAAGGCCGCGCGTTCGGTGGTACCATAGCCGGTGTTTTTCAGAAAATCGTCCGTAACGATTTCGTCAAAAATCACCTTTCCGTTTGGGTCGTAAAACCGCCAGCCCATCCGCACGTCGGTACGCATGGCGGATTCAAAGTTTTCTACGATGGTGGTAGTGCCGTCCTTGTTTTTTTTCGTGGATGTGTGCCGCTGCGTACTGGTGTTGTTGTCGGTATCAAACGATTCGATGGCCACGAGCGCATCGGCGGAATGGTCGGCGCAGATGCGCTCCACCTCTGCCCAGGGCAAGGGCGGCGGCAAACTGCCTCCGGCCTCGGTGCCCTCCATCTCGATACCCGTGGGGATGACCCGGAAACGCGGCGTGCGCTGGAGGGCATCGGTGAGTCCGCGCACGGCCTCGGCCCTGCTCTGGCGGTCCTGTCCGATGGCTTCGCCGGAAAACAGGCCTTCCAGCACATTCAGCCAACCACTGGAGGGTTTGCTGCGATCCACCACAGCGATCTTGGTGATATGGTCGGGCACCTTGAACTGGGCGGGCTGCAGCACCGTGAGGGTGGTGGATTTCATGCAGCCGGTGAGCAGGGCAAGGAGTAGAAAAGGGGCAAGAAGCCGGATTGGGTATGTCATTGTATGTTCGGTTTTGTTTTGTCTGAGTCATGTTACTGCACCTGCATTCCCGAATCACACGTCCACCTTCCAGTACACTTCCTCCAGCGGCACCTCACAGTCGCCGATACGCGGCAGGTCGTTTTCTTCGTAAAATTCGGTGTCAATCCAGCGCTCGTCCTCCCGTTCCAGAATGCGGATGTGCCGTTCCCTTTGGGAAACAAATACGATTTGCCGCAGGCTGGCGATCTTTTTTGTAGCAACGGGTTTTGGCCGTTTTATCGAGGTATTCTGTGGAGTCGGACAGGATTTCGATAACGACGGAGGGGTTCAGAGTGGCCTTCATGTTTTTGGTCGCCTGGTGGTATTGTGGCTCGCCGCAAACGAGTAGCAGGTCTGGATAAAAAACACTTCGGCAATCCTCGACATAAAGCATACGGTCTCCGGGATAAACTTTGCAGTCTTTTTTCCGAAGGCAGTTGCCGAGCAACACATCCAGGTTGTGCACAATTGTGGCGTGTTCTTCCGAGGTGTACGCCATCGCCTCGATTTTCCCGCCCACGAATTCGTGCCTCCCCTCTGCTTGGGCTTCATACGCAAAATATTCTTCGAGGGTTGTCACCTTCGAATTGCCTTCGATTGCTTGTGCCTTTGCCGTCATGTCGTTAAAATTTTGAACAAAAATACAGTTTTGCCCTGCAATACCGGGACTGTTATTTCGAGCGTGTCCAATAATCTGTGACGCTAATCAATCACGCCAACGGTTCATACGCGCCTATATTTCGTGTCAATACGCGTGGATAACCTTTTCTGTTTCGCCCGATCACAGGCGCAAAACGTGCATTGTGTACAATTTCGTCGCCGGAATACGAGTGGCGCGTATGCACCATCTGCTGGTTGACTTCATCAATGCCCTTGACCAAAACCATAAACTCCGCGTTGGCGTCCCGCAGTTCCTGAACGGTCAGTCCCCACAAAGGGCTTTCCTCCCCGATGTCGTGCACGACGGTCCAGGACAAGGAGAAGAAGGAAATCTTTGATATTTCGAGGGGTATTGAAAAAAAACGCCGGGTCAGGTTTCCACCATCATCGGGCTGGTTCATGGAAAGGATAATTTGCACCTCCGTTTCAACCAACTCACTTTTCCGGGCATTCCCCATTCGCAGCATCAGGCCTTGCCTGTTCCCGTACGGAGCAATCAGCAGGTTGGGGCTGAACACAATTTTTGCCGAAGGGCGGGAGAAACGGCCATACAGCAAGCCGGATATCAACGCTATGGCCAACAACCCTGCAAAAGATTCCAAAGCAGCCATGGCATTGGCGCCCCAGCCTATCGGACTGATATGCCCGTAACCCACCGTGGTAAGCGTTTGGGCACTAAAAAAGAAGACTGAAGACAAATTGTGAAAAAACCCGCCGGGCTGAATTCCCTCAAATTGATCTATGCCAATCAGCAGGTAAATCCCGGAAAAAAGCAGGTTCAAAACCAGATAACCGAGAAATACCAAGAGTAAAAACCGGCTCCAGGACATCGTGACCAAGTGGAAATACGTGTTGTCCCAAGGGGTTAACGGCTGCCGTTCGACGTTAAAGGTGCCGTCGGGATTCATCATCCTGCCGGTCGTCGTCACGTGTTTGCCGAATCCAAGTTCTTGTGCAATCGTTCGCGAAAAAATGACGCGTGGGATTTTTACCATTTTTGTTTACTGTTTTACTTTTCCTTGGCTAAAAACAACACTTGACGCTTCTCGCCGCTGCGCATCAGCAACTTGAGCGTGTCGGACGATACATGCAGTATTTTCACCGTATGCTCCCGGTGCGGGTTGTCCGTGGTGTCGGTCAAGTGCAGGTATGTGCCCGAGAGGCGGTACGGGCCGGACTCCCGGTAATACCCGATACTGCTGAACGAATACCCGCCCTCCGGCGACAACACCAAGGCCACAGAGTCCAGAGGCGTTTTCACTCGTTTGTGATCCTCAAAAAACGCCGCTGCCTTCCAGGTTCCCGGCACCAAGGCAGGGTCGGGCGAACAGCCCCAAAGGCAGGCAAGCACCAGCACGCTAAAAACCGTTCTGCGCATCGAATATGTTTTTTCGGTAGGGTACCCGGAGAAAATCCAGGGTGCTGCCGGGTTTTACGGAGATAAAAAATTCGTAGGTGCCCCGCTCCGGCCACCAGCGCAGGCTGAACATCCAGCAGTGTAGGTCGCGCGTGATGCCGATATCCGGGTACACGAGGGTTTTGTTCAACAGGTCGTAACTCACGTTCCCGATGTCGAAGGACCATTTTGGGCTGAGCGGTACGCGACCGGAAAAACTGACGATGTTCGTTCCGATCAGAAACGTGTCCCTATTTGTCCCGAAAATTTGCCGGCGATCATACGAAATGCGGTGGTTGACCTGAAACTGGTCGAACCAATCGAGGAAACCGTCGCGCACCGTGGCTTGTGATGGTTGGCCTGCAGTCGGGCTTTCAGGCGTCTTCGCGAACAGGTTGCGCAGGTCTTTGATGCTCGCCTGCGTATTCAGGGCAAACCCGAAACTGGCCAAACGCAGCAGTTTGCCCTCTTCGTTGATCGCAAACTTATTGATACGCGTGCCGTTCTCGCTCAGGATGTACGGATCGAAGGTGGCGTTCCAGGTCAGGTTGGTGATCCCCTTGAAAAAGCGAAAAAGCCCGCCCGTACTGATGGGGCTCCATTTCAGCGTGTCGCGGGTGAGGCTGTAACTGCCCGAAAAGGCAAGATTGTCGAAGATGCGCACCCGCTTCACAGTGTCCCGCCTGGCAGAGTAGAACTTCATTTCGAGAATGTTGCTCAGGCTGTAGTTGATGGACAGGTCGCGTGGGCCACTGGACGGGCGGCCGAACACCGCTTCGTCAAAAACGCCATACTCCCGAAATGCCTCACGCCCGGGCCGCGACGTGGTTTGCACCTGGCGGAAATAGTCCGACTGCGAATAATCGGGCCGAAAACCCGTGGAGATCGAGGGCTTCATGGTGTGCCGCAAGCCGCGGAACCAGCCTTTTTTGAACTGCTTGGTGAAGAACAGGGCGGTATTCATCGAAATACCGATCTCGTAGTTTCGAAACGGCTTGAATCCCCAGTCGCGGTAGGAGGTGTCGCGGCCCCACACGGTGCGGTTGCTGTCCACCACGAGAATGTCGGCCACCGTGTCGTACACATACTGTATCTGGTCTATGAACTCGCGCTCGATGGAATAGGGGTACCAGTTTTCCTCATAGCTCACCCGCGGCGCCACGTTGACGAACTTGAACAGTTTGAAGTTGAAGTCCGTACTGGCCTGGTGCTGGATGCCCATGCGGGCGCTGCGCAGGGTTTCGTTGGTGAACAGGAGCGTGTCCACCACCTGCATGTTGTTTTGAAGGCGCGAGGAATAGGTGAGCGAAATTTTTTCGTACCACTGCTCCTTTCCCACGGGGTTGGAGCGCTTGAAAGGGAAAATACGCTGGAGGTTGAACGTGGCATTGGGGAAACTGATGTTCATCAGGCGCGTCTGGGTATTCTGGGAGTGGCTGAGGCTGGCGTTGAACTGGTAGGGCTTTCCCGGGAATGTCTGGGAATAGTTGAGGTTGGAACTCAACTGGTTCTGCACCACGCTGGCGTAGTCGTTTCGGTTGCGGTTCTGGTTGCGATTGGTCTCGATGTTCACCGAACCGCCGAAGGTGCGGGTGGGGTGCGCCTTCGGGTCTTGCTGGTGCGACCAGCGGATGCCGAAGGACTTGTTGGACAATCGGTTGGCCTGGTCATCCTCGATCACGCGGTCGTTGTATTGCAGGTTGAAGTTCCCGTTGTACATGTAACGCTTGTTGTAGCGCACGTCGGATTGCACTCCCCAGGAACCGCTGGTGTAGGCGTTGAACCGGAATGTCACGTCCAAATGATCCGAGATGGGAATGTAATAGCCCCAGTCCTTGATCCCGAGGCCCTCCACAGTGGCGAACTCGAAATCGCGCGGGATGATGAGACCCGACTTGCGGTTTTTGGTGATCGGGTAAAACCCAAATGGCAGCACGAGCGGCGTAGGGATACCGCCGATCTCTACGTTGGAAAAACCCGTGACCACCAATTTGTCGGGGATCACCTTCAGTTTGCTGGTCCGTATGCCGAAGTGCGGGGTCGGATGGTCGCAGGTGGTGAGGATGGCGTTTTGGTTGTAAATGATGTTTCGAGCCTGCCGCGTGGTATCAGAACTGGGCTGGCCGCTCACGAACTTGGCCTTTTGCCCAAGCACATACAGGTCCTCCTGTTTGGTCCGTGCCTCGTAGATAATGCCTTTTTTCGAGCGAAAATTGTAGCGCAACTTCGTCGCCGTGAACGATTCGGTGCCGTCCTTGAAATCGGGAAGGCCGGCCAGTGTGCCCGACGAATCGGGGTATTGTTCGGCGGACACCTCGTTTTTGTTGTAGTCCACGAGAATATAGCCCGCCATCAGGTCAATTGCCCCGTATTTCACAAATGCCTTGCCGTACAGGTGCAGCAGCTTGTTTTTTACATCGAACCACATGGAATCGTTGGAGCCGTACTCCACCGGCTCGTCCAGCGCTTCGGAAGAAACCCGCACAGCCCTCAGGTCCACGATGCTCGAATCGCGAAAATCCCGCAACGCCGAGTCGCGCAGTCCCGGGTGCGGGATTCCCGGGAAACGCACAGCCGCTGAATCCCGCTCCACCGGGGGCAGCGTATCATTCGGCGACACCGGGACTTGGGCAAAAACAGGCGACCAAGCGAAAGCGAAGGCTAATTGCCAGAAAAGCCGATATTTGCCCATGTTTTTTTGAAGACGCTCCGAAATGTTTGACAACGACGATTACGCATGAGAAAACAAATTGCCCGACAAACGATTCTTGCACTGCTGGCGTGGCTCTTTTTAGTGAATTTTAACACCATTGCCGCGTGCGAACACCCTACCATTTGCTCATCCATGCGCTTCTGCACGGGCAAAGGTATGGAATCTTGCCCCGTATTCCCCCCAACCAAGGATGATGCCAACAGCCAACAGCGAACTGCCAACGGCCAACAAGCCTACCGCATCAAAAAAGTCGTGCTCGATGCCGGCCACGGTGGAAAAGACTCGGGCTGTCGGGGGGCATCCTCCCAGGAAAAGCACAATGCCTTGGCAATCGTGCTCCAATTAGGCGCCCTGATCCGGGAAGAATACCCCGAAGTGGAGGTGATCTACACCCGCGATACGGATGTTTTTGTGGAGCTCAATGAACGCGCGGCCATCGCCAACCGCCACAACGCCGACCTGTTCATCAGCGTCCACTGCAATTCCATCAGCGTCTCGTACGTGAAAGGCGTGGAGACCTACGTCATGGGCCTGCACACCGCCAACAGCAACCTCGAAGTGGCCAAGCGGGAAAACGCTTCCATTTTTCTGGAAGACAACTACAAAAAAAACTACGGCGGGTATGATCCCAACAGTGCCGAAGCGCACATTTTCGGCAGCGTATGGCAAAGCGCGTACCTGGAGCAAAGCATCCTTTTCGCCGATTTTGTGCAGAAGTATTCCAAGGAAATGGCCAAACGCGAAGACCGGGGCGTGAAACAAGCGGGGTTCATCGTCCTGCACAAAACGGCCATGCCCTCCGTTCTGGTGGAAGCCGGCTTTCTGACCAACCGCGACGAAGAGCGGTTCATCGCCTCCGAGGAGGGTCAGTTCCAAATGGCCGATGCCATATTCGAAGCCTTCCGCGCGTACAAGGCCAAGATGGAAATAACCCCGTTGACAACCCGAAAACGAACGAGCAAGGCCCAGTTGGCCGCTAAAATGCCACAGCCTGTAGCGCCCGTAGCGGTACCTGCGAGCCACAAAACACCCTTGGCAGAGCAGTCCGCCGCTGATACCGCCAAGCCGAAAATTGCCTCCACAAGTACGGTGGTCAACGTGCCCCCCAACCGTACCGGCGACCGGTTTGCCGACGAATCTCCACGCACACCGCCACCGACCGCCATCAAACCCGCACCGGCGACCTTCCGCATCCTCTTGCTCAGTTGGCAGTCGCGCATGGACCGGAACACCGGCCAACTCGGCCTGTTGAGTGGTGTGGCAGAAGAACAGTCCGGCGGGCAGTTTCACTACTTTTTCGGCAAGTACCCTACCCACGCCGATGCGGAAAAAATGTTGCCCGAACTGTTCAATCTCGGCTTCCGGACAGCAAAAATCGTTTCTTCCGATCCGGTAAAAAATTGACAAACCATGACCGCCACCAGCACTGAAACGCTCCACCCCGCACTGGCATCCCGAGCCGACTACGCGCCAGAGTCTCGCGTCTGGGTGTATGCCGCCAATAGGCCCTTGACCGATTCCGAAGCACAGTACGTCCGGGAAGCGCTCCACGATTTTGCGCAGCAGTGGACGGCGCACAACCACGCGCTGAAGGCCACTGCCGAGGTCTTCCAGAACCAGTTCATCCTCCTGATGGTGGACGAAACCCAGGCTGGCGCCAGTGGCTGCTCCATTGACAAATCCATCCACGTGCTCGAAGCGCTGGGGCATCAACTCGGCGTTGACCTGTTCGACCGCATGCGATTTGCCTGGGTGGAAAACGGTTCGATGCAGTTTGCCGACCGTGCAGGCCTCATCGCCCAGTTGGAAAAATCCGCCATCCGGCCCGACACGCTCATGGTAAACACGCTGATACAAACCAAACGCGACCTGCAGGAAAAATGGCTTGTGCCTTTTGCACAGAGCTGGCACCGCCGAATCGTATAACGCAGCAAAACGACTTATGCAAAACGCCCAACTTGTTTACCTGAAGACCATCGAAGGCCTGCTCATGGACAGCGAGGTGGAAAAGGCGATCGAATCCCTGCTCGATCTCGACCAGCAGACCCAGGCCGGCATCCGGCAGGACGTGGTTCAGCAGTCCGGCAATTTCATTTCAGCAAAAAAAGAATACCAGCGCGGCGCGATCAGTTTCGAGGAATACAGCCGTTTCTCGGCCCGTACCCGCAGCGGCTTGCTGGAATTGATGAAGGAAATCCCGCGTCGGGTGGATCGCGACGCAAAAGTTCGCAACGTCGGCACCTTCCAGTTCAACGTGCCCGACGAGGCCCGTCTGGAAAAAGTCATCGGCCCACAAAACAACCTGCTGCGCATCAACTGGCTCGAAAAAGCGTTGCGCGCTTCCAAAGCCGTTTGCCGCGTCGTGTGCGCCGACGGCGAATTGGGAACCGGGTTCCTGACCAAAGAGGGCTACATTTTTACCAACAACCACGTCGTCCCGGATGCCGACATCGCCCGCGACACCCGCATCGAGTTCAACTACGAAATGGACGCCGGCGGCAACGTCAAAAGCCGCACGGCATACCGCCTCGACCCGTCCGACTTCGTGACCAGCACACCGGACCAATTGGATTTCAGCCGAATTCGAGTCATAGACGACCCCGCCAACCCGCTCAGCCAGTGGGGCTATGTGGAGTTCGACCCGAGCGCCATACCCACGGTGGGCGAGCCGGTCACTATCATCCAGCACCCGAAAGGCGAGGACAAACACATCGCCCTCAATGCCAACGACGTGCTCAGCGCCTGGAACCAGCACCTGTACTACACCGCCGATACCGAGCCTGGAAGCAGCGGATCGCCTGTGTTCAACAAGGACTGGAAAGTGGTGGCCATCCACCACGCCGGAAAAACCGATGCCGAAGGCGGGCTTCAGATCAATGCCCGGGGCGACAAACGCGGCGCCAACCGGGGCATTTTGTTTCAGCATATTTTTCAGTTTATCGAAAAAGGCGGCGCAGCAGCACCGGCACCAGCGGGCGCCAAATCGCAATCGGTCCAAGGCAAAGAATCCGTGTCTGCCGCCACATCCGCTGCCGAACCCTTGGCGCCAGTGAGCAAACCGGCCGGCACTGCACCGAAGTTCGTCGTGGTGTACGATGCACACGACACGCCGCACAGCCAGGTGCTGAGCAAACACTTGTTTCTGCTCAAGGCCACAAAAAAAATCCAGCTGTACAACGTGCACGAGGCTACTGCCGGCGAGGATATTCTGGCCCGGGCCGAGGCAGAAGTGGCCGCCGCCGACTATGTGCTGGTGCTGATCACCCAAAACCTGTTCAACGACGAAGCGTGGTTCCACTTGATCCTGAAAGCCATCGAAAGCGGAAAACGGGTTGTCCCTGTCCACATCGAAAAATTCGACATCGCCGGTTCCGGGCTGGAACGGTTGCGGGCCTTGCCCACGCAAAACCGCTCGGTATCGGATTTTCCAACACCCGATGCGGCATACAACGATATCGTGTCGGAAATCAAAAAATTGGTACCGGCGTAGCGCAATGAATTCCTTTGTGAAACTTCAACCATGCAACTGATCGCCCAACGCTTGCTCCACCACTGCGCTTCGGTGCCCGAAACCATCCGTGTTCTTTCGGAAGAAACGCTACGCCACCGCCCTGCCCCGGGCAAATGGTCCATCAAAGAAATCATCGGACACCTCGTGGATTCGGCCTCCAACAACCACCAGCGCTTCGTGCGCGCGATGCGCGGCGAGCAACCGAACCTCAGGTACGAACAGGACGACTGGGTATCGCTGCAGGATTACCAAAATGCGGACACCGTAGAACTTGTCGCCCTTTGGGCAGTATATAATCGCCACCTCGCACGCCTCATCACCCGGATGACGAACGCTGATTTGGAACAGACACTGTACATGCGGGATGGTCTGGTTACTCTGCACTTTTGTGCCGAAGATTATGTACTGCATCTGGAGCACCATTTGCGGGCTGCAAAGCTCTTGCAGGAATAAGATTTCCGCCAGATCAAAACAGTCTTCGTGGAGCCGGGGCGCGGCTACTCCACCGTGCTCTACCCACCGTTGCTGAAACGCACGTCCGACGGGTGCTTTGTCGCGTCGGATGACGGTGTAAGGACGGGTGTGGCACGGGTTGGATAGGCACCATTTTTCCCCTTCCAAAGGAACCTGTCCGCTTTACTTTTGTCATTCCGATACCGGCGAGCGTTAATGGAAAGACCATAACCGTTTACGGCTTGGCCTTCTTCGGCAAAACCCTGCCCTCAACATCCAACTGGATAATTTCCATGCCGAGTTTTTCCAACCCCGGCATTACTTTTTCAGCATCGCCGGCCATGAACCAGTTGATGTCATTGGGTTTTACCACGGTTTTGGCTACGTTTTGCACGTCTTTCAGCGTCAGGTTTTGTATGCGCTGGCTGTATGTTTTCCAGTAATCATCCTTCAGGCCGTACTTGACGATTTCGACGGCACTGCCGTTGACGGCGCCGTTGGTTTCCCACATACCCGACATAGCCATCACGGTGTTTTGTTTCGTTTTGTCAAACTCCGCCTGAGTCATCGGTTTATCGCCAACAAACTGATTCACCTCTTTGATGATCTCCTGGATGCTTTCCTTGGTTTTGTCGGTCTGAACCGGGGCATACACATAAAATGTTCGTTGGCCCGCCGTGTTCATGATCCCGGTGCCCGCATTGTAGGCCCAGTGTTTGTCCTCGCGGATGTTCATATTGATCCGGCTGGTGAAATCGCCACCGAGCACGTTGTTCATTTGCTGGATGGCCGTTTCGTCCAACTGGCCATAAGGCTTGGTCAGATGCCCGGCCAAAATGAGGCTTTGCTGGCTTTCTGGCCGGTCGAGCAGGAAAATCTGCTTTTTTCCGGAGGTAGCCACTTCGGGAATCACTTTTTTGGGCACATCGCCTTTGCTCCACGAGCCGAAGCGTTTTTCGAGTTTTTCCACCAGTTCGGTCATTGTAATGTCGCCGGTGACGACAATAGTGGCATTGTTCGGTTTGATCCAGCGCTGGTAAAAACCACGCACATCGTCGAGGCCGAGATTGGCCACACTTTCTTCCGTGCCGGTGCCGCTCATAGGCATGCCGTAGGGGTGGTCTTTGCCGTAGAGCAGTTCGGGTATTACCCGGAAAACCATGCCGTTGGGGGTTTTCTTTTCGTTCTGGATGCCGCTAATCTGCTGATTTTTCAGGCGCTGCATGTCGGCTTCCGGGAAGGCCGGGTTGAGCACTACGTCGGCCATGAGGTCGAGGCTGGGATCAATGGACTGGCGCAGGGTGTTCAGGCCAACGTAGGCATAGTCGAGGTCGCTGGTGGTGTAGAGCGAAGCGCCGAGTATTTGGAGCCTATCGCTGATTTGCAGGCTGTTCATGGACTTGGTGCCCTCGTCCATCATGTTCATGGCCAGACTGGCAAGGCCGAGTTGGCCGCCCGGCATTTTATCGGTACAAAAGCCTGCATTGAACAACATGTTCATCACCACGGCCGGGCTTTCGGTGCGGCGGGTGAGCACGACCTTCATACCGTTTTTGAGCGTGGCACGCTGGATGTCGGGGAATTGGGCATCCACTTTCGTGTCCACGGCAGGCGCCTTGCTGCGGTCGGCTTCCGAGCCAGTGACGGAATATTCGGGGAACGGATGGCAGGTGAGCGTGAAGCGTCCGCGTGTCATCCATTTTTTCACGGCAGCGTGGATGTCTTTGGCGGTCGTCTGCTCGTACCAGCGCAGTTTCTTTTTGTAATAATCGGCACTACCGCCGTACACCTCGTGTTCGGCAAGCACGTCGCTTTTGCCACCGAAACCGCCGATGCGCTCCAGGCCTTTGATGTAGTTGGCAAAATATGCGGCTTTTACGCGGGCGACCTCTTCTTCGGTGGGGCCTTTGGCGATGAATTCTTCCAAAATTTCATTGAGGACGGCTTCTACTTCCGCCAGCGATTTGCCCTTTTTCACGTTTGCCTGCACGACCAGTTCGCCGGAGATTTCATTCGGATTCGCATAAGCCACCGCAGAGGAGCAAAGTTGCTTTTCGTAGACAAGTTTTTTGTACAGTCGGCTGGTCTTGCCTGCTGCCAGCACATCGGTAGCAAGGTCAAGCCACACGGCTTCTTGAGTACCCCACTGCGGCGCATGCCATGCCATATTGATTCGCTCTTCGGGCACGCGATCCTGGTAGGAAGCACGGGTATCGTAATCGCGGACGGGGATGTTTACCCCGGGCCGGGTAATAGTGGGGCCGGCAGGAATGTTGCCGAAGTACTTGATCACTTTTTCGTAAGCCGCTTCGGGTGTGATGTCGCCGGCGATAACCAGCACGGCATTGGCGGCGCCGTAGTAGGCCTTGAACCACTCGTGCACATCGTTGAGGCTGGCGGCGTTGAGGTCTTCCATTTCCCCGATGACCGTGTGGCCATACGGGTGGTGCGGCGGGTACATTTCCTTTTGCCCGATGTCGTAGCCGCGCGAGTAAGGCTGGTTATCGCCCTGGCGCTTTTCGTTTTGCACCACGCCGCGCTGTTCGTCCAGTTTGGCCTGGTCTATGGCACCGAGCAGGTGGCCCATGCGGTCGCTTTCGAGCCAGAGTACCTGGTCCAGCGCGCCCACGGGAATGTTTTGGAAGTAGTTGGTGCGGTCTCTGTTGGTGGTGCCGTTCAGATCGGTGGCCCCAATGGCTTCGAGGGCCTGGAAGTAGTCGGTGTTGAAATTTTCCGAGCCGTTGAACATGAGGTGCTCGAACAGGTGGGCAAAACCGCTCTTGCCCGGTTTTTCATTTTTGGCGCCGACGTGGTACCACACGTTCACGGCCACGATTGGGGCCTTGTGGTCCTCATGCACCAGTAGTCGCAGACCGTTGGGCAGGGTGTACTTTTTGTACGGAATGTGGATGTCATCGGGGTTGTACTTGGGGATGTCCTGTGCCAGCAGGCAGGATGTTGGCAGGAGCACAAAGGCCAGTATGGCCGGCAGGAGCAGTCGTTTCATGTGAAGCATAGTTTTTGTGAAATAAGAATAACCGTATGGAGGCAAGTAGGGCCGATTTTGTTGCACGGCTGCGGGTGAAATTCCGCTGCTATTGGTCGTGGGACGGAATTGAATGGATAAAGGAAGGTTCTGAAGGAGCAAACGACAAATCCACGCCACTACATTTGAGCCGAAATGAATAAGCTGTTTCAAACAATAGGCAGCCCTTGGCTGATCCGTGCACTATTGGCACTTAGCGTCATCTTGCGGATAGTGGTATGGCTCCAAAACCGCTCGCTGTTTATTGATGAAGCAAATTTGGCCCGAAACTTCTGCGAGCGAAGCCTGTGGGATTTATTCCGTCCGCTTGACCACGACCAGTACGCGCCGCCGCTTTTTTGTTTTTTCCAAAAATGCAGCGTGGCACTCCTTGGGCAGCACGAGTATGCTTTGCGGCTGTTTCCGCTCCTGTGCGGGGTGGCTTCCGTTTTTCTGTTTTGCTACATCGCCAAACGGCTTATTGCCAGTCCATGGGTACTGGTAGTCGTGCTCTGGATTTTTTGCTTCTCCGACCTGTTCCTTCGCTACGCCACCGAGGGCAAACAATACGGCTGCGACCTCGCTGTTGCCTTGGGGCTGGTAGCGCTTTCCCTGCGTTTTGCCGAACGACCCTTTCGACCGGTTTGGGCCGCTGCAGTCGGCGCCACGGCAGTTTGGCTTTCTATGCCGTCAGTATTTGTGCTGTTTGGGGTCGGATTGTTTTTTTTGAAAAAAACCTACTCCGAAGGCAGGCTGCGTGCCATGCGCCCGGTACTGCTCGCCGGGTTGTTTTGGTTGATGAATTTTGCGCTCTACTACTGGCTGTTGTTGCGCCCCAGCATGACGGTTGCCCCGCTGGTGGAATACCACACGCAGTGGTTTTTCCCGCTTCTGCCCCGAAACAGCGGCGACTGGGCCAAAGCCGCCGACCTGCTGACGACCTTCCCGTATTACACTGCGGGCTATACTGTGGTAGCCAAACTTGTGGGCATAGCGGGTATCTTAACCGGGTTTTGGTTGCTGGTTCGCCGCCAGCAGGATACGGCACTGATATTGCTAACGCCCGTTGGGGCCTGCATCGTTGCTTCAGGATTCGGACAGTATTCTCTCATCCCACGGATGTTGGTGTGGGCGTTTCCGCTGGTGTTGCTCGTGCAAGGCATGGGCTGGCAGCTGTGGTGGGACAGGGGACACAAGCATCTTCGGCTCCTGTCGCTTTTGTTCTTCGTAGCCGTCGCCGGGCTGCACAAAAGCGTGAAATATATCACTCGCCCCTACGTCGTGGAAGAAATCCGCCCGGTGCTGGATGCCATTGCGCAGGACTTTCGCCCCGGCGACGTGCTGTACGTGCACCACGAGGCCTGGCCGGCGGTGGCCTACTACCGGGAATGCCATGCCCGGCGTGAGCAGTATTTTTTTGAGGGAAGTGTGGTGCACGGTAATTGGAACGAACTCCCAACGCTGGAAACAATCTCGGCCGGGAGGGAACGGCCCAAACGTGTGTGGCTGGTGTTCAGCCATGTCATGTCGGACGTGACGCGGGCTTCGCTACAAACAGATTTGAACGAGGCACGGGAGTACGGGCATGAAGCGCGAACTGTGGCGAAAAAGGGAGCGGCGGGGTGGTTGTTCGAAATTCAATAATCAGTATCCAATGGCGCGTCATCCGATGGTAGTTTGTCGAACCTAGTTTGATGAAAAGCCCAGTACACGCCTACCCAAATTCCAAGGAGATAGGCCAGCGCCATCCCCAAAAAAGTGCCATTCTCCGTCATGAGTTGGAACCCGGACAAAAGAGCAAATGGTGCTAATACAAGTAAAAATGTAGCAATTAAAAGAGTCCCCCAGAAAACTCGTTCAGGCGGTTGGAACCTGTACTGAATGCTCAAGAATAGCCACAAAGCAAGTGCAGATGGAAGGGAGAATATCGCCCCGAATAGCGCCATGATAATGAAGTATACCGGCAAGGAGGAAAAATTACCCATACCGGCTGCTCCGCTTGAAACCAAACTAAACAAGGAACTGACAATGATAAAAATGAACGGCCCTGTAACCAATCCGGCAAACCAGATTTTCAAAGCTGCGATATGCGGAGCAGGTTTGTTGATCAGCATCTTCATGTGAGATTAACCTTTAAAATACCCAACCCCTTTGTCTTTCGGATATTCCACCGAATAGGAAAACCGCACTTTTTTCGTCTGCCCGGCGGGTATTTCCACACTCCACTCGAGTTTGCCAAATTCGGGGTTGACTTTGGCGCCGCCGTGATCCTCCAACTCCACCACAATGTCTTTTTGTTTGGAGATCGGAAACTGGTCAATCAAATCTACCGTGACGTTTTTCGATTTGTTGTTTTTGATCGAAATCTCGTACTGGCAGGTCTCCCGGATTTTGGAACCGAAGATTTTCCGGCGTTCGGTGAAATCTTTGGGTTGTACCCGTTTGACCGTCAGTTGATCGTCGCGGCCAAGGGAAAGCAGGAGCGTGTCGGCTGTGATTTGCGGGTTCACCAAGGTCTGGCCTACGAACGTCTCCTGAAAAAAGATGTTGGCCGGGCCGGTTAGCAGGCTGTACTGGCCATAGTTGGCAATTTTTGCCAGCAGGAAAACCGTCGGTTCCACTTTGGGCACGGCGTGGTATTCGTAGTCGGCTGGAATATCTCTTGTTTCCAGCGTTACGACATTGTCCTTCCCGTCGGATAGGATATCTTGCGGGGTAGGCAAATCGAATACGGCAAGAAAATCGGCATCTTCCGGTTGCGCCTCATCCGAGTCCGTAGTCGGGACACCTGACCGCATCATATCCACCGGGGCTGCCGCAGGCGCCGCTACTTGCTCCATCTGATACACATTAAGGGCGTCCTGTGCTTTTTGATTCTGATAATAAACAACGGTACGAAAATCGAGGTACACCGGATTCAGGATGGGACGGTTGTTGTTCGAAAGCGGCTGGGCGGAGGACAGGTGCAACACCACGCCCTTCCAGTCGAAACCGGTATTGTTGCGCACGTTGGCTTTGTAGTTGAGTTGCAGGGGCTTGTCCAGGCCGGCGCAACGCAGGTCGTACAGGGGCGACCAGGATGCATTTCCGACCAAATAGGTGCAGGTAATTTCCAGTTTTTGTGCGCCGTTGGCATCTAATTTCAAAGTGATTTCGCCTGTTTCGTTGCCCGTGTTGGGTTGCAGGCGAGTGAGTTCGGTCTGCAAGCGATCGTACACGGTTTTTATGCCGCGTTGTACGAGTGTCACTTTCTGTTGCCGGAAGCGGATCTCAAGCAAGCGTTGCCGGTAAAAATCGGCCAACTCCTGCAACTGAGCCACTGTGAGCATGCCGGTTTGCCCTACGCCGGTAGTGCCTACTCGGATGCTGTTTTTTTGCAGCATCTGAAATTCATCGTCCAGCACTTTGTTTTCCTGCTCGTTGGCCACGAGTGCATCGCCAAGCAAAGTCAGGGAATCGCGAATGACCCGCGATCGCGGGTCTTCGGGCACCTGCATCGGAGGTTTCAACTGAAAAACCGCAGCGTTCAGGCGTGCGTCGCCTTTGATTTTCACCTGCAAACTATTGCTGTTGAAATAGGGCGACAGGTTTTCAAAAACCACTTCAGAAGCGCCCGTAGGTACGTTCACGGTTGCGAAACTGGTCATTCGGGCGCCGGTACGATAAACTGTAACTTCGGTAGTTACCGGGGTTACTGGATTTCCGGCATAAAGCACAAGAGCGCTGAAAGAGTAAACAAGGCTGGAAAAGAGAATACGACGCATGGCATGTTGTTTTGTTAAAAAGCGAACTTTCAAAACAACGCCAAACTATGGATAATATGTTGCTTGTTGTTTTTTGGAACTACCTAGCCCAAGTCAGTAGGGCCGGCATGAAAAAGTGGTGGTTAAAAAAACAGAAACAAAGCCCTCGGAGAGGTCTTTTTGGGGGAATATCACCAGACTTGATGCCTGCCAAAAAAATGTGTTCTCTTGAATTTCATTTTTTCAAAACCGCATCTCCACACCTGCTGTAAAACTACGCCCCGGCATCCGGTAGCGCTCCAGTTCCTCGTATTGCGCGTCACCTGCGTTATTCATGGCGAAATAGCAGGTATGGCGACCCGAAAACGTGTACGCCAATTTGGCGTTGGCCACCAGCACGGCATCCGGTTCGCTGCCGGGGTAAATGAACACCTCCTCGATGCGGCTGCGGTAGCGGGCGTTCAGGTTCAGGGTGAAACGCCGGTGCCTGGCCGTTGCCGACGCGCCAAGGGTGTGCCGCACCTTGTACGCCAGCGCATTGTTGACGCGGCCAGCGGAAATATCGCGCGCATCCAGAAACGTGTAGGAAATATGGAGGGTCAGGCGATCCCGCCATTGGTGGGTGTACGACAGTTCCACGCCCTGCATGAGCGCCTCCTTGAGGTTGACGACCTGATACAGCAACGGCTCCAGCGGGTTGGACCGTTGCTGGAAGGAGATCAAATCCTGGTAGCGGTTATAAAAAAACGCCACGTCAAGCGTGCCGCCCGGCGTGAGCGTAGCCTTGGCGCCGAGTTCTGCCGAGAGGGTCAGCCGTTCCGGGCGAAGTGCGGGGTTGGGCAAAAACCGCAATCCCCCACCCTGCTCAAATTTGATAAACCGCTCGGCAATCGGCGGGTCGCGGAAGGCTTGCGCCAGCAGCATTCGCAGGGAAAAATTGGGTTTGGCCTGGTAAAGTAGCGCCAGTTTGGGGCTGACATTCGACTCCCGCACCTGCCCGAAAATCTGGTAGTGATCGTACCGGATACCGGCAGTTACCGTCAGGTTTTTCCACATCGAAAACTCATCCTGCACAAAGATGCCTGTGCCCAATGCCCGGTGTTCGCCGTACAGGAACGTGTCGGGCGTACCCAGTACGTAGTCCCAGCGCAGGTCGGTTCCCGCCACGAGGTGGTGGTGATCGCCGAGCATTAGGTCCATTTGCGATACGTTGCCGAGGCGCCAGGTACGCACGCTGTATTCGCGGACGATCTGTTTGCCGAAGTTGACGTTGGTGCTGTCATTGCCCGGATCGCCGTCGAAGGAGAAACGCGAGTCGTTGCGGTAGTGGTAAAGCCGAGTGGAATAGTTGAGCCGGTCGTTGGGCATGGCTTTGAAAAACAGGTCGGCGTTGTATTCCCGTCGGTCCTGGTAGTCGTCTTTTTTGAAATCCGCCACGCTGTAGGCTTGTTTGTTGCTGAGCCAGGTAGCCGGCGCATCGCTGTACATGCGGTTGGCATTGGCCGACAAGGTGAGGCTGTGTTTCGGCGTGATTTCCCAGTTAACTTTGGCGTACAAATTGAGCAACTCGAAGCCGGATTTTTCCTTGTGGCCATCGTCCGATTTCCAGCCGGCATCCACGAGGTAGGAAAACTTGCCCAACGAACGGCTGTGGCTGAATTCTGCCGTGTGGAAATCGTTGTATCGGGAGTACCCGCCGGTTTGCGATGCCCGATCGTAGGCGCCGTAGTTGAGGTGAAGTCGGGTTTGCGGGATGGCATCCGGTTTCCGGGTGATGACATTGACCACGCCGCCCATCGCGCTGGAGCCGTACAACGAGGAATATGCCCCGCGCAACACCTCGATGCGTTCGATGGAACCAAGGGGCACGAGGTTCCAGAGGGCGCCGCCCGATTCGGGGCTGAGGGCCGGGCGCCCGTCCAGGAGCAGCAGCACGCGGTTGCCGATGCCGCCGCCCGCCACTTCCGAGGCGCCGCGGATGGAAAATGCCTGCACATTGGCGCCGCCGGAACGGGTGACCACCACGCCGGGCATGTCGTCGAAGGCCTGATCGAACGTGGTGACCAGGCGTTCCTGCAGTTGTTTGGCCGTCACGACACCGATGCTGGCCGGCGTCATTTTGATGGCCTGAGAGCGCAACCCGGCCGTCACCACTACCTCGTTCACCGGCAGGGCGACCGGCTGCATGGCCGCCTCCACCCGGGCTTGCAGACCGGTTTGCACGTCCACGTTTTCCAGCACCAAATCCTGGTAGCCTAGATAGGAAACAATCAGGGCATAGCGCCCTGTCGGCAGGTTGTTCAGGCTAAATACGCCGTACTTGTCGGCCATACCAGAATACGGTTCGCCTCGTAGGCGAATGGTGGCCATCGGCAAGGGTTCTCCGTTTTCGGCATCCCGCACCGCACCTGCGATGCTGCCGCTGTTTTCAACCGGCAGGGTCATATCTGCAGACAGGGCCTGCTGCCCTCGTGCCGTCAGGCAAAAGAGGCAAACAAGCCCTGTCCAAGTCAGATGTTTTAATCCAAAAAGTACGCTCAGCAACAGGTTTTGAGCAGATGCGGGCATCAATAACCCGAAACCTCCAAACCCGTAACCTCCAAACCTCTTTAACAGGCTGTGACCGGCCGCGGGCTTCAATACCATCTGTTCACAAAATCAAAGTCTGCTTTGAAATTGATTTCCTTTTGCTCGCCTTCGGCTATGTCAAACGTGAGCGGTGCCGGGAAGTTGTAAACCGGAATAATTGCGCCACCGGCTTTGATGCGGATGACAATACCGTGGCTGACCGAATCCTGTTGGCCCCAATTCACGCCAAGCGTGGCGGTCTTTTTGGTGGGATCGGTCACTAAGTCATGCCGAAAACCGAGTGCGAGGGCCGAGTAGGTGCCGGGCTCCAGTTCGAGTTCGTAGTCGTATGTAGTTTTGCCGGCCACATAGTCCAGCACCAGCGGATTTTGGGAATTGTACGGTGCACCGACGGCGTAGGTGCCGCCAAGCACGCCGGGGCCGAAAAAGTTGTCAGGCACAGCGCCCCAGCCAGCCAGCGGGTCGAGGCTGAACTTGGGGAACACGGTGAGTTGCACCTCGCCGCTGTCCTGCCAGGTGGCCCATTCGTTGGCATTTTCGATGGTGATGGTGCCGTACACTTTGGTGGTTTTGGCTTCGTCCTTGTCACAAGCGCCGAGGAATACGGTTCCTGCAAGCGCGAGTGCCAGGAGTGCGTGAAAAACTGATTTTGTTTTAGCGATAGTCATGATGTGAAATTTGTTTGGCGGTAGACGAAACCAACCTGAAATAGGTTGACCTCAAAAACCGGCGCAAACGTATGGCTATCGCAATCGGGGAATTTCACGCCTATGTCATTTTTCAGCGCTAGGCATTCATCGCTTCACAAATCGCTTGCAAACCCGTTCGCTGTTCCCAATCAAGGCCGTCAGACAATAAACCCCGGCGGGCCATTGCACCGGGATGTCCAGCGCATGCACCTGCCCCATTGCCTGCACGTCCTCGTGGAGCAGCAAACGCCCGAGGGCATCGGCCACCAACAGGCGGACTGGCTGGTTTTGCCGGCCGGCAAAGTCCACATGCAGGCGATCGGTCACAGGGTTGGGGAAAAGGATCAAGTGCGGCGATTCGGCGGGCGTTTGCGCGTCGGAGCGGTCGGTAGTCTCCTCGGGACGATTGACCGATTCTTGCTGCACCACGCAGGCGAACACGTTCAGGTGTGTTTCCACAAAGATTTGCGGCGCCAGGCGGACCATTGCATGGATATACACCGGATCGGCCTGAGCAGGCAGGGTGTACACAAAAATGTCGGACTGGCCGTTGGAAAAGCCCGGTCCAATGGCCTTGAACCGAATGGATTTATTGGCGGCCACGTTGTTCACTTCGTACTGCCGTCCCGCCGGCGAGGTGTAGATCGAGCCGTGGGCAGGTGCTTTGGCCGTTATGCTGTTGGGCAATTGATACGCCACATACTGGAATTCGTTCGCACATTTGTTCACCACGCGCATCCGGTAGGTTTTTTGCTTTTTGGCGTTTCGGGAGATGCCCAAAATCTCGAATCGCACACAGGGCGTTTCTTTCACATCGCAGGGGTCTTGCGGGTCGGGGCCTTTTTCCACCGTAACCGTGAAACAACAGGTGGCAGATGAGTTGCACCCGTCTTCTGCCGAAAAACAAACCGAGGTTGGGCCGATCGGGAAACTGGAGCCACTTGCAAGTCCCTGTGTCAGCGTCCAAACGGCAGCATCGCACACACAGTTGGTATTGGTCGTCGGATCGGAGTAGTTCGCTACCGCCGTTTGTGCGCCGGGAGCCGCCTGTACCGTCAGGTTTGCCGGACAGGAAATCGAGAGGTTGCTCGGGCCGCGGACCTCTACCGTGAACGTATCGCGCAATTCGCAGCCGTTGTTGTTTTTTGCAAACAAAGTGTATGTCGTAGTCGCTTGCGGAGCAGCCGTCACCGAATGGCACGAATCACAACTCAGACCGGTGGCTGGTGCCCACGCGTATGTGGCAAATCCCGTCAGGGAATAGTGCACCGATTCGCCGGGACATATCACCGTGTCGCCGAACTGCGTGTCGGGCAGCAGGCTGAACGAGAAAAACACCGAGTCGCGCTGTTTGTCGCAAACACTGGTTGCCTCCACCCAGTACGTGCCGGGATGAACCGCCTGGAATGTGGCTGCCGATGAGCTATCCTGCCACAGGTAAGAAAAAAAACCAGGGCCGGCATCAAAGGTGTATGACGTATCATCGCAGAGTATCACGTCGGGGCCAAGGTCGAGTTTGGGCAAGGCATGTACCGCTACTTCAAATGTATCCCGCAGCTCACAGCCGTCGGTAGTGGTGGCAAACAGGGTGTACACGGTCGTCGCCTGTGGCGTGGCAATCACCGTGGGGCAATTGGTACAGTCCAAGCCGCTGGCAGGTGACCAAGCGTATGTAGTAAATCCGTTCAGGGAAAAGGTCACCGATCCTCCGGGGCAAATGATCGTATCGCCAAACTGCGTATCGGCCAGCAGGCTGAACGTGAGGAAGACCGAGTCGCGCTGCACAATACCGCATTCGTCTGTCACCTCAACCCAGTACAAACCGGGGTCGGCGGCTGTAAATGTATTGCCCGAAGGGCCATCCTGCCACAGATAGGATACGAAACCAGGCCCGGCATTGAACACGTATGCCGTATCGTCACACAGGATCACGTCCGGGCCGAGATCCAGCACAGGGCTGGTCGGCAGCGTGAACGCCAGGCCGAACATGTTGTTCGAATAGTTGCACTCGATCAGGTTGGTAGTGGGGAAATCGGTAAACGAGAACGGCGTGGACAGGTTACCGCCGTGGTTGACCACGCTGTACACCTCCTGGGTGCCCGGCGAAAACCAGTTGAGTCCCGACAGTACGCCACTTCGGCACTCGCCTGGAGCCAAAGGCGTAAGGAGAAAAATCAGGGTCGAGCCGAATTCGGTTGTGGTATTTTGAGTTGGGTCTTTCGGATAAAAACGCACCTGGATATTGCTGGAGACAGGAGCGCCTCCGATGTTGCAAACCGTGTAAGAAAGGCCGACACCGCCGCCGCCACACTGAATGTTGTCTATCTCGAAAACCAGATCGGGCTCGTTCGAACAGTCGTCCACAACCTGTTGGCAAATCACCTCTTTTTGCAAGGTGAAATTGACCGGCGGGGCCACGGGTATGTTGAACAAAAGGGTTTGGCTGGGGAATACGGTCGGGGTCACGGGCTGGTAATCGGCCATGGCCGTGACATCTGTGGTCACGAACGTGGTGGGCACGAACGCGGCGCAACTGTCGCTGACCTTCCCCTTGGTGCTCGTTTTGAAAAAAAACATGTTTTCGTTGCCCGATGCATCGTGCGACTGTCCCGTGCCAAAGTAGAAATCGCCGAGGGCGACGGACTGATTTTGTGCCGTTTCAATGATTTGGCTGTTGACTGTCTCCCCGACTTTTCTGGCCCAAAGCACCTGGCCGTTTTTGTCGGTTTTGAGCATGAACAAGGCATTGTCGGAAAGTGCTCGTCCATACAGTACGTACCCATCCGGCACGGAGATGATTTCTTCGGAAAACTCGGCGGGCCATTCCGTCAGGTCTATTTTTTTCAACCAGACCAATGCACCGCTTATGGTGCTTTTTTGCAAAAATATGTTTGAAACGTCGAGCGTGTCGCCCGCATCATTGCCACTGAAGGTGGAAACAATGGCGGCACTTTCCCCGACAAGGTCGCGACCGGCAAGGCGTGCGGAGGTGGTGGCCCCCAAGTGCCCAAGGTACGCCCAGTCGGTCAGCCCGGTTGCGGGATTGATCCGCAGCATGGCGTGCCGCATCTCGCCAAAGCCCGGAGTACTGTTCGCGTCTCCGATTTGACCCGTGGCGTACAGGGCGCCAGCGTGAAAAATCATGGACTGGATCCTTTCGGCAACGCCAAAATCGTACCGCCAAGCGGTGCCGGGCACGACATTGCCGGAGTTCCGATTCAGTTGAAAAAACTCAGCATCGCCTCCGTTGGGTTCATACCGGTTTGCGTACACCAGAAAATTTCCACCAGGGCCAATTTCCAACACGCCGAGCACCAATGACTGGTTGGCGCCGAACATCTTGGCCCACAGGGTTTGGCGGTTTACCGGATCATACCGGAACACATACGCGTTGTCAGGGCTGTCTTCTTTCAGGTTGCCTGTCACGACGAGGTTTCCGTCAGAGTCCAGGATCATTTCCGAAATCGCGTCCAGACCGGTCAGGCCCACATCTATGATCCGGGAAGATTGGATAGCGCCCTCGGTACTCATCTCGATGAGCACCATGTCCACGTTTCGCATGCCGGCCAGGTACAGGTTGCCCGTACCGGTGGGGCACAGCACATACCCGCGTTCGAGGTCGAGCTGCATAAAAAAGGTGGTTTGCGCGAGGGACTGGGATGTGCTGTTAGGTTGGGCAGTCAAATCGGTGGAACAACAAGCCGCTCCAAGCAGGAGTAAAAACAGATAGCGATTCATGTGGAAGTGTGTTTTTGAAAAAAAGGGGGCAGCGAAAAGCCAGACAAATGTAGTGAAACACGGCGAACCTCTTCGAACGAAAAATGGACGCACCCGGCAAATGCGGGGTATTGGCGGCTATGTGACAGTAGCGCCTTACTTTCACGCCCGATTTTTTTTAATGTCACACGAACCATGCAAAACCTGCTCCGCCGCACTACCCTACCCTGTCTGTTTTGGTGTTTTCTTGCCGCCACCGCCATGGCCCAGCCCGATACCGTCCGTATCGGCGTGTTTGTCAACGATATCTACGATGTGAACCTGAGTGAAAAGAGTTTTTCCGCCCAGTTTTGGGTCTGGTTCAATTATACAAATCCCGAACTGAAACCGCTGGAATCGCTCGAAATACCAAACGCCAAGGAGGTGGACTACGCACTTGAGTTTTCCGAAGAAAAAGGCGGCATACAATGGGCGGGCAAACGCGCCACCGCCTTGTTGAAAAAAGACTGGGACATCCGCCGCTTCCCGTTCGATGTGCAAAAAATGGCGATCGAGTTTGAAGAAAGCAACCGCGACATCAACGCGCTGGTATATGTGCCGGACTCCGAAAACACCAAGATTGACACCAATCTGGGCCTGACCAACTGGTACATCGAGCGGTTCGAGATCGTCACCGGCTCAAAAAAATACGATACGACGTACGGCGACCCCGTACTTACCCAAGGCAGTGCTTATGCCAATGCAACCCTGACCGTTTTCATCAAACGAAAAACATGGGGGCTGTTTTTTTCCCTGTTCACCGGCATGTATGTCTCGTTTTTTATTTCCTGGCTGGTTTTCTTCATTGATCCCGTGGACGTTGATCCCCGATTCGGACTATCCGTAGGCAGCCTGTTCGCCTGTGTGGGCAACAAGTACATCGTGGATTCCATCCTGCCGCAATCCACCACGTTTACCCTCGTGGACAAACTGCACATTCTCACCTACTTTTTCCTGCTGCTGTGCATTGTTTCTTCTGTGACCTCGCTGCGTATCTGGAAAAACGGCAATCCGCAAGCCTCCATGCGATTCGACCAGCGAGCCTGGAAATTGATCCTTGTCTTGTACGCGGTTGCCAATGCCTGGCTAATTCTAAGTGCGAGCCAGGGATGGTAAATAAAAAATCTTCTCCATTTCCATATTTGCCAAGTCGAAACATCCGTTAACTTTGGCAATTCAAAATTAAAACCTAAAAACATGACTTTCTTCGAACGTATGAGCAACGGCTGGCAAATGGCCAAGCTCAGTTACTCCACCCTCAACGAGAACCGCAGCCTCCTGCTTTTCCCCATCTTTTCAGGGATCGCCCTCATCGCCGTGCTGGCCACCTTTGCCGGCGGCACGTTTTTTATCATGGGCGACCAAATCGAAACGCTGCTCAGCGACGAGCAAAACGGCAAAGTGCTTGGCTACGGGCTGATTTTCATCTACTACTTCGTCAGTTTCTTCGTGATCGTGTTTTTCAACTCCGCCTTGATCCATTGCGCCATCAAAATCCTGAACGGCGAGGAAACCAGTGTCAACGACGGCATGTCGTTCGCGTGGTCGCGCATCGGAAAAATCTTCGCCTGGTCGGCACTCTCCGCCACGGTGGGCACCTTGCTTCAGCTCTTGCACGAGGCCGGAAAAGTCGGACAGATCATCGCCTCGCTCATCGGGATCGTGTGGTCCATCACGACCTTCTTTGTCGTGCCGGTTCTGGTGTACGAAGACCGCGGTGTGCTGGATACGGTCAAGGAGTCGGGCCGCCTGATGAAGCAGAAGTGGGGCGAATCGCTTTCGGCCACTGTGAGTTTCGGGTTTTTCAACTTTCTGGGTATTGTGGCGAGCATCGGCATTGGGTTCGCCCTTGCCGCGTATGTCCACGTCGGTCTTGGTATCGCAGTAGGCGTCCTGCTGGCCTTGGTGGTGAGCACGATTTCTTCGGCAGCCAACTCGATATTTGTGGCCGCTGTGTACAACCACGTTACCGGCAGGCCAACGGGCCATTTTGACGGCGCTGCGCTGGACAGCGTGTTTATTCCGAAATAAATAATCCGTGTCTCATCCGTGTTGATCCGTGTGCCATCCTGCAATATTTGAGGGATGGCACACGGATCAACACGGATGAGACACGGATAAAATAAAAAAACATGAGTCATCCCGAATTTTGGGGTGTTATGAAAAAAGAGACCTCCTGCGTAAATTTGAGTATTACCACACACTCAAAGCGCAGGAGGTCTTCATGTTTAAACACTTG
>Ga0268299_1000636_pt1 | contig 97122 bp, 81 predicted proteins | sample NOBtaG_FD_193484 | JGI IMG/M metagenome (GOLD analysis project Ga0268299, IMG submission 193484) | Activated sludge microbial communities from bioreactor in Nijmegen, Gelderland, Netherland - NOB reactor | ecosystem: Engineered > Bioreactor > Aerobic > Activated sludge | place: Netherlands...
GGCGCCGCGAGAACATCCCGAACATCATGGCACTGCGGCTATGCCGCGCAAACCGCGAATGGGACGCGGACTTCGCGCAGAATGCAAAATCCACGTAACCGTCTCACGAATCCGGGAGACGCACCCTTTGCCTAACTTGCGGGTTGAATTTCCTTGATCCACGACAAAACAAAAGCGAAAGTAGCTCCTCGCGTCACAGACCGAGTTCCCATCCACACGGAGTCAAATCATGCCCGGATTCATCGACGGAATCATGGCCGAGTACAAGCACGAGTGCGTCACGACGAGGAAGTACCTTGAACGTCTGCCGGAGAACCTCCCCGACTGGTCGCCCCATCCCAAATCGATGAGCTTCCGCCGACTGGCTGTGCACGTCGCCGAAATCCCCGGCTGGGCCAGGGAAACTTGGACCCTGACCGATTTCGTCATGGACTCAACCACTTACAAGCCCAACGACGCAGCGACGCGTGCAGAATTGCTCGCGCTCTTTGACGAGAAAGTGGCCTCGGGACTCGAGGCGATGAAGACCGTGAAGGACTCCGATTTCATGACGATCTGGACGATGAAGTGGGACGGCAAGGTCGTCGTCAGCATGCCCAAAATCGCCGTGATGCGTGGGTTCGTGCTCAGCCATCTCGTGCATCATCGTGCGCAGCTCGGCGTGTACATGCGGATCAAGGACATCCCGCTCCCGTCCACGTACGGCCCGAGCGCCGACGAGGCCTGATCTCTGGTCAGAGTTCAGCCGAGTTCGGTCCTGACCTGGAGTTCTTTGACGATCTTTGCGATCCAATCGGGATGCGCGGGCCACGCCGGTGCGGTGACGAATTGCCGATCCACGAGCGCAGCATCCATCGGCAGCTCGACATACTCCGCACCGGCCAGCTCGACCTCCGGAGCGCACGCAGGATAGGCCGAGATGCGGTGCCCGCGGATCACCCCCGCGGCGGTGAGGATTTGGACTCCGTGGCAGATCGAGGCGATCAGGCGATTGGAATCCGCGAAATCGCGCACGAGGTCGAGCACCTTGGCTGTGAGGCGCAAGTATTCCGGCGCGCGCCCACCGGGGATGACCAGCGCAACGTAGTCCTCCACCTTGGCGCGCTGGAAATCCGCGTTGAGCGTGAAGTCATGCCCGCGCTTCTCGCTATAGGTCTGGTCACCCTCGAAGTCGTGGATGGCCGTTCGGACGCGATCCCCCGGCTTCATCCCGGGGCAGACGGCATGGCAGGTGAAGCCGAACGCCTGCAGGGCTTGGAACGGCACCATGATTTCATAATCTTCGACGTAATCGCCGATCAGGAAGAGAATCGATTTGTTCGCGTTCATGACGTTCCGGCGGTGCTCCGTGGCGGGTTTTCTTGTTGTGACGACTAGTCTTGGGAGTGGACCAAGCGCGAGACCAAATTGGCATGGCGCGCCATTCTCAAGTTGACCGCCTCCGGCAGGTGAATTGAATTCAGCATTGTAACGCGGAACAGAAGTTGTGGTTGCCGTCTCAATGGGGATGGCGAATCGGGCTATTTGCCTGATGTGGAACGAGACAGCGGCGCAACGACGCCAGAGGACGCACCCCTCGTGATCAAGTGTTCGGTTTGTGGCTACGACAATCAGGATGGCGCGCAGTTCTGCTTGAACTGCGGCAGCCCCCTCGACCAGCAGAAGATCAGTGAAGCAATGGATGACATCAGCGGTGAAGCAACCGTCGTCATCGATCCGAAAGCACTGAAACTCCCGCCTGCGGCCCAGCCCAAGCCGGCAGCCGCCGTTCCTCCCCCGCCGCCCCCAGCGGCAGCTCCCGCTCCGCGCCCTGCGCCGTCCGCTCCTCCTCCCCCGCCGCCGCAGCCTGCCGCCCAGCCGCGCCCGGCAGCGCCCCCCCCGGCCCCCGCTCCTCAGTCGCCCCAGCAGTACGCGGCGCCGCAGGCATCGTCAGGATCCAAGGGCGGAATTTTCGACCAAGGCACAGGCTTCCTCGAGGGGATGCTCGGCGGGGCCACACCGAACCCGACGCTCTATCTTGTCATCAGCATCCTGAGTATCTGCTTCTGCTGCTGCATCGGCGGCATCGGCTCGACCTATTTCTCATGGCAAGGCAAGGCCGCATGGGATTCCGGCGATGTGGACACGGCCAACATGCACTTCGCCACCGCGCGCAAGTGGCTCTTGGTTACAATTATCGTCGGTATCATCACCACCATTCTTAGCTTCGGGATTCAGTTCCTTGGAGCAATCTTGAGCGCAGCCGGCTAAGCAAGCGATGCCTGTCGCCTCATCACGCGTCGCGATCTATCCCGGATCGTTCGACATCCTGACCTACGGCCACCTGGACATCATCCAGCGTGGCCGTAAACTTTTTGACAGGCTGGTCGTCGCCGTCGCGTCGAATTCGTCCAAGACGCCGACCTTCTCGATTCAGGAACGCATCGACATCATTCGCGCCGTCACGGGCCCAATGGGGAACGTGGAAGCGACGACATTCACCGGGCTCACGGTGAACTTTGCCGAGTCGCAAGGCGCGCGATTCATGATCCGAGGACTGCGCGCCGTCTCCGACTTTGACTTCGAACTGCAGCTCGCGATCACGAATCAACAACTCGATCGAAACGTCGAGACGATCTTCCTCGCGCCCTCGCCCGAGTATATCTTCCTCAGCTCGAGTCTCGTGCGTGAAGTCTGGCGGCTCGGCGGCGACATCACGAAATTCGTCCCTCCCGAGGTCCGCGAAGCGCTCGACGCGCGCAAGGGCTGAGCGGTAGCTTTCGCGCGCAATGAAACTCGTGACCGCCGCGCGCATGCGCGAAATCGACCGCATCCATATCATGGATCGCGGCATTCCAGCCGAAGTCCTGATGGAAGCTGCGGGCCGCGCCATCGCCCGGCACTTTGCCGGGATGATGCCCGAACCCGGTCGTGCCGTCGTGCTTTGCGGCAAGGGGAACAATGGGGGCGATGGGCTGGTCGCCGCGAGGTTCCTGCACTCGATCGGGTGGAAGGTCGAAGTTCTTTCCACGAGCGGGAACTTCACCGATGCGGCGCAGAACGCGCGCGCACAACTCCCTACGGGTACCCCGATTCGGCGGGTTGAGGACATCGCCGACCTCGTCGGTTGGCTGCGGGACTTCGATGGGGCGATCGACGCCCTCCTGGGCACCGGCGCCAAAGGCGCACTGCGCGAAGACTTCGCGGAGTTGGTCGAGGCCCTGAACATGTCGAGGATCTTCGTGCTCGCGGCAGACATCCCGACGGGTCTCAACGCGGATACGGGCGAGGCACCGCTCGCCGTGATCGCGCATGTTACCGTCACGATTGGCCGCCCCAAGATCGGCATGGTTCGCGGGCGTGGCCCGGAGGTCACCGGCCGCGTGATCGTCGAACCGATTCAGTTCGAGCCCGCAATTCTGGACGGCGGCGACGTCCGCACCGAAACTCTTCTCCCCGATGAAGCGACACGCCTTCTCCCTCACCGTCCACTCGACGGAAACAAGGGCACGTTTGGCCTCTGTCTCGTCGTTGCCGGATCCGACGCCATGCCCGGTGCGGCTGTTCTCGCGACGTTGGGCGCACTTCGATCGGGTTGTGGATTGGTGCGCGCTTTCGCGCCATCGGCTGTGCGCAGTGCGCTCGCGATTCATGCACCTGAAGCGCTCTTACCCCTTTCAGCGAGTGCGCGTTCAGCCACTCATCTTGCCCTCGATCCGACGCGTTGGAACGAGCTGATGCAAAAGACCGATTCCATCGTGATCGGCCCCGGTATGGGAATGGAATCGGGCACACGCGACCTGCTTTATCAGGTCCTGGAGAAGGGACACGTCCCGACGGTCATCGACGCTGATGCGCTCAATATGATCGCCGAAGAGAACGACCTGCGCGCGTTACTCGACGAGAGCCACGTACTGACGCCGCATCCGGGGGAACTCGCGCGGCTGATGTCGAGGAGCACGTCCGAGATTCAACAGGATCGCTTCGTGGCCGCGGCTGATGCGGCGGATCGTTTCGGGTGCACAGTCGTGCTCAAGGGTCGGGGCACGCTCGTGGCCACGCCCGGAGGCCCGATTGCGCACGTCGGCACAGGGAACACCGCACTTGCAAAGGGCGGAAGCGGCGACTTGCTCGCGGGGCTGATCGGCGGACTGCTGGCTCAGGGACTCGCGCCAGCGCATGCCGCACAACTCGGGTGTTGGGTACACGGACTTGCGGCGGACGTGGCCGCCCGGGAACAGTCGACGCGCGGTTTGCTCATGCGTGACATCGCCGACGCGATTCCACGCGCGTTCCACGAAGTCGAACAGCAGGCTCACTGAACATTCCAATTCGGACCCCTATGATCCATGGCCAAGCCCACACCTGAATCCTCCTCCACTGCCAAGGGAGCCGTGCTCCTCTCCGCAAGAGGTGTCGGCAAGGATTACGACGATGGAGGGCGCACCTTGCACGTCCTCAAGGACGTGAATCTCGAGATTCATCGCGGTGAAAGCGTGTCGATCATCGGTCGCTCGGGCAGCGGCAAATCGACGTTGCTCCATCTGCTCGGCGCACTCGATCGGCCCACGGTGGGGACCGTCGAATTCGATGGGGCGAATCTGAGTGGGCTGGCTGATCGCCAACTCGCGGACCTGCGCGCCAAGCGGGTGGGCTTCATCTATCAGTTCCATCACCTCCTGCCTGAGTTCACGGCGCTGGAGAATGTACTCCTTCCCGGAATGATTCTCGGAGGCAAACACTCGGGCCTTGTGTCGCGCGCAGAGAACCTGCTCGAACGCGTCGGCTTGAAGGACCGCGTTCTGCACCGCCCAGCGAAACTCTCGGGAGGTGAGCGGCAGCGTGTCGCGCTCGCGCGAGCGCTGATGAACGACCCTGACGTCGTACTCGCCGACGAACCCACCGGCGACCTCGATCAGGCTACCGGGCAGGAAGTCCTCGCTGTGGTGCTCGAACACACCGTCGCCGCAGGCAAGTCCCTGGTCCTCGTCACGCACGACCTGGCCCTCGCGGCAAAAACCGCGACGGCGTACAAGTTGGAGAAGGGCGTGTTGACGAGAGAGCGGTGAGTAGCACCCACCGGTGGGCCCACGATGTTAGCCTTGCCTTCACAAGTTCGCCTAGGCTAACTCCCGGAACGTCGCGGCGTGGATTCCCGCGCAATTCACATGAACAGCAGCACCCAAACACCCTCCGCCCTCCCGCTTACGATCCGCGATCTGACTGTCGCGTATCACCGCAAACCCGTCCTGTGGGACGTCGATCTCGAAATCCCCAACCAGCGCCTCGTCGCCATCGTGGGCCCGAATGGCGCAGGCAAGAGCACGCTGATGAAGGCGTCCCTCGGCCTCGTGAGACGCGCGTCGGGGCTCGTGCAATTCTACGGAGGAGACCTCGACGACAAGCGCGCCGATGTTGCTTACGTGCCGCAGCGCGAAAGCGTGGATTGGGACTTCCCGGCAAGCGCGCTCGACGTCGTGACGATGGGTATGTACCGCCAGATCGGTTGGTGCATGCCTGTCCGCAAACACCACCGCGAATCCGCGCGTGAGGCTCTCGCAAAGGTCGGCATGGCGGACTTTGCCGATCGCCAGATCAGCCAGCTTTCCGGCGGGCAGCAGCAGCGCGTCTTCCTCGCGAGGGCACTCGTGCAGAAGGCGCGGCTTTACCTCATGGACGAACCTTTCGCAGGCGTCGATGCCGCGACGGAGAAGGCCATCGTGACGTTGCTCCAGACGTTGCGTTCCGATGGCGCGACGGTCGTCGTCGTGCACCATGATTTACAGACAGTGCCGCTCTACTTCGATCACGTCGTCCTCATCAACATGCGCATCATCGCATCCGGCACGGTGCACGACGTGTTCACGCCGGAAAATCTCCGCCGCACGTATGGCGGCCGCCTGACCCTTCTCACGGAAGCGGTCGAAGCGCTCTCGCGCCGCCAATGATCGAGCTCCTCGCGGCCCAGCAGCCGGACTGGTTGCGGTTGGTCACGCTTCAGGATTACAACGCGCGTGTCGTGCTGGCGGGGACGTCGCTTCTTGGGATGGCCTGCGGGCTGGTTGGTACGTTCCTCCTGCTTCGCAAACGCGCGTTGCTCAGCGACGCAGTAGCGCATGCGACGCTCCCCGGCGTGGTGATCGCGTTCATGGTGATGGTCGCAGCGGGCATGACTGGTCGCGCGCTCCCGGGATTGCTCGCGGGAGCGGCGGTCACCGGCGTGCTCGGCATGCTCGCCGTCGTCGCCATCCAACGCTGGTCACCTCTCAAGGATGACGCGGCGCTCGGAATCGTGCTGAGCGTATTTTTCGGGTTTGGGGTCTCGCTGCTAGGGGTCGCGATGCGGCTGGAGGGCGTCAACGCAGCGGGGCTCTCCTCGTTTATCTACGGCAAGGCAGCGTCGATGCTTCTCGCGGACGCGATGGTGATCGGGGTCGCCGCGTTACTCGCGGCTGCCGCGTGCCTGCTGCTCTTCAAGGAACTCACGCTGCTCTGTTTCGACCCGGCGCTCGCCGCTTCGCAGGGGTGGCCTGCGGGCGTTCTCGATGTGTTGCTGATGGGACTGACGGTCGCCGTCACGGTGATCGGGCTCCAGGCTGTCGGCCTGATTCTGGTCGTTGCGCTGCTCGTGATTCCTCCAGCGGCGGCGCGGTTTTGGACGGACAATCTGCGCAAGATGATCGCGATTGCCGGGGTTGTCGGCGCGGCGAGCGGTGCAATCGGCACGATCGTGAGCGCGCTCTTCGCGCGACTCCCGGCGGGTGCGCTCATCGTGCTCACGGCTGCATCGTTGTTCGGCCTTAGCTTGATCTTCGGCCGCGCACGAGGGCTGCTTTGGCGCGCTCTCGAACATCGGATGTTATCCAAGCGCGTCGCGCGTCAGCACATGTTGCGCGCCATCTATGAAATCGCCGAATCCAGTCGGACCAGCGATGCCCGACTCTCGGGGATCGAGATTCCCATAACCGCGGTAGTCTCGAAGCGGTCATGGGACGAGAAGAGCGTCGCGGCGGACATCGCGAGGCTGGCTTCCGATGGGTTGGTAACGCGACGTGGGGACGCGGTATGCCTCACCCGCTCCGGCGAGGACGAGGCGGCGCGCATGGTGCGCAATCACCGGTTGTGGGAGATATTCCTGCTAACGCACGCCGACATTGCACCCGCGCAGGTGGATCGCGACGCCGACCGCATCGAGCACGTCCTCGACGAAAGCATGATCGACGAACTCGAATCCATCCTGGAGGCGCAGACCGCGCGCATCCCTGTGCCCGAGAGTCCCCATCTCCTTCGCACGGCGGAGGAACTCGCGAAATGATCTGGACGCCATTCGATACGTGGATCGTGATCACGGCCGCCCTCAGCGCGATGGCGTGTGCCGTGCTAGGGAATTACCTCGTGCTGCGCAAACTCAGCATGATGGGGGACGCCATCAGCCACACGGTCCTCCCCGGTTTGGCAATCGCGTTCCTGATCACGGGGACGCGCGACAGCGTGCCCATGTTCATCGGAGCCGCAGTCATTGGCATCGCCACCGCGCTGCTTGTTCAGGGGCTCAGTCGCTACAGCCGCCTGGACGAAGGATCGGCGATGGGTGTCGTGTTCACGACGCTCTTCGCCGTGGGGCTCGTGCTCATCACGAACGCAGCGGAACACGTCGACCTCGATCCGGGATGCGTCTTGTACGGTGCGATCGAACTCGCTCCGCTGGAGACCAGAAAGCTCTTCGGCATGGACGTACCGATCGCGGCCATCACCAACGGTGTGATGTTGATTGTAAATTTGGCGTTCGTCGGTTTTTTCCATAAGGAACTCAAGGTCTGCGCGTTCGACCCGGAGATGGCCGAAAGCCTCGGAATCTCCGCAGGCCGCATGCACTACGTGCTGATGACACTCGTCGCGGCAACGTGTGTGTCCGCCTTCGAGAGTGTGGGCAGCATCCTCGTCATTGCGATGCTGATCGTGCCCGGAGCGGCGGCATGGCTGCTGGTGGGCAGGATGTCCTCCATGATCATGGTCTCTCTCGCCTTCGCGGCGGGGAGCGCATTCCTCGGGCACCTCTCCGCGATCACCGTCCCGGGATGGTTTGGGCACGCCTCGACGAGCACGGCCGGCATGATGGGCGGGGTTTCAGGGATTCTGTTCGCCGTTACCTTCTTGCTCTCTCCCCGACACGGGCTCGTGAGTCGCGCCCTCCATCAAGCGCTCCTGAGCTTGCGTGTCGCGCGGGAGGACATTCTAGCGACTCTCTATCGCCGCGAAGAACGTGACGAGGCCGCCGCAGGCACTGGTGCCGGATGGCGCAACCGGCTCGCCGAGCGCATGTTGCTCGCCAAGGGGGAGATCATCGCGGCGGGTGGCAACCTGCGACTGACAGATTCAGGACGCGAGAGTGCCAAGTCTCTCGTGGGCACGCACCGCTTGTGGGAGACTTACCTCGTCGCCGAGGGTGGTTCTGCAACAGAACGTGTGCACGGCGCGGCGGAGCGGCTCGAGCACTTCACGGACGAAGTGCTGCGCGGGCGCCTCGCGGAAGAAGCCGGGCACCCGGACGTCGATCCGCACAATCGTTCAATTCCCAAGTAGGGGGCCCTAGTGGGGGTTGCGCTCGTCCCCCCGCCGTGGTTCGTATCTACGTCGTACGATGACTAGGCAAGGATACATGGCAGGTATGACAACCGCACAGATTCGCACCGAAGGCCTCGTAAAGAAGTACGGCGACAAGACCGTCGTGAATGAAGTCTCGATTTTCCTCAACACGGGCGAGATCGTCGGACTTCTCGGGCAAAACGGTGCAGGCAAGACGACGACCTTTAAGATGGTGGTGGGCTTCACCCGCCCCACGGCCGGGCGTGTTTTCTACGGCGATCGCGACATCACCTCCCTCCCCATCCAGGCGCGTGCGCGTTTGGGGATCAGCTACCTCTGTCAGGAGTCCAGTGTCTTTCGCAAGATGACCGTACGCGACAACATCCGCGCCATCCTCCAACCCGCGGGGATGTCCCGGGACAAGATTCGAGAGATTCAAGATCGTCTGATCGAGGACCTTGGCTTGAAGGCAGTCTCGCGGCAGATCGCCGGAACGCTCTCCGGCGGTGAGAAGCGTCGCGTCGAAATCGCGCGCGCACTTGCTCTCGAGCCCAAGATCATCTTCCTCGACGAACCGTTCGCGGCGATCGACCCGACCACCGTCGAAGACCTGCAGCAGATCATCACGCAGCTCAAGAATCGCGGTCTGGGGATTCTGATCACCGACCACAACGTGCGCGAGACCCTCTATATCACCGACCGCAGCTACCTCATGCACGAAGGTCAGGTGCTCGTGTCCGGTTCGGTGGCGGAAATCGCCGCCAACGAGAAGAGCAAGAGCTACATCACCGAGCGCATCGTGCGCGACCTGCTGGCCGATCGTGACAACTACCCCGCAGGGGTGAACAGCGGGGGCTGAGCTTGCCAGCAGATTACAAGTTCGTCCCCCCAACGAGGGGTGAGTGGATTGCGTCCATTGCGGCGCAGATCATCGGGCTATTGCTCATTATAGCGATCGTCGCACTTGCCATTAAAGTGCACCCAATCTTCATGTTTTTGGGCATGCTTTTCTTTTTCCCGATCATTCGAGTTTCGGGTGGGCTGTACGCACGGATCACGCGCACCTATGATTATCGCGCTGAGTTCGCATTCACTTATGCCGCTCGTCCGGGTGAGCTGGAACTCCACCTCGGCGGAGGTTACGACTATCCAAGGCTGTGGCGCATGGCGCGGGGGAAACGCCCGGCGATGCGCCGGCTCCTTTTGGGGAGTGCGCTCGAAGCCCTCGCCCACGTCGCACGTGATATTGAACAAGGCAATGTACCGCCCGAAACGAAGATATCTGCGGTGTCCTACTTCTTCAACGACTCAACGGCCGAGAAGTTTGGGTTTCAACCAGAGCAAGTCTCAGCCTTTGAGAAGATGTTCTTTATCCTCTCCATCGGCGACATCGTGCCGCTGTACTGGCTGCTGATGGGGTCGTTCAAGCTGCCGCCAATTCTCACGCTAAAGCGTTACTCGACGGATGGTGCGAATCTCGTTCTGCGGCGCGCCGAACTGGAACGCATGGCGGATCGGCTGCAGGCGACCTAGCCGCAGGAAACCGCGTTCTAGTCTTCCCACGTTCGCTCTGATTGAATCTGCGTCATCACGCGGATGCGCGCTTCGGCGCGCCGTTCGGCTTCGAGTTCGGAACGAAGATCCGCACTTACTGATTCCAACGAGCGGACGGTCTCCGGGATTGAGCCGATCTTCTTTACAATAAAGTGACCGGCGGGGACGCTGATGGCGCCGACTTCTCCCGGCTCGAGGCGGAATGCCAAGTCCTCCAGTTCACGATTGCCGAGTGTGCCTCGGGGGAATGCATCGAGTTCCCCCCCTCGCGCTGCGGATGCATGGCGACTGATTTCGCGAGCGATCGTCTCGAAATCTCCCCCTTGATTCAACAGAGACTCTGCAGAACGACGCTCGTCCTCCGTCGTCGTTTGGATCAGGCGAATGCGAACCTGAGCCGGGGTCCGATAGCGATCTGCACGCCTCTGGTAGAGTGACTGAACGTCCGCGTCGGTGACGGGGATGATCTCTTTGCGGATCAGATTCTCGAGCGCTTCCTCCGCCAACTCTCCCCTCAATCTCGAACGGAGCGCCGCGCGAAAAACTGGATCGCGCCGAAGTGCGGAATCCTCGAGCCAGGCCAGTAGGAGGAGTTCCTCCGACAGCCGGTCGCGGTAGGCGTGTTCCGCTTCGTCAGACGGCTGGCGTCCGTTGAGGTACTCAAGATAGCCTGACTGGTACTCGAGAGAACTGACGCGATGGCCGTAGGCTTCGAATGCGACTGGGCCTTCGCGGGGAAGCGCCGAGTCGGCGGTCGCCACCCCGAGCCAGTCCGGGTGCCCTTGACCCGAGGGACGGGGAGGGGTCTCCGACGGCTTCACGTCGGTGGGGACAGTCGAGGTTTCGGAAGTCGAGGGAGCCGGGTCGACAACAGTCGGCGGAGGCGCAGCGGTGCGGCAGGAGGTCGCCGCGAGCACAAGAGTGCCGAGCAGAAGCGATCGGATCGGATGGAGGCTGACGGCGCTGCCGGACACTTGGGTATCTCCTCGGCCTGCGTCGACGTTGGTGGCTGAGAAGGCCACGCCGCGACTCGAAGCAAGAGTATCGCGCATGGAAGTCTCGGAGGCTACCCTGTTTTTCATTGGAAAAACTGTGAATTGGCGATTTCTGGCAAACACAGGTGAGCATTCCCCCGGCAACGCCGCGTGGTTGGGCTCAATCCATCCAAGGTTGCGCCGGGAGAGGGGACACATCTAACCTCCGTCCCCTTTCAATCCCACCGGAGTAGGTGTGACGACAGTCCATGTCCAAGACGTTCATCGATGAATTGACGACTGCGCTCGAAGACAGCGTACGGATGTTGTGCCAGCAGAACAATGCGACCGCGCCCGCGCGTGAGAGCTATGCATTTGCGCCCCCCCGCCAGTCCGGGGTCGCCGACTTGGCCACGTCGGCCGCGCTGGCTCTTGGAAAAATCCTGAAGCGTCCACCGATGGAAGTCGCAGAGACCCTCGCCGGCGAGTTGCGGGTCCATCCATTCGTCGCATCGGCGACCGCTGCCGCTCCCGGGTTCATCAACGTCCAGCTCTCACCCGCGGCCTTCGCCCGCATACTGGTCTCCGTCGTCGAACAGGGGGACAACTTTGGAGATACAAAGACAGGCAACGACGAGCGCGTCCTGCTCGAATTCGTCTCCGCGAACCCGACGGGGCCGATGCACGTTGGGCACCTCCGTCATGCCGTCACCGGAGACGTGATGGGACGGATCCTCGCGGCAGCGGGTTACAAAGTCACACGCGAGTTTTACGTCAACGATGCCGGAAATCAGGTGATGACGCTCGGGCGCACGTTTCGCCTGCGTTGCCTGGAAGCAGCCGGCAAGACCATCCAACTCGAAGAGGGGATGTACCCCGGTGAGTACCTCGCCGAGATGGCGCGCGCGTATGTCCGGCACACGGGCAAGTCGCTCAGCGACCTCGAGCAGATGGCGCACGAGGACTTTCTACTCGAAGGGAAAACGCGCTGCCTCGCGCTCATCAAACACGACCTGCAGCGCATGGATGTGCGATTCGACGAGTTCGTATCGGAGAAGTCGCTATACGAGAACGAGCAGGTTCAGAAGACGCTCGAGAAGCTGCGCAACAGTGGGAACACCTACGAGAAGGACGGCGCCACATGGCTTGCCTCGACGCAAGGCGATGACGATCGCGACCGCGTCTTGGTGAAGAGCGATGGCACGTTGACCTATCTCGTCCCGGACTTGGCGTATCACGATTTCAAGTTCTCGCGCGGGTTCGATCTCTACATTAACATTTTCGGGTCGGATCACATTGGCTATGCTGCTCGTCTTCGTGCGGGGCTTGAGGCACTGGGCCATGACGCGGACAAGCTCGAGATCCTAACGCTGCGACTGGTGTTCCTTGTGGACGCGGCGGGTGAGCGTAGTAAGGGAAGCAAGCGCAAGGGCGACATCGTCGAGGCGATGGCACTCGCGGACGAGATCGGCATGGACGTCATCCGGTTCTTCCTCCTGATGCGCTCGACCGATTCCGAAATCGACTTCGATCTCGAACTGGCACGCGAACAAAGCGACCGTAACCCGGTGTACAAAGTTCAGTACGCACACGCGCGCATCCATTCGCTCTTCGCAAAGGCTCATGCGGCGCACATGAACGCTGCCCACGAGTTGCTCGAGGCAGCGAAGCTCCTCACCGCGCCGGTGGAACGCGAGATGTTGCTCTATGTCGCGTCCTTCCCCGACCTGGTCAGTCGCTGCGCGGTCGAGCGCGCCCCGCACCACCTGACGCGCTACTTGCTCGGCATGGCGGAGCTGTGGAACCGTTACTGGTCCGCTGCAAAGACGGACGACACTTTGCGCATCATCCGACCGGAAGCGAAGGAGACCTCCGAGGCCCGTCTCGCACTCGCGTCAGCAGTGCGTCAAACACTCGCGAACGGTTTGCGGCTGATGGGCATCAACGCGCCGGATCGCCTTGTGAGGGAAGAAGCTGACTGACATCGAGGTTCAACCCAAGCGGCACAACTTCGTTCGCCTGATGGTGACGGCGGCGATTCTTGTACCCTTGGCTGCAACCTGGGTACTGTTCCTCACGGGAGCGCTCAACGCGGAGATCGTGACGAGTTCCTCGATGTCCCCGACGCTCGAAGTGGATGATCGTCTGATCACGAAGAGATGGGACGACGAGACTCTCGTGGCAGGAGACATCGTCGTCCTGGAATCGCCGATCGACAACGGACCACCTCTGGTGAAGCGCCTCGTCGCTCTCCCGGGCGACAAGGTGCAGATCTTCGACCAGCGACTGTACGTAAACGATCGGGAAGTTCCCCCGCGGAATCAGCTCTTCCCTCGCCGATTCGAGTTCCCTCCGCAAGTCATGGGGGACGATGAGTACTTCGTCGTGGGAGACAACTATGGCCAGTCGGAGGACAGCACGTCCTTTGGGCCTGTCCCCCGCAGCCTAATCCGCGCCAAGGTCTGGTATCGCTACGCCCCGTCCGATCGCAGGGGCGTGGTGGAGTGAATCGAGAGGATCATTCTTGCGCCTCACCGAGCATGAATAAGTCTGACAGCACACCTTGAGGAAGACCTCCCGCATGCCTCCCGTCCCGGAACCCAAGTTGATGCTGCTCGTGGAGAACTGCCGCCTCGTGGCGACGTTCGACGATGCCGAGCGCGAACTGCCCAACTGCGACATCCTCATTCGCGAGGGCAAGATCGCCGCGATTGGCGCGGGGTTGCGCGCGTCGATGGCGCTCTCCCCCGAGGTACCAGTGATTGACGGACGCGGACATGTCGCTCTCCCGGGATTTGTGAACTGCCACCATCACATGTTTCAGGTGCTCACTCGCTCGATTCCACTCGTTGCGAATGCGGAGCTCTTCGACTGGCTCGTTGGACAGTACAAAATCTGGATCGACATCGATGGAGGGGCCCTGCGCGCGGCGACCATCGTCGCGATGGCGGAACTCCTTCTGACGGGCTGCACGACGACAACCGACCACCACTATCTCTACCCGGTTTCACAGCCGGTGGACCTGCTCGACGAGCAAATCCGCGTCGCGGGCGAAATGGGGATGCGATTCTATCCCACGCGTGGCTCGATGACGCTTGGCGTGCGCGATGGCGGGCTGCCGCCGATGGAATTGGTCGAGGACGACGACCGCGTGCTGACCGACTATGAGCGTCTCGTGACGACGTATCACGATCGCGATCCGGACGCCATGGTGCGCATCGCGTTCGCCCCGTGCTCGCCGTTCAATGTCACCGAGCGGCTTTTCCGCGAGACCGCGTCGCTCGCCCGCAAACACGGCGTGCGCATGCACACGCACCTCGCTGAAACGGATGACGAGGATCGCTACTGCATGGAGCGATATGGTCGCAGGCCGCTCGATTTCGTCGCGGATCTCGGCTGGGAAGGAAACGATGTCTGGTTCGCGCACTGCGTGAAACTGAATGCCGACGAGTTGGTGCGTTGCGCGAAACATGGCACCGCGATCGCGCACTGTCCGTCGAGCAATTGTCGCCTTGGCAGCGGCATTGCACCTGTCGCTGCGATGCTCAGGGCGGGTGTCTCGGTCGGGATCGGCGTCGATGGCAGCGCGAGCAACGACAGTGGCGACATGCTCGCTGAGGTGCGCCAGGCGCTACTACTCTCGCGAGTCGCAGGCGGCGCCCAGGCGATGACGACCCGCACTGCACTGCGCGTCGCAACACGCGGCGGAGCGAAGGTTCTCGGCAATGATGCGCTCGGCAAACTCGAGGTGGGCGGGCCTGCGGACCTCGTGCTCATCGACCTCGAGCAGTATGGCTTCGCGGGTGGGGCAAGCGTCGATCCGCTCACGTCCGTGCTGCTGTGCGGGACGAATCACCACGTTGCGTGGTCAATCATCAATGGGCGCATCGTCGTGGAGCGCGGCAAGCTCGCATCCCACGCCGAAAAGGCCATCGTGCGCGCCTGCAATCGCGCGACGGAGCAGTTAATGGACAGCGCGCGAAAGCGCGGTGTCACCCTCGGATAGGGGTCGCCGAAACTTTATTTTGGCGATGTCCGAAAACGGCGAGCATTGCGCGCGGGATGTGCTAGCCTCCCGTGCATGGAACTGAACGACACACAACTCTACGACGCCCTCTGCGCGCGCGACCCGCGGTTCGACGGGGTCTTCTTTGTCGGGGTCGCCTCGACGGGGATCTACTGCCGCCCAGTTTGCCCTGCGCGGACGCCCCTGCGGAAGAATTGTACGTTTTATGCGAACCCAGCGCTCGCGGAACAAGCGGGCCACCGGCCGTGCCTGCGTTGCCGACCGGAGCTGGCGCCGGGGCAGAGCAGCGTGGATGCGACGTCGCGGCTCGCGGAGCTGGCACGCGTGCGCATCGAATCAGGCGCGTTGATCGAATCGTCGCTGGCAAGGCTCGCAGTGGAACTCGGGGTGACTGATCGTCATCTGCGCCGCGTCGTGCATGAGGAATTCGGCGTCACGCCCGTCGAGCTGGCGCAGACGTATCGGCTCCTCCTCGCGAAACGGCTGCTAACCGATACGCCGATGCGCGTGATCGACGTGGCCTATGCGAGCGGCTTCGCCTCATTACGGCGAATGAATGCCTTGTTCAAGTCGCGTTACGGAATCTCGCCGACGCAGCTCCGCCGCGAAGGAGGAGAGTCGCGCGAATTCGCACCGCTGGTTTGCGACCTGCGCTATCGCGAGCCCTACGCGCACGATGCGATGCTGAGCTTTCTCCAGGTGAGAGCAACGCGCGGGGTCGAACAAGTCGTCGATGGGCGTTACGCGCGCACTGTCCGGCACGGCGACGAGCTCGGCTGGATCTCATGTGAGTTTATCCGAGACCGCTCGCTCCTCCGCGTTACGCTCTCGCCCGGGCTGGCCGCGGTGTTGCCGCAGGTCTTGGGCCGCGTGCGCCAGCAGTTCGACGTCGGCTGCAACCCCTCGGCGGTGAATGAACGACTCGGCTCGATCACGAAGGGCTGTCCGGGGTTGCGCGTGCCGGGAGCTTTCGACGCGTTCGAGAGCTGCGTTCGCGTCATCCTGGGACAGCAGATTTCCGTCGCGGGCGCGACCACGCTCGCGAGCCGCCTCGCCGAGAAATTCGGCACGCCGATCGAGACGCCGCACCCAAGTCTGACGCGGCTGACGCCGACGGCGCGCACACTCGCGAGCGCACCGGAAACGGCATTGCGGGAACTCGGCATCATCTCCGCCCGAGTGCGAACGATCCGGAGCTTTGCGCGTGCGGTGGTCGATGGCTCGCTGAGTCTCCACGCCGTACCTGATCCGACGCCGACGATGGAACGATTGCTCGCACTTCCCGGCATCGGCCCATGGACCGCGAGTGTAATCTCCATGCGCGTGCTCGGCTGGCCAGATGCGTTTCCCGCCGGAGACCTCGGTGTCATGCGCGCGCTCGGCATGCGCTCCCCTGCCGAGGCCGAGGCGCACGCAGAACAGTGGCGCCCATTTCGCGCCTATGCGGCGCTGCACCTGTGGAGAGGTTGATCCCGAAATGCCAACTTGCCATCTTCCATCGATTCGAAAGGACTGCACGAAATGAAGACGCGCATCTACATCACGATGGATTCGCCACTCGGCATCATCACGCTGACTGGCAACGGCGAGGGCATCACGGCGCTCGGCCTCCCAGCAGAACGCGCGGCGCGCAACGTGCCGGAACGCGGCGTGGAATCGACGCGCGACCTCCTTCTGCTGCGCGCGAAGGTGGAGTTGACCGAGTACTTTGCTGGCACACGCACGGCATTCACGGTGCCACTCGATCCGGAAGGAACGCCATTTCAAAAACGCGTGTGGGATGCGCTGTGCACAATTCCGTTTGGCGAGACGCGCAGCTATCGTGACATCGCGGACTTCATCGGCCAGCCCACCGCTACACGCGCGGTCGGGCTCGCGAACGGCCGCAACCCCATCGGCATCATCGTGCCGTGCCATCGCGTGATCGGGCGTGATGGGTCTCTGACCGGTTACGCGGGGGGTCTCGCGGCAAAGTCGTGGCTCCTCGATCACGAAGGCGTTGCCGTCCAGCGGGGTCAGACGCTCTTGTTCGAGGCACCTCGCTAGGAGACGCTCCATGGAGACCCACCTGCTCGATTCCATCCGCCACGTTTTTCGATCCATCAAGGCCGCAGGGGATGGCGCGCTCGCGCAGCTCTCGCTCGAGGAGATGCACCGCCTCCCCGCCCCCGAATCGAACAGCATCGCGGTGATCATTCGTCACCTGAACGGCAACATGATCTCGCGGTGGACGGACTTCCTCACGACCGACGGAGAGAAGCCGACGCGCAACCGCGACGCGGAGTTCGAAGCCCCCTCGGTTACCTCGCGCGAGGAATTGCTCGCAAGCTGGGAGGAAGGATGGCGCAGCGTCTTTGCAACGCTCGATTCCCTCCGCCCGGAGGACCTCACCGCCACGATCACCATCCGCGGCCAGGCGCATTCCGTCGTCGAAGCCTGCCACCGGCAGATGTATCACTACGGCTATCACATCGGCCAGATCGTCCAACTCGCCAAGATGATCAAAGGGAGCGGTTGGCGCACGTTGAGCATTGCAAGAGGCGCCTCGAAGGACTACGTTCCCTCCGGCAAACATGGGGAAGCAAAGATGCGCGGGTGAGGGCGTGTCGTTGATCGACAGACCATCAACGGAAACCGGGAGGCTGTTCGCTGCCCTCTGCGCGTAGGTGGCGCTGGTGGTGTTGGTTGGGTATCTGGAAAGGCCGCGAGGGGGGGCGAGCGCGCCCCCCAACTCGGACAAGCTCCGCAGGATGTTCCTGAGTCGCTGTTCGCTCACGAGGCATCGAATGATCGCAAGCCGGTCCAACGGCGACTCCCAGCCCGACGATTGCCCACCCTGGAACTCGAGGCTCCGGACTTGTGCAAAAAGTCATGCTTCCGCCAGACGAGGTAGAGGCGAGTGATTTCAGCGCGAGTACAGAGACACAAGCCTCGCGTTTCCAGGCACCGCTCCCCCACCTCACTAGCATTGACAGAGGCCCCACCGGACTTTTCGCTTACTCCCCTTCTGGTGCGCGGGAAATCGCGCCCAACCCAAACACCTCAATTCAGGCAGAGTCATGGCACAGAAGCCCCTTGAAATGAATGGCACGATCACCAAGTGGAAGACGCTCGCGCCGGGCCTCGCAATCTTCACGGTCAAGAAGGACATCCCTTTCGAAACATTTATCCCCGGCCAGTACACGGTGCTGGGGTTGAACTATGATGACACGTCGGTCAGTCGCGCGTACTCGATTGGTTCCGCGCCGGAGAAACTCGCCGATGGGCTTGAGTTTTATGTGCGCCGCGTGCCCGTGCCGAATGGCGAGGTCGCGCTGACGCATCTCCTGTTCGAGCGCCAAGCGGGTGATCGCATCTGGGTCGGTCCGAAATCGCGTGGGCACTTCACCGCCGAACACGCGCTGCACGCGGGCGACCCACGTTCGGTGATATTCGTCGCGGCGGGCACGGGCCTCGCCCCGTTCGTTTCGATGGTTCAAAGCCACGCCCTTCGCCATGGCAGCGCGAACCCGAAACACTACATGATGCACGGCGTCAGCTACGAACACGACCTCGGCTATCGCGAGGAAATGTCGGCGCTCATGGGGAACAAGTACTTCGCGACGCTCTCGCGCCCGACCGATTCGTGGACGGGTCCGACGGGGCGCGTGGAATCACACTTCGAGCCGTCGAAGATCGGCGCGCTGGAATCCGCGCTCGGACTCGAGCCCGGTTTCATCCGCCCGGAGAACGTCGTGATCATGGTGTGCGGCTTGCAGGGAACCATCGCGAACTGCCTCATGGATCTTTGCCACCGCGGCTTTGTGCCAGAGGAGCGCAAGCTGCGCGCGGCGTTCCACATCCCGAAGGACACGGCGCCCTCGTTCTTCTTCGAGCAGTACGACTCGGAGCCGATCGTGGACGTGAAAAACGACGAACTCATGGCATCGTTGCGTGCACGGCTCGTTGCGGCGGGCGTCACCCTCGAGGAACCCGCTCCCGTCACAGGCTGAGTTCTCCAGCCGGAAAGCCATCCGCCATTGCCTCTTCCCGTCCCTGACCAGTCGGACCAGTTCCGACGGCTTGTCGAAATCATGGAATGCCTCCTCTCGCCCGAGGGGTGTCCCTGGGATCGCGAGCAGGACCATCGCTCGCTGCGTCCGTACGTGGTCGAGGAGGCGCATGAGGTAGTCGATGCGATTGACGATGGGGACGACGACGAGCTCTCCGCGGAGTTGGGGGATCTGGGGTTGCAGATCGTCTTTCACGCGGCGCTCGCCAGACGGCGAGGCGCGTTCACCGTCGACGACGTCTATCGCAAGATTTGCGAGAAACTGATTCGGCGCCATCCGCACGTCTTTGGCGATGTGAATGCGGACGATTCGACGACGGTGTTGAAGAATTGGGAGGCAATCAAGCGCGCCGAACGCGCGGGCAAGCCCGGGGCGGATCGCCCCCCCTCGGCGCTCGATGGTGTGCCGCGCTCGCTGGCCGCGCTGCAACGCGCGACGCGCCTGCAGCAGAAAGCCAGCCGCGTAAACTTTGATTGGGACAAGATCGACGATGTCTTTGCCAAGGTCCGCGAGGAGATCGACGAGCTGGAGGCCGAGTACCGCGCCGGGTTATCACAGGAAGCGCTCTCGGCAGAGTTCGGCGACCTGCTCTTCGCATTGGTGAATCTTGCCCGATTCATGAAGGTGGATGCGGAACTCGCCCTGACGGGGACGAGCGCCAAGTTCACCCGCCGATTCCATTGGATCGAGACCAAGCTGCACGCCGAGGGGCGCACCCCGGCGGATTGCTCGCTGGAGGAGTTGGACGCCCTTTGGAATCAAGCCAAAGCGGAAGAACGCAAACCGGCGTAGTCTGCTTGCCCCGCTTTCCAAATCACCTTTCCATCCGTGATATCATCCAGAGCAAGGAATGCCCTAAATGAGTCTGCAGGGAAAAATTTATCTCGTGCTTGGCGTCGCGAACAAGAACTCGATCGCCTGGGCGGTGACCGAGGCGCTCCTGCGCGAAGGTGCACAGGTGATCCTCACCTATCAAAGCGAGCGCATCAAGGACCGCGTGACAGAACTCGCCACGACGATCAATCCCCCGCTTCCCATGTTCGAGATGGACGCGACCGACACCGAGGCTGTGGAGCGCGTGTTCGCCGAGATCGGCAGGAAGTACAGCCACCTTGATGGCGTCGTGCATTCGATCGCCTATGCGCCCAAGGAAGACCTGCAGCCGGGCATCACGCGTACGCCTTCCAAGAACTTCTCACTCGCGATGCACGTCAGCGCATACTCCCTCGTGGAAATCACACGCGCCGCCATGCCGATGTTTGAAAAGGCAGGGGGCGGCTCGGTGATCACGATGACCTATGACACATCCAAGGTCATTCCGAACTACAATCTGATGGGCATCGCCAAGGCGACGCTCGAACAGATCATGCGGTACCTCGCCTGGGAAGGGGGACCGAAGAACGTGCGCGTAAACGCGGTCTCCGCAGGCCCGATCAAGACGCTTGCCTCGCGCGGGATTTCAAACTTCAGCGGGATGTTTGACCACGCGGCCAAGAAGGCACCGATGGGTCGAAATGTTACAGTCGAGGAGGTCGCCAACTTGTCGGTGTTCCTGCTGAGCCCGCTTTCGAGTGGGGTGACGGGTCAGGTCATCTACGTCGATGCGGGCCTCTCAATCGTCGGCGACGACGGCACATCCACCGCATGACAGCCTGCTTCGGCGGGCATCGCGAGAGGTGATCCTCTTCATCGAACACGGAAATTAGTTGTTGGAACGAGAAATGCATCTACAGTGATTGATCGGGAATCGGGGCACGATTCCCACACTCGGAAATCAAGAGTCAAAATTCTCTCAGGAGTCGCCCACATGGCCAGCTCAGCAGTCGCAATCCTCAACGACACAAACTTCGACAAGTCCATCAAGGAATCCTCGACGCCCGTGCTCGTGGACTTCTGGGCGACATGGTGCGGCCCGTGCATTCGCATGGCACCGGTCATCGATCAGCTCTCGGCTGAACTCGCAGGCTCGGTCAGCTTTGCGAAGCTCGACATCGACGAGGCCCCGGACACGGCAACCAAGTTCGGCGTCATGTCGATCCCGACTTTTATCGTGTTCAAGGGTGGCCAGGAGGTCGGCCGCAAGGTTGGCGGCGGCACCAAGAACGAGCTCAAGTCGTTCCTCGACGCTCATAGCAAATGAAGTGTCCGTTTTGCGCTACACCCGATACCCGGGTGATTAACTCGCGGCCGTCGGCGGGTGGGGAATCCATTCGCCGACGTCGCCTTTGCGAGAAGTGCAACGGTCGCTTTACGACATTTGAAGTGGTCGAGCGGGCGCCGAACTTCGTCATCAAGCGCGATGGGGTCCGCGAGCGCTTCGATCCGGAAAAGATTCGCGTCGGCATCGACAAGGCGTGCGAGAAGCGCCCCGTGACAACGCAGCAGATCGATGAGATTGCCGCAGCCGTAGAGGCCGAGGCATTCGCCGGGGCGGACCGCGAGGTCTCCACGGAACAGGTCGGTCGCCTCATTTTGCGCAAACTCAAGGACACGGACAAGGTCGCCTATCTCCGCTTCCTTAGCGTGTACAAACACTTCTGCGATTTGCAGGACTTCGATTCGGAGATTCAATCCCTGCTGAAGGGTTGAGTCCCACCCACCGCCACCCACCGCCGGTTACGGCAGGAGCGGGCCGAACCGCCGGAAGCACACGAAGACTTCCTCTGTCACGCTCGACATCGAATCAATCATCTCGTCGAAATCAAACCCGGGAAGCTTGCCCAGCAGCGCGGCGAGCTCTTCGCCGAGTGGATCGTTGTTGGACGTGATGACGCGCGAATCCCCCGTGGTGACGACCCAGAAACAGTCCTCGGTAAATGGACCACTCGCCGTCGTGAGGATGGCGACCTCGGAGATCTGCTCCAACTGAATTCCGTGCGCCTCACCGTTCGGATCGAGGTATTCAAAGCCTGACTCGCCAACGGAACGGATCGTCGAAACTTCGCTCATGTTCTCCAGAGGGACTTTCGGAAGAGGTAGACGCCAATGGAGTATGCGGCGATTCCTCCCCCCAAAAGCAAGCCCCATGTGGGCACGAGTTCGGCCGCGCTGAGTGGGCGCCACACGCCCCCCTCCATCGCGTAGATCGCCCATTTAACCGGGCTAAAGTCGGCAAGCTTGAGCATCCACGATGGCATCGCGATGAGCGGGATCATCCCACCACCGAACATCATGAACAGGAGCATCGCGCCCCAGCTTGCGCCGGACACGACGCGCTCCGAACGGCTGATGCCACAGATGAGCATCATGATGCCGGAGAAGCAGATCGCGCTGCTCAGAACGCCGATCGCAAGGAACACCAGATTGCGCACTCCGACGTCGAAGAAGAGGAGCCCAATGGCGAAGATCAGGAGCGTTTCCAAGACCATCGCGGTGAAACACGCGAACCCCTTCCCCGCGAGGATGGCAGCGGGTGAAATCGGTGCGAGTTGAAGACGCAGCAGCGTCCCCTTGTCCCGCTCCTGCACGAGCGATAGCGCAAACGCGGAGACGCACGCAATGACTCCCCACATCAGGCCTGAGGGGAAGGTGACCGAGAACGTGTTCTTGGGCTTGTTCGGGTCGGCTTCTCGGGTCACCGCGACTTCGGGGATGGTCGGCGTGGTTGTGCCCTTTCCCATCGGGCCGGAGTCGAGGATGCTCTGATCGGCCTGTTCAAAGAACTTGTCGATGCCACCGAGCATATTGGTGAGGAGCCCGCGCTGTTTCGGATCAATCGTCGTGTCGCCCTGCAAATCTCCGAGCGACGAAGACAACATCTCGCGCATCTTCGTGCGGTCAGAAAACTTGTTTCGCAGGTTCTCGAACTGCGCCTGCATCAACATCCCTTGCAGCATCCCGGACTCTGCACGGCGTGCTGGATCGAGTGCGAGTTCCATCTTGTTGGAGCCTTCACCCGTGACCATGCCGAAGCCAGAATCCGCCCCGTAGCCCTCCTTCAGCGTGAGGGACGCGACGACTTTCCCGCGTCGCACGAGGGTTGCGGCTTCCTCCTGGGTGTGTCGCAGGACAGCGATCGAATCCGATTTCTCCAGATCGACGATGAACGCCTCTGAGTTCGGCGACTTGTCAAGGTCGACGACCGCGACCTTCATCTTGCTCGCGACTCCTCCCCCGCCGCTGCCGGAGAAAATCGCGCCCCATAGGATCGCGCTGATCAGCGGGAAGCCGATCACCCAGAAGAGGCCCGCGCGGTCGCGCAGCAGGAGTTTGAGGTCCTTCAGTGCAATGGAGATGGCAGCGTTCATTCGTCTCGGAGTGACCTCCCGGTGAGTGAGAGGAAGACACCCTCTAGTGTAGGGCGCGTGACGCGAAGTCCATCGAAGGCACGACCGCTGCATGCGATGGCGACGACTGTCTCCGCGGTGTTCTTCGTCTGGATGCGGAGCCGTTTACCTTCCAACGTCGCGCCCGGGATTTCGATTGGAGAGTCGGGAGCTTCGGTCAGTTCGACCTCGACGGCGGATTCGCCACCGTGCGCCGAGAGCAGTTCATCCAATGTCCCGAGGGCGAGCATCTTGCCATTGTCGATGATCGCGATTCGATCACAGAGTCGCTCGGCTTCTTCCATATAGTGTGTCGTGTAGAGGATAGTCCTGCCGCCTGCCTTCAGTTTCTCGACATTCTCATAGAGCTGATTGCGCGACTGCGGATCGACGCCCACCGTCGGCTCGTCGAGAAGCACGGCCTCCGGTTCATGCACGATCGCGCATGCGAGATTCAGCCGCCGCGCCATCCCGCCGGAGTAGGTTCCCATCCTGTCCTTCCGGCGGTCGTAAAGCCCGACGAAGCGGAGCGCCTCCTCCACACGCGATGCGAGCCGAGCACCGGTCAGTCCGTAGAGCGTTCCAAAGAACTCGATGTTCTCTTCGCCTGTCAGATCCTCATAGAGCGAGAGCGCTTGTGGCGCGGCGCCGAGGATTGTGCGTGTCTTCGGATCGGCGGGATTTCCGCCCCCTTCCAGGCGCACGGTGCCCTCGTCCGGGGAAAGCAGACCCAGCATCATCGCGATCGTCGTCGACTTGCCGGCTCCATTCGGCCCGAGCAGACCAAGACACTCTCCGCGGCGCACGTCGATGGACAGCCCATCGACGGCGGTCAGTGTTCCGTAACGCTTGACTAGTCCAGTCGCTGAGATCAGCGGGGCAGTTACGCTCATAGTGGATCCACGGACATGACATAGAGTACTTCGCACGAACCATCGCCAGAATCTTTGCGACTCCGAGAGGAGCGCCAGTGCCATCCGTCCTTCGCGGCTACTCGCACAAGATAGCCGCTGAGCCGCACTGCGTCCCCCTTGCGGAGATCCATCACGGCGCCTTTCACACCCGGATCATCAAAGTTCGGGATGATATGGGTGTTCGCACTGTTATTGGAAATCTCGGACGGGGGGATGTCGATGGAACCGGGCCCCCAGGTGTAGAAGTACCAGCGTCCACTTTGTCGGTACTTGATCCCGTGCAGATTCGGTTCGCGCGTGAGCGGCCCCCATGCGAGCGTGAGATCGACGGGGGAAAGTTCCGCGCCGCGATCCATGCTGTAAGTCTCACGAGACATCACGAGGGCTTCGATCGTGTATTCATCGGTGGCAAAGATATCGTAACCCTTCGGAGCAGGGAGCCCTCGTTCGTCGGAGAGCTCGACCTGAATCGGCGTGGGGAAGGGACCGCTGTCGACGAGCGCCCGATCGCTGTTGACGGCCTTGTAAACAATCAGCGCGGCCACCAGTAGGGTGGCGACGATCACCTTCTTGGGCACGACAAAGGGAACTTCTTCCATCTCTGACACGGCGGGGGTCCCTCGATTTTGTTCGGCAACCGATTCCACTACCGCGTCGCGAGGGGAGAATTCACCGCATTTCTTCCCGTTCGCAAAAATTCTTTGATGGGCTCGTTTCAAGCGGGCCTTACGCACAGCACCAAGCCAAGAAGTTCAAATCAGGGCAACCCGCACTTGTGCCACAGCTTCGCGCGTGGTTGTTTCGAACCCCGCACTCGCTCAAGTCCCGGAGTGAATCAGAATGGCAGCAGCAGCACAACCGCGCTTGCACATCATCTACGGCAACGACGAGGTGAAGCTGAATGACGCGCGCACGACTCTGGTCGCGAAGTTCCTCGCACCTGAGGATCGCGCGGGGAACCTGACCGAGATGCGCGGTCCCGGCAACCATCCGTTCAAGCTGGAGAAAATGCTCCCCGAGTTGACGGCCGAGCTCGGCACGATCTCGCTCCTACCGGGCCTCCCCCGAGTGGTGGTTGTATACAACCTCTCCGAACTGTACGGGAGCACGAGCTATCGTAAGCCGGCATCCGCGAGTACCCCCGCAAAGAAGAAATCCGGTGCTGATCCGATCAAGGCCGCGGAGGACTTTTTTCTCGGTCAGTTTCAGGAAAGCGAAAACGCCGTCATCTTCGTCTGTGAAGAAGACGAGGATAAGAACAAGGCAGTCGATGAGAACGGCGCACTCTTTCGTCTCTTCACGCGAGTCGGTGCACGGCAGTGCTTTCGCGAGAAGCCAATCGTCCGTGACCTGGAGGACGAACTCTATGCTGCCAACTGGATTGGCGCGATCGAGATGCTGCGTCGCTGGCGCGATCGTGCGGGCTCTGAATCCACGGTGCGCATGAAACAGTATCGTGCGATTTCGCAATTCGTGGAGTTGCTCCTCCAGACGAAATGCGTGCTCGCGGCACAGGAGAATGGCCGTCCACCCGGGGACTTGATCCCCGCGTCGATGTTCCCCTCGATCAATCGATTCCCGGAAAATCGCCGTCGCCAGTTGCAGAAGATCGCCAAGATGTACTCCTTTGAGGATATCCGTCGAATGGTTGAGTCCATCCACTGCGTGCAGCGACTGATGTATCCCACTGGCGAAGAAACATTCGTCCCCGATTGGTTCGAGGCACTCGAACAAATCCTCAGCGAACGGGCGGCAGGTGTCGCCTCGTTGTCGGAGGCCTGAGAGAAATGCCCTGCACGATTCAGAGGATTTGCGTTCTCGGGGCCGGAGCGTGGGGATCAACGCTCGCGGATTTGTCCGCGCGCGCGGGGCGCGAAGTCGCGCTCTGGGATCCAACGGCGAGTACGTTGGAACGCATCGCGAACGAACGCACGACGCCGTATGTCCCCGAGTTATCCATCCATGAGCGCGTGAAGCCGGAGGCGGACTTCGAGCGCGCGATCGAGGGCACGGACGCGGTCCTGATCGTCGCGCCGTCCCAGGCCGTCGAGAGCCTCTGCGCGCGCATGGGTGCACTCCCTGTGTCGCAACAACCACCGGTGATCGTGCTCGCGAGCAAGGGTATCGACATCCCAACGCGGCGGCTGCTGAGTGATGTCGCGGCCTCGCATCTTCAGTCGAAGGTCGCCGTGCTCTCGGGCCCGTGCATCGCACGCGAAGTGGCCCGTCGCATCCCGACTTCCGTGGTGGTCGCACTCGAGGAGGACGACACGGCTGCCGCTCTCCAAGCTGCGTTCAGCACGGCGTGGTTTCGCGTTTATCGTCAGCGCGACGTGCGCGGCGTCGAACTGGGCGGTGCGCTCAAGAACGTCATCGCGATTGGGGCAGGTGCGTCCGACGGCCTCGGCTTCGGCGACAACAGCAAGGCAGCATTGTTGTGCCGCGGCTTGGCAGAGATGACGAGACTCTCCGTCGCACTCGGCGCGGATGGCCGAACGCTGAGTGGGCTCTCAGGGCTCGGCGACCTCAGTGTCACTTGCTTCTCGCCACTCTCCCGCAATCGCCGGTTCGGCGAACTCCTCGCGAAAGGGAGGACGCGCGAGGACGCGCTCGCTGAGATCGGCCAGGTGGTCGAGGGTATCCCGACATCCGATGCTGCACTGGAGTTGGCGCACAATGTCGGCGTCGATACTCCGATCATCCGCGTCGTGCACGAAATGTGCAACGGAGGGCTGTCGCCACGCGATGCCCTGACCTCTTTGATGAGCCGCGAGTTAAAGACCGAATTCTAGACCATCACCCAGGAGACCTCTCATGGCGAAGAAAGCATCTGCGACGAAGAAGACTCCCCCATCGAAACAAATCGAGAGCCTCGCATCGTATTACATGCTCGGGAGAAGCGGCCTGCGTGTGTCACCGCTTTGCCTCGGCACGATGACGTTTGGCAAGGAGTGGGGCTGGGGTAACACCGAGAAGGAATCTGAGGGGATTCTGCGCGCCTTTCTCGATGCGGGTGGAAACTTCATCGACACCGCGAATTTCTACACGCTCGGGACGAGTGAGACCTACATAGGGCGGTTCATGAAGAAGGCGAAGAATCGCGACCACATCGTCCTCGCGACCAAGTTCACGCTCAACATGGCGCCCGGAAATCCGAACGCCGGAGGCAACGGCCGCAAGTGCATCATGCAGTCCTGCGAGGCGTCGTTGCGCCGGTTGCAGACTGACTGCATCGACCTCTATTGGATGCACATGCACGACGGGATGACACCCGTGGAAGAGGTCATGAGCGCGCTCGATGCGCTCGTGCGCGCCGGCAAGGTCCGCTACGTCGGGTTTTCTGACATCCCGGCTTGGTATGCGGCAAAGGCCCAGACCATCGCCGATTGGCGCGGCTGGGCCCCCCTCGTGGCGATGCAGCTCGAATACTCCCTCATCACCCGCGATATCGAGCGAGAGCACGTCCCATTCGCTCTCGAGGCGGGGCTCGGTGTGACGCCGTGGAGCCCGCTGGGTGGTGGCTTGCTGACTGGGAAATACACGCGCGATGGCGTCGTTGCTGGCCCGAAGGGAACGAAGGGCGCGGGACGCCTCTCGTTCAACAAGAACGCCAAGTCTCCGCGTCTCTCCAGCGAGAGAAACTGGGAGATTGTTGATGCGTTGCTCGCGGTGGCTCAGGACCTCGGCCGTTCCACCGCCGAGGTCGCACTCAACTGGATCACGAAGCGCCCGGGTGTGACATCGACGATCATCGGCGCGACGACAGCCGCGCAGTTGAAGCAGAATCTGAGCGCGCTCGACTTCGACATCCCGGCCGAGTTGTCAGCGAAACTAGACGCTGCCAGCGCGATCAAACTCGGATTCCCCTACGAGTTCCTCGTGCCGGGCGGCAATGTCAGCAAGATGGTCGCAGGGGGGACGAATGTGCGCCCGCATCCGAAGTGGTATCACGGAAAGTAACTCTGGGGCGATCACTCCACCCCAATCCTGTTCAGCGCCTCCTGAATCTCGGGACTCCGGAGTTTCTTCGGCAACTTGGGAAGGAATGCGGTGATCGTTTCGCGGTCATCCAGAATGATCGCGGCCCAAAGCGCAGCTTGGACGATGTTCGGATCGGGAGTGCTGAGTTCGCTCATCGCCCTGAGCAAGCGAAGCGCCTCCCGGGCGACTTCGGTCTTCTCCGCGTCGTCGTTGGCGGCGAGAAGTCGGGCCCGCAGCGAGAGTTGCTGGCCCAGCCGGCGGCGCAGCTCATTGTCCGTGGAATCCTCGGTGAACCCACCACGTAGGAAAGTGATCGCGCGGGCGCTTGGCTCGAGGCCTTCCGATGTGTTCCCTGTCATCATGCTCAATTCCGCGAAGGAGAAAGTCGCGGCTGTGATGCCTTTCTTGTGGGGATCGATCTCTGGGGCAGTTGCGTAGATCCCTTCGCGGAGGGCCAACTCCTCGCGGGCGACTTCACGCGCCTCTGCGAAACGGCCACCCTGTCGAAGCGCAGCCGCGCAGTTTGCCATCAAGTTCGCGAGGTTGTTCTGTTCCCTCGGCGAGGTCTCGCCGCCCGCGGCCATGTCCTCCTTCATCGACTTAATGGCGTGGCCAAAGCTCTCCGCCGCCGCATCCCAGTCCTGCGCGCGAAAGGCAAGTGCCGCCGACTGGTTTTCGATGGAGACGAGTTGGCGTTTGAGCAATGCGGTCTCACCGGGGAGTTCCAGCGCACGCATGATCGCCTCGCGCGCCTTCGCGACATTTGCGGTCGCTTCCTCCCTGTTTCCGGACATCGAATTGATCTGAATCATATCCTCGTAGGCCGATGCCACCTCGTACAACCAACGGGAGTTTTGCGGATCGCGTTCGAGCAATCCTTCGATGCTCTTGACTCTCGCCTCGGCGGTCTCACGGGCCTCGCTCAGATTCATCCCGGCCAGATAGATCCGGGTGAGCAGCGAATTGAGAACCCCCATTTCGTGAACGATCGTTAGATCACCCGGACTTACACGCATCAAAAGTTCATACTCGCGCTTCGAGGCCAAACAGAGGGCTTCCGCCTGCGCGAGATCATCGTTGCGATAGATCATGTTCGCGTAACGGAATTGCGCGACCGCGAGAGAGCGGCTCGTCTCTTTGTCGACGGGGAGCGTCCGCATCGACGCAGTCATGTCTGCGATCATGTCCGCCATGATCTGACGCGCCTCGGATCCCTTCCCCTCCAACTCAAGTTCCCGCGCACGAGCAGTGTTCACAGTGCTTCGATAGTTGACGGGCTTCATCGAGGTGGGATCGACCCTTTGCAACAGATCGGCCACCTCCAAGAGGGATTTGCGAATCGTTGCAAGTTCGGAAGCGCGCCCGCTCTTTTCGTATGCGAGGGCGATCCACGAGCCTGTCGTGAGCATGTCTGAAATCAGATCCGCATTTTTTGGGAATCGCTGGTGCATTCTTTCCAGGGCAGCGTAGTCCTCCTCCATCAGTTTCGCCGCCGAGACAAAGTCACCTCGGTCCGAGCGGGACTGTGCGATCCCCTGGCTCGCGGTGCTGGTCGCGCGCCGCCACGAGATACTATCCGGCTCCAGCAGTTCCATGGCCGCAGTGATCTTGCGCGCCTCGCCGAAGGTGGCCTCCGCCTCGTCCACCAGTCCTTGAAGACGGAACACTTCCCCAAGCTCCAACGTCCCTTGTGCGACCCGCGCCCGCTCATGGTCGGTCTTGGCGATGGCGAGTGAGTGCGAATAGTGCTCCTGTGCGCGACGCGCGACGACGTCGAGCAACTCGAGCTTTGCGTCGCGCGGTGCAATGCGCGCACGCAAATCCTTCAGCATGAAACCGACGAGCGCCTGCGTTTCGTCGAGTGCATCGACAGCGCGATCACGCGCGTCCGACGCATCCGCGCGTGCGACCTCCGCAGCATCGCGCTCGGTGGCGATGCGCTGTGAGTAGATGACGGAACTTACGACAAGCACGGCGAAAAGTACGAAGGACGCGGCGAAGGCGAGGCGCCGCTGGCTTGCGAGACGCCGCTGCTGCTCTTCCGCCGCACCAATTGCCTGATGGAGCGCCTGCCGGCGGTCCGAATCCGCAACACGATCCGCTTGCAGCCGCGCGAGCACGAGGTCCCCCTGATCGAGCGCCGATTGCGACTGAAGCGCGACGGCGTCCTGCTCGATGCGCTTCGGTTCGTTGCTTTCCGGCCACAGTTCCCGCGCGCGCGAGGCGAGGCTCATCACCTCGGTCAGCTCTGCGTAGTTCCCGCGCGCAATGTTGAGCCTCTCCCGCGCCGTATCCAACAGCGCGAGCGCCTCGCGTCGCCGCGTGGAGCCCGTCACAAAGTCGTTCAGATCATCGAGAAAATGCCGCGCCGAGAGGTGGCGATCCTTGGGATCAATAGAGAGCGCGCGCAGGCAAATCGCTTCCAGTGCGACAGGAATGTCACGATCCGGAGCCTGTTTGCGCGGCGGAACAACTTCGCCGGAACAGGCCCTGGTGAATGCAAGTTGGGCCGTCTCTGCGTGGTGCGGCGGCTGGCCAGTCAGCAGGTCATACAGTATGGCACCGAGGAGGTATACGTCGGTCCAGGGGCCGACATCGGTCGCGCGATTGCGCGTTTGCTCGGGCGCCATGTAGGCGGGGGTTCCGCTCGGGCTGGAAGCTGTCTGCGCGCTAGGCAGACTGAACGATGGGGGAGTCGTCGAATCCGCGGGAGTCGCAATGGCCAAGCCCCAGTCCATGAGGAGCACTTCCCCGAATTCGCCGGTCATCACCTGCGATGGCTTGAGGTCGCGGTGCACGATGCCCTTCGAATGCGCGAATGCGACTGCGTGCGTCGTCGCCATGAGCGTCGGTAAATGCCGCGCAAGGAAGTCAGTTGCGCTCATGACAGCGAATTCCTCGCGCAGGACTTCCGACCACGGGCGCCCGCGCACGAGTTTCATCGCGATGACGGGCCGCCCGGCGTCGTCCCGGCCGAGGTCGTGCACCGGCACGATGTTCGGGTGTTCGAGCTGCGCGGCGGTCACCGCTTCCTGACGGAACTCCCACTCGGCGTTGCCGAGCTTGCTCGCGATGTCCGCACGCATTCGCTTCACTGCGACCGACCGGCCCATGGAGGTCTGCGTGGCCTCCCATACTTCACCGCACCCCCCTCGTGCGATCATGCGATGGAGCACGTAAGCCGTCGGCGAACCCTCGGGCACAGTCTCCGGACCGGACAGACCGGTCTCCATCCGCGTGCCAGGTGAGAGTGACCAAAACGAGGGGGGGTCTGGCCGCTTGCTTTCCGGCCTCGCCATGGTGCTTTCGCCCAGAATGTCCGTCTCGAAGGTCTCACTCGGCTTCTTGCCTTCGAGGCTTGGCAAATTCTGTGGCGTCTGAGGGGGCATTGAATAGCGGCTCTTTGCGCGAGATGGAAGGATTCTAACGTATCCGCCAGCGTATGCCGGGACAACAATACTTGTTTCGATGCGGAGGAAAACAGCTTGCCGTTGTTCCCAGTCACCGGGCGGAAGGGGGGATGATATCCGGGGGGTCTCCCCTGCGATACATGTGAAAGCTCGCCTCGCCTCCAAAGGGAGTAGATCATGGGACCTTCCCCATCGGTGTTCTACGACGGAAGAGAATCAACCGCCCCGGCGCCCGTGGCTCCGGACGACCGCCCGGGCATTGCCCGGGAAATCGGGGGAGGTCTGCTCCTCCTTGTGTCGCTTTACGTCACCTTGTGCCTGATTCTGGGTGAAGGTGGCGCGCGTCTCGTCGGCCCGGTGGGCGAGGGCCTGCGCAACGGTCTCGTGTTCCTCTTCGGCGGGCTCGTCAGCTACGCCGTTCCGGTCGCCCTCACGATTACTGCGGCGCGGCTCCTGCTGCGGCGTTCCCTCGGCATTCCCAAATCCGCATGGTTGGGGATTGCGTTCATCGCGCTCGCGGTTTGTGGCTTCCTCGCGCTGCCCACGGCGGATGTTCCTGAAATGCGTCAGGTCACGTTTCAACGCGCTGGCGCGTTCGGTGCCTTCCTCGTCGAATGGGAAGGGATCGGCCTAGTCGGTGCGTTCGGGAGTGTCGGCACGGCGTTCATTCTTGGCGCGATCGCTCTCGCCGGAATCGTGCTGACGACCGGATTCGGATTCGGATGGGCAGGACATCACGCCGTCCATTGGATCCGTCAGCGAGAGAGCCGTCGCCCCGCCCTGGAATATGCAAGCCTCCCCGACCCGGAGGAAGCGGCGGCCCTCGCCTCCGCAGCCCGGATCGCGGTCGCCCCGATCGAAGAGCCCGCACCGACTCCGACTCGCAAAGGTCCCGCGCGTCGCGCCCCTGAATTCATGCCCGGATTCGACGAGGACGCGGATGCCGCTCTCCGCGCGCTCGAGGAAGCCGAGATGGATCGTGAGTTCGAACTCGCCCTTCAACGAGAACTTCAAGGCGGAGATCACAATATCAACAACGGCAATGTCGAACGCGCTCCAGAAATCAAGTTCGACATGGAGGAGAAGGCGCCGCGCATCCTCTCCGGGAACCCGGCCAACCCGACGCCGATGCCCGCCAATGAGGCCAAGGCGCGCGTCTCGAAGCTCTTCGCATCCGCTCCAGCACGCCCCGTAGCCCCTCCCCCGCCGACCATCAAGAACCAGCAGGACGATTTCGCGCCCCCTTTTGACATGGACGAACTCGACACCCGCGAGGTGTCGGGGGGGATGGGAGAGAACGCGTCCCGCGAGAGCGACCCGATCTTTAACGAAATGGTCGACGCTCGCCCGGCAGGACCCCTCGCAGGTGAGATCATGGCTCACACACCGGCCGTGATGGATCCGCGCACGTTGCGCCTCCCTGACGTGGCACTCCTCGACGATCCCCCCAAAGTTGATAACCGCATGTCACGCGAGGAGATTCTGGAAATCTCGCAGACCCTCGAAAAGACATTCGCGGATTTCGGCATCGCGGCCAAAGTCGTGGAGGTGAAGCAGGGCCCGGTCGTGACGCGATTTGAGCTAAAGCCCGCCCCCGGCGTGAAGGTCAGCCGCATCGCCTCGCTCGAACATGACCTCGCCATGGCGATGAAGGCCGTCAGCGTCCGAATCCTCGCCCCCATCCCGGGCAAGGCCGTCGTCGGCATCGAAATCCCGAACCGCAATCGCGCGGGCGTTTATCTCAAGGAACTCATCTCGTGCCCCGACTTCTGGGATCACTCAAGCCCGCTCGCGTTCGCCCTCGGCAAGACGATCGAGGGGAATCCGCATTTCTGCGACCTGCGCAAGATGCCGCATCTGCTGATCGCTGGTGCGACGGGCGCGGGCAAGTCCGTCTGCCTGAACTCAATCATCTCGTCGATTCTCTACCGCCAGCGCCCCGACCAGGTCCGCATGATCATGGTCGATCCGAAGCGCGTGGAACTGAGCATCTATGACCAGATTCCCCATCTGATCGCCCCGGTCATCTGCGAACCGAAACGCGCGGCGGCAGCGCTCGCGTGGGCCGTCGACCTGATGGAGGATCGCTACAAGAAACTCGTCGAGTTCAACGTGCGAAACATCGATGGCTACAACGCCATCGTGGAAAACCCGAAGAACTTCCCCAAGGCCGCGGGCAAGAGCCTCGATCCGATGCCGTATGTCGTGATCGTCGTGGACGAACTCGCCGACCTGATGATCACGGCCAAGAACGAAGTCGAAGAATCGATCCAACGTCTCGCCCAAATGGCACGCGCGGTCGGAATCCACCTGATCCTCGCCACGCAGCGCCCCTCGGTGAACGTCATCACAGGTATCATCAAGGCGAACTTCCCGAGCCGCATTGCGTTCCAAGTTTCACAGAAAGTGGACTCGCGCACGATCCTCGACCAGAATGGCGCAGAGGCATTGCTCGGCCGCGGCGACATGCTCTTTTCCCCCGGCGGCCAGCCGAAACCCCTCCGCGTGCAGGGCTGCTTTATGAGCGATCAGGAAGTCGAACGCATCGTCGATTTCTGGAAGGCACAGTCCCCGCCAATGTACGACATCGAAGAGTTCGAGCCCGTCCTGACGGACAAGGAAAAGCGCGAACTCGCCAAGATGATGGGCAACCCCGAGGACATGGACATGCTGGACGCGCAGGGCTCTCTGTCTGGCGCCCCCTCCCGCGGAACGAACAAGGGCATGGGCAAAATCAGCGAGGGACTCTTCATCCCGCACGCCGGCGGCAGCGCCCAAGCTGGCGAAGACGAGATCGACGAGGCACTCGTGCGCTCTGCCGCGCGCGTCATCCTCGAAGGCCAGAAGGGCTCCACGTCCCTCGTGCAACGCCGCCTCAAGGTCGGCTTCGCCCGCGCGGGACGCCTCATGGACATGCTCGAAGACATGGGCATCGTCGGTCCCTACAAGGGTAGCAAGCCCCGCGAAATTCTAGTCGATTGCGACGCCGCCCTCGCCCAACTCGACGAACTCGAAGGCCGCGACGGCACGCACCGCAGAATGGCTGCCGCCGACGCAGAAGTGGATGAGGATTTTGAGGTTGGCTGATTTGCCCGGCGGGTTTGGCGCAAGGGGATTGGGGCCTGCGGCAACGCGGGCCCCTTTCTTTGGATTTCGGCCAATCGCCCCGGGCGCATAGGAGTTGCGGCCAGTGCCGCAAACCCTCATCGTGGCGCGCGTCAGCCAGTCGTCCCGCATTCCCTGAGCAGAATTCTCTATGACCTTTCTGGAAAGGCTCGTCCGTATGTCCACGCCTCGCACAGCGCCTCAGGTGGATGTTGAAAAATTGCGGAGACTTGCGAACACAGTTCGCGGGCTATCGATCGATGGCGTGGAGGCCGCGAACAGCGGGCACCCCGGTCTGCCCCTCGGATGCGCGGACATGGCCGTCACGCTATGGATGCACTTTCTGCGCTACAACCCGAGCGAGCCGCTGTGGCCAAACCGCGACCGGTTCATCCTGTCCGCAGGGCATGGGTCGATGCTGCTCTATTCGCTGCTGCATCTGGCCGGATTCGACGTTTCGATCGACGACCTCAAGGCGTTCCGCCAGTGGGAGAGCAAGACGCCCGGGCATCCCGAACTCGGCATCACCGAGGGCGTCGAAGCAACCACGGGCCCACTGGGTCAAGGTCTCGCGAACTCGGTAGGTGTCGCTCTGTCGGGCGCGATGCTGAACGCGCGATTCGAGGAACACGCCCCGCGGTTGGTCGATTACTACACGTATGTGATCGCTTCGGACGGCGACTTGATGGAGGGCGTGACGGCTGAGGCCTGCTCGCTCGCGGGGGAATGGAAGCTGGGACGCTTGATCGTCCTCTATGACGACAACGACATTTCGCTGGATGGTCCGACGAGCCTCGCATTCTCTGCCGAGGACCGCCAGAAGCGCTATGAGTCGTACGGTTGGCATGTCCAGCAGGTGGATGGTCACGACGCGCAGGCGCTCGCCCATGCCATCACGGCCGCGCAGAACGACCCGCGCCCCTCCCTGATTGCCTGCAAGACCACCATCGGCTTTGGGTCGCCGAATCGCGCGGGCTCGCATAAGGTCCACGGTTCGCCGCTTGGGAAGGACGAGGCGAAGTTGACCAAGGCCGCGCTCGGTCTCCCCGATGAGAAGTTCCGCGTCACGGACGAGGATCGTCAGTCGTGGGCCGCGCGCGCAGAGGAGAACCGCCGCGAGTATTCCGAGTGGAAACTGCACCTCGCCGCATCGCGTTCGACCGCGCCGGGGCCAATGGCCATGTGGGACACGCTGCACGAGCAGAAGTTGCCCGGCGGCATCGCGGCCCAGTTGCCGAGGTTCGACCCCGCAAAGAAGGTCGCAACGCGCGTCGCCTCGGAGAAGGCGCTCAACGCGCTGGCTCCTTCGGCGCCTTGGCTCGTCGGTGGATCTGCGGATCTTTCGTCGAGCACCAAAGCCATCATCGCCGGCACGACCAAGGTCAAAGCCGGCGACTATAAGGGCCGCGATATCTACTTTGGCGTGCGCGAACACGCGATGGGCTCGATCATCAACGGCATGATTTCTCAGGGGGTCTTCCGCGCATACGGAGGCACGTTCCTGACATTCAGCGACTACATGCGGCCTGCGGCCCGCATCGCTGCGCTGAGCCACATCCCCGCGATCTACGTGTGGACGCATGATTCGATCTTTCTCGGCGAGGACGGCCCGACGCACCAGGCGGTCGAGCACTACGCGGCCCTGCGCGCGATTCCGAACCTCCTCGTCGTGCGCCCTGCCGACGCGGAGGAGACGGCGCACGCATGGCTGCTCGCGTTGACCGAAAGAAAGCGCCCAACGGCACTCCTGCTCACGAGGCAGGACCTTCAGGTGTTCGATCGCTCGGGCAAGGAATTCGCCCATGCGGATGGTCTCCATCTCGGCGCGTACATCCTGCGCCACGAGGAAGGCACGGCGAACCCCGACCTCATCCTGATCGCGACCGGCTCGGAAGTTGAACCAGCGGTCGGTGCGGCAAAGGAACTCGAGGCCGAGGGCATCCGCACGCGTGTTGTCTCGATGCCTTGCATGGAGCTCTTCCGCGCACAGGACGCGGCGTATCGTGAGAGCGTTCTACCCGCCACGGTGGAGAGCCGCATCGCGATCGAATCCGGTGTGTCTATGTGCTGGCACGAATGGGTCGGAACCAAGGGGGCGTTTGTCTGCCTCGATCACTTCGGGGCCTCGGCGCCGGCAGAGGTTCTCGCAGAGAAGTACGGCTTCACCGCACACAACATCGCCGCGCGCGGTCGCGAACTCGTGGCACGAAATGGCGGGAAGGCCTAATGAGACTCGCACCACCCACCTGCATCGTCATGAGCACAGGGACTGAGATCCTTCAGGGTCTCTATGCGGACGCAAACGCGATGGAGATTTCGCGCCTGCTCCTCGCGGGTGGATTCAAGGTCATCGGCCATCAGGCCGTTCCGGACGACCGTTTGATGAGCGTGGCCTCGCTCAAGATCGCGCTCAAGTCGTGCGACTTCGTGATCATGACGGGAGGCCTTGGGCCGACGGAGGACGACCTTACGCGTTTCGTCGTGGCCGAGGTGTTTGAGACAACGCTCGATAATCACCCACGGGCTGAGAAGCTCATCCGCGCGCGATTCGAGGCGCGCGGCATCCCTGTCCCTGAATCGAACTTGGTGCAGGCGATGATCCCCGCCGGCGCCCACATGCTGTCGAACTATAAGGGAACCGCGCCCGGGTTCTTCTTTGATCCTGCGGGCGGACGCGCGGCATTCCTCGCGATGCCGGGCCCACCGTCGGAGTGGCCTCCGATTTTCGAGAAGGCGCTGCTGCGCCATATGAATCGCGTCTTCCCGTCGCGTCCGGTCCGACTCGTCCACACGATCCATATCGCGATGGCGCCGGAATCCATTGTGAACGAAGCGCTCATCGATCTCTTCCAGGCGGACCCGCGTCTCTCGATCACGATCCTCGCGAATCTGGGTGCAGTTCGTCTGCGACTCATCGCGTCCGGTTCGACAAGCGAATCGGCGCGCATGCTCATCGACGAGTATCGAGGCATCATTCGCCAGCGCCTCGGCGATGCGATGATCTTCGCAGAGGGCCCGCCCGAGGTTCCACTCTCCGAAGTCGTCGTGAATGAACTCGCGACCCAGCGTGCGACGGTCGCACTGGCAGAATCGTGCACCGGCGGAATGATCTCGTCGGCATTGACGGATCATCCCGGATCGTCGGCGGTGTTCTGCGAGGGATTCACGGTCTATTCAAACGCATCGAAGATGCGCCTCCTCGGAGTGCCGGAGGGCGTTCTGACACAACATGGCGCGGTCAGCGAGCAATGCGCGGAGGCCATGGCCGTGGGCGCGCGCAACAAGACCGGGGCGACTTATGCGCTCAGCGTGACCGGAGTCGCCGGCCCTGCAGGGGGCACGGAAGACAAGCCCGTCGGCCTGGTGTACTTTGGGCTCGCCGGACCAAGCGGCATCACAGTGCTCAAGAAGCGTTTTCCCGGGGATAGAGAGCAAATCCGCGCATGGGCCACGATCCAGGGGCTCGACATGATTCGGCGCGCGGTACAGGGGTTCTCCAACAGCTAAAGTCGCGCGCTTTCGGGACGATTCGGAGCAACACGTAGTCCCAATCGCCTAAATCTGCGTGCTGGCTTCCAACCAAACGTCCCCAACTGGCACGAACTATGTTCCGACCAAGGGACAAGCACGCAGCGGAATTGAAGATGCAGGACGAGTTAGGCGTAACCTTGCAGGCGTGAAATTTCTTGTTCGAGTGATTTCCCAACTGAACCCGACACCCACCGCAAACCGAGTCATGCGCAGCCTGGCTGTGTTGATCGTCGCCGCTTTTCTGGCCACGGGGTGCAAGCCCCCTTCCGCCGGACAGGGGAAGCAGAATCCTTGGGCAAAGGGGAACAAGGATCAGGTCAAGAACGAGCGCGTCTTTCTGGCCCCCGTGATCGTGGACGCGGTCAGCCGCGCGGACGTGGAGGCTGCGGTCTCGACCACGGGCAACGCGGTGCCGATTCGCTCGCGCCTGCTGCGCGCGGAGGAATCCGGGCGTCTCATCTTCGACAAGCCATGGCGCGAGGGTGACTTCGTCGCGAAGGACGAGCAGATCGCGCATATCGTTTCCGAGACACTCGAGGGTGAAATCCGCGTCGCAATCGCGGACGTTGACATCGCCCGCGAACAACTTGAGATCGGCAAGCGATCGATGGACTCCGCGATCCGCGAGTATCGCACGCTGCAGGACCTCTACTCCCGCGGCATCGCCGCCGGGAAGGAAGTCGATCGCACCGAGCTCGAAATGCAGCGCGCGATCAACTCGCAGCGCCAGAACGAGATCAATCTCGAGAAGGCCGAATCACGGCTCAGGTCACTGCGAGCACGCGAGGAACGACTTTCGATTCGTTCGCCGTTCGACGGCTTGATCGTTTCGAAGGCCACGCTCGAAGGGACGAACGCGATCACGAAGAGCTTCGGGCGCGAGACAATCACGGACTTCGATGGGCGCATGATCGGAGCGGAGTTCTCCGTCGCGGGCGTCGTTGATGCGAGCGAGATGTTGGTCCGCACCGACGTCACATCGAAGGACATTTCGCTCATCCGCGAGGGGCAGAAGTCGCGCGTTTCGTTCTACGCGACCGAGGACTTCATCGTCGAGGGGACCGTGCAGTCCATCTCGAATGCGGTGAATCCCGAAACGCGTGCCTTCAGTGTGGACGTGCTCGTCTCCAATCCGGAGGGTCGTCTCAAACCCGGCATGTTCGGCCGCGTCGAGACCATCGTGGAAACGCGCCGCGACGCGATCTCGATCCCCAAGAGCGTCATCGCACGCCGCAACAATCGCGAGGTGGTCTATGTCGCGGAGAAGCGCGCGGAAACTGGCTACGACGTCGCCGTCGAACGGGAAATCGAACTCGGCCTTGAGGGGCGCGACGAGATCGAAGTGAAGTTCGGCCTCAAGGAAGGGGACCGCCTGATTGTGCGCGGATTCGAGGTTCTGCAGAATAACACGCCCGTCAACGTGACCGACATCGACGCGCCGACGACGGGTACAATGGAACTCGTTCAGGAAACAGCAGCATCGCGGTAAGCTTTCACCAACGAAAATCAAAAGGCCGGGCGTCGCGAAGATGCCCGGCCTTTGTCGTTTGTAGGTGGACGCTCGATCAGAGCAGCAGCAGGTACGGCTCCTCGAGCGAGGCCTTGAGATCGGCGAGGTACTTCGCGCCGACGGCTCCGTCGATGATGCGGTGATCGCACGACATCGTGATCGAGAACGACTTGCCCGGCGTCATCTGGCCGTCCTTGACGAAGACCTTTTCCTGCACCGCGCCCACGGCGAGGATGCTCGACTCCGGCGGGTTGATGATCGCGGTGAAGAAGTCGATCGGGAACATGCCGAGATTGGAAAGCGTCTGCACTCCCCCGGTCAGTTCTTCTGGTTTCACGCGGCGTTTGCGAGCGCGCTCGACCAGTTCGGCCATCTCGGCGACGATCTGGAGGAGGCCCTTTGCGTGAACATCGCGCAGCACGGGCGTGATCAGTCCATCGTCCGTCGCGACTGCGACGGTGATGTTCGCCGAGGGGAGAAGTTTCACGTGATCGTCAGCCCACTGCGTGCGAATGGCAGGGTGACGCATCGCGAGAAGCGCCATCGCCTTCACGAGGAAGTGGGTCACGGTGATCTTCACGTCCGGGTACATCTTGCGCACGCGAGCCTGTGCTTCGAGCAGCGCCTCGGCGCGGATTTCCACGCTGAGCTGATAGTGCGGGACAGTGACTTTCGATTCGACGAGGCGAGAGGCAATGATGCGCCGCACGTTCGAGAGCGGAAGCTCCTGCACCTCGCCCGAAACCCTGAAGGACGAGGTGCCAGCAGTGGCCGGGCCGGCTGCGAGGGCAGTGTCAACGTCGCGCTTGATGATGCGTCCCCCGGGGCCTGTTCCACTGACCGAGCCGATATCGAGGCCCGCTTCCGCTGCGACCTTACGCGCAAGCGGTGATGCAAACAGACGTTCTGAATGGCCGTTTGCGCCTGACGGTGCCGGTGTCTTGGCGGGCGGTGCGGAGGCAACCTTGGTCGCAGCCGGGGCGGGGGCAGGCTTGTTCGCTCCGGGTACACTCCGGGGTGCGCTGCGGGGCGCGGACGCTGGCTTGGCCGCGGTTGCAACGGGCTTCTTGTCGGCCGCAGGGGCGGCCTTCGGCGCCGAACCAGCAGAGGCCACGAGTGAGCTGATGTCCTCGTCCTTGGTGCCGACGATCATCAGGCCGGAGCCGACGGCGGCCTTCGAGCCCTCGGCGACCAGGAGTTTGCGAACAACTCCCGCGTCGAACGTCTCGTGATCCATCACAGCTTTGTCTGTTTCGACTTCTGCGATGATCTGCCCGGACTTGATCGTGTCCCCCTCTTTCACCTTCCACTTCACGAGGGTTCCTTCGGTCATTGTCGGGGAGAGCTGGAGCAGTTCTACGATCGATGCCATGGCGTCCGTCTTGTTTCCGTGTCGAAGATATTCGCGGGTTTCGAGTCTGCGAATCCCCGCAACCGCGGGGAAGGTATCACCAGGTTAAATGTACAGCACACGCTTGACTGCGTCGACAACCGTTGCCGGGGAGGGGATGATCTCCTCTTCGAGGTTCGGCGCGTACGGCATCGGCACGTCGAGATGGCTGACGCGTTCAATCGGTGCGTCCAGGTGGTCGAATGCCTTCGCATAAACCTGCTCGCAGATCCACGCGCCGACACTGGCCTGGGGCCAGGATTCCTCGACGAGGACCATGCGGTTGGTTTTGCGAACGGAGTTGAGAATCATGTCGAGATCCAGCGGACGCAATGTGCGCGGGTCGATGACCTCGACGCTGATTCCTTCCGATTCGAGCTGTTCAACTGCGGGGAGGACGGCATGCGTCAACATGCGGCCATACGTCACGATCGTGACGTCGGTGCCCTCGCGCTTCACATCGCCGACGCCGAGCGGGGCGACCATGTGCTCGCCGAATTCGACCTCGGCCTTGAAGTTGTAAAGCTTCTCAGATTCCATAAAGATCACCGGGTCCTGATCGCGAACCGATGCTTTGAAGAGGCTGTACGCGTCCTGCGGCGTCGAGGGCACGACGACCTTGAGGCCGGGGCAGTGAACGTACTGCTGTTCGAGCGACTGGCTGTGTTGCGTGCCGAGCGCGCCGCCGGCGCCGTGCGGGCCGCGGATGACGATTGGGCAGCGAATCTGGCCCGCGGACATATAGCGGAGCTTGGCCGCGTGGTTCATGATCTGATCGAGTGCCAGAATTGCGAAGTTGAACGTCATCACTTCGATGACAGGACGGACATCGAGCTGAGCCGCACCGATGCCTAGACCGACGAAGCCGGCCTCGGTGATCGGCGAGTCGATGACGCGCTTGTCGCCAAATCGCTCGTAGAGCCCTTCGCTGACTTTGTACGCGCCCTTGTAAACGCCGACTTCCTCACCCATGAGGAAGACGCGTTCGTCGCGTTCCATTTCTTCCGCGATGGCGCGGTTGAGCGCCTCGCGCATTGATTTAAGCTCTGTGGCCATGCTGTCTTTGCCGGTTCCTCTTGGGAATTCAATCAGCGGCCCCTCGGGCGCGCGGGGGGCTGCTTACTGCTTGTATTCGTACTCGTACGGATGCATCGATTCGTCAGCCTTGGGATAACCTTGGCAATCGACGTAAACGTGTGTCCAGATTTCGGAGAGCGGTGGAAGCTCGGAGTCGTTCGAGAACTGGATTGCGTCCTCGACCTCTGCTTTCACTTCCTCCTCGAATTTGGCGATGACCGCTTCGGTGAGGATGCTCGGGTGCGATGCCTGCAACTTGAGAAGCGGGTCGCGGCGTTCCCAGTTTGTGACTTCATCCGGTGTGCGGTAGGTCGTCGCAGGGTCCGACATGGAGTGCCCGCGATAGCGATACGTGATTGCCTCGATGAAGACCGGGCGTCCGTGCTTGCGCGCGAGTTCGGTCGCTTCGCAGGTGACCGCGTACATCTCTTCGATGTCCATGCCGTCGCAGCGGATGCCGGTGATGCGATAAGCCTCCGGCGTGCGGCGATAAAGGTCCGTCACGGCGCAGGACCGCGTTGTCAGCGTCCCCATGCCAACGAGGTTGTTTTCGCAGATATAGACGACTGGCAGATTCCAGAGGGACGCCATGTTGGCGCTCTCGTGCATGACGCCTTGGTTGAAGGCAGCATCACCAAAGTAGCACAGCGTCACAGCGTCGTCGCCCTTGTACTTGCTGGCGAAGGCCATCCCGGTCGCGAGGGGGATCTGGCCGCCCACGATGCCGTGTCCGCCAAAGAAACCGGCCTTGGCGTTGAACAGGTGCATCGAGCCACCTTTGCCCTTCGTGCCCCCAGTGTACTTCATGAAGAGCTCGGCCATCACCTCGCGTGCTGAGAGCCCACGGGCGAGCGCATGTGCGTGATCACGGTAGGCGGTGATGATATGGTCGTTGGACTGAAGCGCGGCGATGGACCCAGCCGCGACGGCCTCCTGACCGATGTACAGGTGGCAGAATCCCTTGATCTTGCCTTTGCGATACTCCTGACCCGCGCGCTCCTCAAAGCGGCGCATCAACAGCATCTGGCGATAGAGCGGGAGGACTTTTTCTGTGGGGAAGGGGTGCTTCGAGCGAAGCTCCTCTGCGTATCCTCCGCCATTGTCCTTCTCCGCGAACAAATCGATCGCGCGAGCGGCGGTGGAGGCAGGGGCAGACTTCTGTTGAATCGCCATGGGTAAAACCCCGTTCATTGTTGAGACTGCGAAGGATGCCCAACGTGTGGCACCGTTCAGTTCATGGGTCGTGCGAGCAAGAAAACGACCACAACCAACGAAGGGTCTCCCGGGGAGGCGCTTGACGCAACGAGGAAGTCCGATGCCCGCGCCGGGATAAAAACGCTTAACCGCAAGCGCGCCATCCAGAGCTTCAATCAACTTTGGGCAATTGTTCAATCTCTCACTTGCGCTCGGCAGGGCGTTCGCCAGAGGACTACCGCGTACTCATAACATCGCAAACCGAGGACAAGATAATGATCAAGGGCTGGGGTGAACCAGCGGGATCTTCGACCCGTGTGATTCTCGTTCGCCACGGGGAAGTATCCGAGAAAGAACGCACCCTTCTTTACGGAAGCATGGATGTCCGGCTCTCGCCTCGAGGGCTCTCGCAGACGAGGCGCACGGTGATGGCGCTCTCAGAACTTCCGATCAGCAAAGTCATCTCGAGTGACCTGATGCGGGCACGCACTCTTGCGGAGGAACTCGCGGCAGCCAAGGGCTGTCCGCTGGGGACGACCGAGCACCTCCGCGAGCGCAGCTTTGGAGAGTGGCAGGGGCGACCCATGCAGGAATTGATGGAGAGCCATCTTGCCGAGTACAAAGCGTACATGGACCGCCGGTGGGACACACGCGTGGCACCGGGGGCTGAGAACTTTGCCGACGTGACGAAGCGTGTCCTCCCTCCCTTGTTCGACGCGATCGATGATCACCCCGGTGGCAACATCGTCGTCGTGGCGCACAGCGGACCTATCCGCGCGATCCTTCAGGAAGCACTAGCCCTCCCGGGCGAGTCGCTCTTTCGGCTGCGCCTGAACTACTGCTCGCTGACAATTGTGGACTACTTCCCGGGCGGGGAACGCATTCTCGAACGCCTCAACGACACGGGGCACTTGGGCGATTGAGGGTTCGTCAAGTCGGTCGGCTTTCCCGGTCTCGGCAGGAACCCGGACATCCTTATTGCGCGCGGGTGCGGGTCGGACTGACACTTTTGGTTTGAGATCACGAAGCGACGCGTTCGTGCGCACTTGGCACTTCCTGCGGCACCTGCACGAAAATCGGATACAAGATTCGCTATTTTCTCGCTTGACGACAGGTGCCGGGGTCTGGTGCATTCCTGCGCTTGTGTTTGGGCGGGGGTTCCCGCGCCCGCAACTTTGGAGCAATTCTTTACATGCCCACAATTAATCAGTTGGTCCGCAAGGGCCGTAAGACAATCAAGCGTAAGAACAAGGTGCCCGCTCTTGACGGGTGCCCGCAGAAGCGCGGCGTTTGCACGCGCGTTTCCACAACGACGCCGAAGAAGCCGAACTCGGCTCTCCGCAAGATCGCTCGTGTTCGCCTCACGAACGGCCAGGAAGTCACGGCATACATCCCGGGCGAAGGCCACAACCTTCAGGAGCACTCAATTGTGCTTATCCGCGGCGGTCGTGTGAAGGACCTTCCCGGTGTCCGCTACCACATCATCCGTGGCGCGCGTAAGGGCGACCTTCAGGGTATCCCCGCTCGTCGCAAGCGTCGCAGCCTGTACGGCACCAAGCGCCCCAAGTAATCCCATCACCCTCTACAGCGATTTAAACCGCACTTTCTCCCCATAGGACGGACCTTCAGTGCCCAAGCGCAAAAGAAAAGGCTTTTCACGCAGCGAACGCAAGATGGCGCGTCGCCGCATGCCGCCAGGCCGCGGCGTTTTCCCCGATTCACGTTTCGGCAGCATCGTCGTCAGCAAGTTCATCAATAACCTGATGAGCGATGGCAAGAAGACGATCGCCCAGAAGATCTTCTACACCGCGATGGACACCGTCGCAGCCAAGCACCCGGACAAGGACCCGCTCGAGTTCTTCCTCAAGGCGATTGAGAACATCAAGCCTGCCGTCGAAGTGAAGAGCCGTCGCGTCGGTGGTGCCAACTATCAGGTGCCGATCGAAGTGAAGGCGGAGCGTCAGCTCGCCCTCGCCATGCGCTGGTTGATCACCTATACCCGCAACCGTGGTGAGCGCACCACGGCGGCAAAGCTCGCAAACGAAATCATGGACGCCTACAACGGCACCGGCGGTGCGGTCAAAAAGAAGGATGACACGCACAAGATGGCAGAGGCCAACAAGGCCTTCGCGCACTATCGCTGGTAAGCCACGGCTTCCCGGAAAAAAAATGCAAACAAGAATCCCCGCTCCAAACGGAGCGGGGATTCTTGTTTTGGGATGAATGATGAGTGCTGAGTGACAAATGGCTCGGGTCTGGGAGATCAGTCAGGACATCAGTAACACATTTGATTCAGGAGATAGGTAACACTCGCTCCGAAGTGAACCAGCGAGGCCCCATAAGGAAGGTGGCACGGGCGGGACACCCGAGTGGGCCGTAGCATCGAGCCCCCGCTCAGACCATATTGCATCTTGGTTGCACATGGCCCCGCGTGACACCAGGACACGGGCGGGACGCCCGTGCCACCTTCGTCTTGAAAGCCTCACGAAGGCTACAAAAGTAACGCGCCCCTCATCAAAATGGCGAGGGGCGCGGGGGTCCTTGGTGAAGTCGAGCTCGGATTACCCGAGGATGCCGCCGCGGTCTTGGGATGAAGACACGCCCTGGATGTATCGCTTCATCGCGTAGAAGTCGTCGCAGTACTTGGATGCTTCCTCGATGGTGACAGCCTTCTCTTTCACGAGTTCGGCAAGCGCCTGATCCATCGTCTGCATGCCTTCCTCGCGACCGACGATGCATCCCTGAATTTCCAAGATGCGGTCGTCGGCGATAAGCTTCTTGATGATCGTATTCACGAGCATGATTTCCTGAGCCGCTCGGCGGCCACGGCCGTCCACCGTCTTGAGGAGTCGCTGCGTGATAACCGACACGAGGTTGAGCGAGAGCTGGTCGCGCAGAATGTCGTGTTCCTTTTGCTCGAAGTAACCCATGACGCGCTGGATCGTGTGCACGGCGCCGCGGGTGTGCAGCGTCGAGAACACCAAGTGCCCCGTTTCTGCAGCCTTGATTGCGATGCGGATCGTTTCCTGGTCGCGCATTTCGCCGACGAGGATGACGTCCGGGTCGGCGCGCATCGCCTGACGGAGCGCCGAGGCGAAGTCACCGACGTCGCGTCCGACTTCACGCTGCGAGACGACGCACTTGATCGTTGGGTACTTGAACTCGATCGGGTCTTCGATGGTGATGATGCGTCGCGAATCGTTCATGTTCAGGTGGTTGATCATCGACGCGAGTGTGGTCGACTTGCCTGAACCGGTGACGCCCGTGACGAGCACCATGCCGCGATGCTGAACGGCAACTTTCTTGAGAACGTCGGGGAGGTGCATCTCCTCGATCGTCGGAACCTTCAGGGGAATGTTGCGCATCGCGACGCAGAGCTTACCGTCCTGATAGTAAGCGACGACGCGGAATCGTGCGGTATTTTCGTGCTGGTAAGAGAAGTCGACGCCGTAGTTCGCTTCGAGGTCGCTCTTGTAGCGCTCCGGCATGATCGCTCTCAGGAGCATCACCATGTCGTCCGCAGTCAATGGCGGCGTCTCGACTCGCTTGAGGTCACCACGGATACGGAAATAGGGCTGGATGCCCTCCATGATGTGGATGTCGGACGCGCCGTTCTGGACGGCTCCCACGAATAGAGCGCTGAAATTCATTCGATTCTCTCAGGCGGTGGCTGTGGCCGGTTGAACAACACCCCCGGTAGGGCTCAGCGGTTGAAGTACTCTTTTTGATCCAGCCCGCGCTTATGGATCAGTCGATCCTGCGAGGCCGCGCGCCCAAGAATCATCTCCGCGAGTTTCCAGAGGCCCTGAGCTTCCGGCTTCTTCGGGACCTCGATGCGATCACGTACCTCGAGGACGACCATGTCATGGCGCTGGGCCTCGTCCACCGAAGGCCACCAGTCGATGCGGATGCCGCCGTTGCTCTTTGAACGGCAGACGAGGAGGACTTTCTTGTCGCTCGCTTCGCGTACCCCGATGCCGTGCTTATCTGCTGAGTCGCTCATGATCTTGGAGGGCTTTCGTTCTGGGAAAGAAGTTCCCTTCAACGCTGGGAGTGAGTGAGGCTGGCGGCAAGGCAGAAGTGTCAATTTTCCCGCACAGAACGAAGTTTCTGGCGCCTTAGTGAGATGCCGTCGCGGTCGCCGCGATCTCGATCTCCCCCACCACGCCATCGCGGATGTGCACGATGCGTTGTGCCTCGAGCGCCACATCGCGTTCATGCGTCACGAGCACGATCGTGTTTCCGGCCGCGTGCAACTCGCGAAAGAGCGCGAGGATCTCGCGTCCCGTTTCAGAATCAAGATTCCCCGTGGGCTCGTCAGCGAGTAGCAGCGCAGGCTTGTTCACGAGTGCCCGTGCGATCGCGACACGTTGGCGCTGCCCGCCGGAGAGTTCGCTCGGCACGTGTTTCAATCGCGCATCCAAACCCACGCGGCTGCATGCCTCGCGGGCGCGTTGCTCGCGTTCTCTTCCCGAGGTGCCGGAGTAAACCATCGGTAGCTCCACGTTCTGCAGCACTGTCATTTGCGGGAGCAGGTTGAAGCTCTGAAAGACGAATCCGATCTCGCGGTTGCGCGTCGTGGAGAGCTCGGAGTCTTCGAGTGATTCCACGCGCTTTCCGCGCAATTCGTAGGTCCCCGCCGTCGGCCGATCGAGGCAGCCGATGATGTTCATCAACGTCGACTTCCCGCTGCCTGAGGGCCCCATGATCGCCATGTACTCCCCCTGAGGGACATGCAGCGTCAACCCGCGCAGGGCATGCACGTCCGTGTCTCCCATGCGGTATGTCTTGGTGATGTCGGTGAGTCGGATCATGGGTTCGCGGGGAGCAGGAATGGTGCCGTTGGATCTGAGTCGGAACTCATTGACGTGCGAACTCGCTCGCGTTGCCAAGAGGGTTTCGCCCTCCAGCCAGCGGGGGCACTCATCCAAAGCGGTGGTGAACGCCTTGATCAGTAAACTACACTTGCCCAAAATGGGTCCTCCGCGCGCAAAACAGACGGCGCCATGCCTCCTGAACCGACCATGTACGAGATGTTGTGGAACCCGACGGTCTACCCGTTCTGGGTCGGCATGTCCCTGTTCTTGGGGCTGCTCTGGGGATCGTTCTTCAATGTCGCGATTTATCGGCTCCCGCTTGGGATGAGTGTCAATCGCCCGCGGCGGAGCTTCTGTTTCGGCTGCGGCACGCAGCTCGGTGTACTCGAAAACATCCCTGTGTTAAGCCTCCTGCTCCAGCGGTCGCGTTGTCGTCACTGCAACGCCAACGTGAGTCCGCGATACGCGATCGTGGAACTCCTGACTGGGGCGCTATTCGTCGTCCTCTTTATGACGGCCAACCCGCCGGGTGCGGAGCACTTCGCCATCGCGACGATTTGGTATTGGGCATTCGCGGGATTGCTCGTGGTCGGCACGTTCACCGACTTCGACCACTGGATCATCCCTGACGAAGTGACCAAGGGCGGAACAGTGGCGGCGTTGATTTGCGCGCTCGTCATTGGGTTGGTGGATCGACAGAGCATCCTGACGGCGGCGGGGCCCTTCCCCGCATTGCGCGCCGTTCATGGCGGTAACTGGGTTGACTACGTTGAGGTCCTCATCATCGGCTCGACGCCGTTCCTGCCCAAGCTCTCCCCTATGTGGTGGGAGGGCCCAGTGAATGCGGTTCTCGGCGCGATTTTCGGTCCGGCATTGCTCTATGGTGTCGGCGAATTCGGGCGCATCCTCTTCCGCAAAGACGCGATGGGATTCGGCGACGTAAAGTTGTTCGCCCTCATCGGCGCGACGCTAGGGCCGGTGAACTGTCTCGTCGTGCTGATGATCTCATCGATGTTCGGGAGCGTCGCCGGCGTCATCCCGATCATCCTATCCAAGTTCAAGTCGCGCACGGAGACCGTCCTCATGCGCGGGAGGGAACTCCCCGCACCCGCGAATGAGCCTGACGTGGAGGGTGGGGATCCCCAGGCGAAGTACTTGAGCCTGATGAAGGACTTCATCCCGCCGAACGCCCCGCATCACCTCCCCTACGGGCCATGGATCGCGCTCGCGGCGTTGATCGTGCTCATCTTTTCGACCCAAGTGCGCTCGGGCCTGCAGGCCATTCTGGCGCCGTGAAACCGACATCACAAGTCATCCGCGGGACGACTCGGCTGCTGGGGGTCATCGGCTGGCCGATCGAGCATTCGCTCTCCCCTACCATGCAGGGCGCCGCAATTCAGGCTGCTGGCCTGGACATCGTCTATGTGCCACTCCCCGTCCATCCCGACCGGCTTGCTGCGGCAGTGCGAGGTCTCTCGGGGCTTGGATTTCTCGGCGCGAATGTCACCATCCCGCACAAGGAATCCGTCGCGCCGCTGATGGATCGTCTCACCCCCGAGGCCGCAATGGCAGGGGCCGTGAACACGATCCGCATCGAGCCGGACGGATCATTGCTCGGGCACAATACGGATATCGGAGGGGTGCTCAGCGCTCTGGACCGCGAACTTTCCACGTCTCCCGAGGGGCAGACTGTCGCCATCATCGGGTGCGGGGGGGCAGGTCGCGCCGCAGCCTTTGCCTGCGCCAAGGCCGGCGCGGAGAAGATTTTCCTACTGAACAGATCCGCTGAACGGGCCAGCCGCCTGGCCAAGGACCTGACGCGCCAGTTCCCCGGCGCGCGTGCCGAATATGTGGCACTGACCTCCGAGGAGCCGCTCAAGCTCTCCCGGATCGTACTCCATATGACTAGCCTGGGGCTGAAGGTCGGCGACCCGATGCCGATCAACCCGGCGGCCCTCCACCCGGAGGCCGTCCTGCTGGACGCTGTGACAACCCCGGGGGGGACTCCGTTAGTGCAGGCGGCGCTCGGTCGGGGGTTGCGGGCTACGGGGGGACGTTCCATGCTTGTGGAACAGGGCGCTGTTGCGTTTGAGTTTTGGACGTCGCAGATTGCCAACCGCGAAGCCATGCACCGCGCGCTCGTGGAAATGTCGGATTCGGATTGAGATCGCCTACCGTCGTCGGCGTCCCCGCCGCCGGGAACTGAGGAGCAGATGTCGCAGCGTTGCGTCGTCCTGATCGGAATGATGGGTGCCGGAAAGTCCGGCGTCGGCCGCGCATTGGCCGAAACCCTCGGTTACGAATTCGTCGATACCGACAAGCTGATCGAGAAGAACGCGGGAAAGAAGATTCGTCGCATCTTTGAGGACGAAGGTGAAGCCCGGTTCCGCGAACTTGAGAAGGAAGCGGTCGCTTCGCTCAAGGGATCGACGGGGAAGGTGATCGCAACAGGCGGCGGCGCGTTTCAGGCGCAAGAAAACCGGGTCGTGTTCAATTCGATCGGCCTGACGGTTTACCTCAAGGCATCCGCGCGGGAACTCTATGCGCGCATCAAGAATGACACATCGCGTCCGCTGATTCACACCGCCGACCCCAAGGCCGAAATCGCGCGGCTCCTCGCGGAGCGCGAACACAACTACGAGTCCGCGGTCGTCGTTGTGGACACGGAGGATTTGTCGGTCGAGGAAGTTGTGGATCACCTCATCGATGAACTTGCAAGACGCACCCTCGGTGACGGTTGACCCGAACCGAATCGAATTTCGCCTGATCATCCAACCAGTCTCCCCGGAGGAAGACCCGTGTCTCAGACACTCGTCATCGGCTCCATCGCGCTCGACACCATCGACACCGCAAAGAGCCGTGTGGACGACGCCCTAGGCGGCTCCGCCAGCTATGGCGCCGTAGCAGCATCGTTCTTCTCGCCTACGCACCTTCTCGGCATTGTCGGAACGGATTTTCCCGCGAAGCATCGCAAGATGTTCCGCGACCGTGGGATCGACATCTCCGGTCTTGAATCAAAGGAAGGGGCGACGTTTCGCTGGCATGGCTACTACGAGCGGAACATGAACTTTCGCCATACGACGACCACTGCGCTGAACGTGTTTGAGCACTTCCAGCCTGTCCTCTCCGACGCGCACAAGAAGGTCCCGTTTGTCTTCCTGGCCAACATCCAGCCGGAACTCCAGCTCCGTGTGCTCGACCAGATCGAGAAGACGAAACTCGTCGTGATGGATACGATGGATTTCTGGATCGAAGGTCAGAAGCGCGAGCTTACGAAGGTCATCAGGCGCTCCGACATTCTCATGATTTCCGAACAGGAAGCCCGTCAGTATGCCGAGACGACGAACACGATCCAGGCGGGTCTTGCGCTGCGTGCACTAGGCCCGAGGGCGGTTGTGCTCAAGAAGGGGGAACACGGCGCGCTCGTCTTCCTCAAGGATCGCATCGCCTCCGTGCCCGCGTACCCCACCACGAAGGTCAAGGACCCGACCGGCGCCGGAGATGTCTTCGCCGGCGCATTGACGAGCTATCTCGCGCGCATGGACAGGGTCACCGATGACCACATCATTCGCGCAACGCAATTGGGTTGTGTCATGGCGAGCTTTGCCGTGGAGGACTTCACGGTGCGACGCCTCCTGACGGTCACCCCGGCAGAAATCACGAAGCGGTGCGCAGAACTCGGCGCGATGTCCAAGCTCCCCGCGCTGACACCCGCGTCGCTCAAGCCTGCTGCCAAGAAATCGCGTAGGTAACTCACGTGCACCAAGCGCTTCGGATCGGTTTGGCGGGGTTCGGAAACATCGGGACCGCGTTTGTCCGCTTCTTGCAGGAACAGCACGACCGCATCGACGCGCGCTATGCGATGCCGCTCGAGTTGCGCTGGGTCTGCACGAGAAATCCGAAGCGTCGTCGCAGTGTTGCTCCGCCCCCGACTGCAAAGCGATCGTCGGACTTCCTCGACATCGTTCGCGACCCGGACGTCGATGTCGTGGTGGAGCTGATCGGAGGCGTCAACGACGCGCGCACCTTTGTAACAGCCGCTCTGGAAGCGGGCAAAGACGTCATCACCGCCAACAAGGCACTCCTTGCGGAGTGCGGTCCGGAGCTGGCACTGCTCGCTCAAGCGAAGGGCGTGCGCCTGCTCTTCGAGGCAGCAGTCGGAGCAGGAATCCCGATCATCCGCAGCATCGAGACAGGTTTGCTCTCGAACCGGATTGTATCCTTGCACGGGATCATCAATGGCACCACGAACTACATCCTTACGCGGATGGTTGATCGTCGCGGCGCATCGTTCGCGGAGATGCTCGACGAGGCAAGTCGTCTCGGGTATGCCGAGCCCGACCCGTCCCTCGATGTGGACGGGTACGACGCAGCGCACAAGCTCGCCGTGCTTGCTGCGCTATGCTTTGGTCAGCACGTGCGCGCTTCCGACATCCGCATCGAGGGCATTCGGCACGTCACACCCGAGGACATCAACTGGGGCACGATCCAAGGACTGTCGCTCAAGCTGCTCGCGTCGGCACGGCTGCGTGACGACGGCAAGCTGCACCTCTCCGTGGCCCCCTCGTACATCCCTGAGGCGCACCCGCTCGCGGCCGTGCGCGGGGTCACAAACGGCATCGCCATCGAGGCAGAACCCTGCGGTGTCGTGTTCCTCTCCGGCGCCGGCGCGGGAGGGGGGAGCACGGTCACTGGCTTGATGAGCGACCTCGCGGACATTGCCGCTCAACGCGCCGCAGGTGGCCGCGGAGGCAAGGCGCTCCTCAGTCTCGCCGCCGGATCGCGCGGTAAGATCGCCCGCGCCCAGATCCAACCGGACTGTTGTTTGCGCGTCACTCACCCCGAGGTTCCGCTCCACGTCAACCGGCTGGAACGTCGCCTTAAGGGGGAGTGCGTCGAGCGCGGTGCTTCCGACGCAACCTACCTGATTCCGGAAATGAAGAGTTCTGCGATGGAAAGAGCACTTGGCACGCTGGACGACTTGGGCCTTGATTCTGGACGGCGCTCGAAGGTGGATTTTGCGCTGGGTAGTCGAAACCTCGTCGATGCGGATTTCAAGAAATGACAGACGCGCGCAATACTCTCTCCTTCCTCGCGTTACAGCTCTATCGCGACGTTCGTTTCGTGACGAACCTCAACCCGGTCAATATCGTGGATGACGAGACGGCGACGTCCTTTAACTCGCTTCTAAACGAGGCCAAGCGTCTCTTTCCCGGCAATGGCCTCCTCGGCTCGTTCCGCGAAATGGCCCCTCGCAACATCAAGTACAAGGACGCCGTGATCGTCGCCGGGCAGCTTGCGGCATTCCTTGAGCTTACGACGGGGGGCGCCCCCGCCCGCCATGCCGCGTCCGCAGGCGTCGGTGCACCGCACACGCCCGCCCCCGATGATGTCGCGCCCGGCCTCGGGGACATCGACGATCAGCTCTACGGCGCCGCCGCATCCAAACGAAGCGCCGACGGAACGATCCCGTTTTCGCTGGAGTGATCCAGGGCGCGTGGGATCGCGATTGGTGTTGGCTGGAAGGTTCTTGACGTAACTGACGACCTTGACCGAATCGACCGCATTGGCGTCAATTCCTTCAACTTGGTCCATCACCTCCATGATGTCCCCATTCTTCCACCGCCCAGAACCCGCGGCCCCCGCTCCACCCTCGGCTTGACTCCTACAGCCCACTTTGCACATCTGAATTCGGCGCGTGATTCGTCGCCCAACCCTCATCGGTCCACCGCCCTGGATCGCTAGCGAGGGCAAAGGAGGGCTTTCCCTTCTGAATCGTGCAGTCCCTGCATTGCTGCACCTCCCATTCCCTAAGGCTGCGTGGTTCCCGGGCGAGGGGTTCTGCGTGAGCCCAAACGAATGGAGCGCAACATGACGCAGCAACGTGATCTCAAACAACTCATCCGTGAACGTATGGCCAAGACCGGCGAGAGGTACACCGCCGCACGCGCCAACATTCTTCACGAGCAATCATCCACCAAAGCACCCAGGCAGAACGATCCGCTCTTTCCGGGCTACGCACTCGGGCCCGGAATCTGCGGCGATACCGGCGTGCTCAGGAACTGCCTCGAACAGGCAGGCCTCCGCGCCGCGCACAATAAGCGACCCCTCAGCGAAGCGATGGTCGCCGGGCTCTGCGGAGGCATCTGCTTCCTCTACATCGTCTTCGAATACAAGGGCCTGCCGCCGATGCTGTCGGTGCTCCCCCGTTATGACACGATGTCCGACAGCTTCATCGCAGGTGGCGTCAATCGCCTCGGTGTCGCGGCCGTGGATAGCGCCACATCGAGCGCGGGTGTTGCACGTAAAGCACTCGATGCGGCGATAGCCTCCAAGTCCGCCGCGCTCTGCGTCGTGGACTGCTATGGCATGGTTCCCGGGTTCGGACCGCTGTGCTCGACGGGGATGGCCCCGACAGTCGTCAGCGTGTGTGGCGTCGACGGGGATGACCTGCTCGTGGACTGCGGGATTGGCACCATTCGACGGATGAAGCACGAGGAACTCGCGAAGGTCCGCGGGCTCTACAAGAAGGGAAAGAACCGCCTCATCACGATCAAGCCGGACTTGGGCGCGATGGACCTGAAGCCGGTCGTGGTGGCGTCGATCAAGGACACAGCGAGGCGATTCATTGAATCGCCGTACAAGGGCTTCGCGTCGAACTTTGGCATCGCCGGCATGGAAAAGTTCCGGCACATGCTGACCGACCCGAAGGACAAGAAGGGCTGGCTGCACATCTTCGCCGATGGCCCCGCCGCGTACCTCGGGCTGCATCGGCTCCACGACGGCATCATGCACGAGTACATCTCGCCGGGGGCGGGCCGTCCCTTGTATGCAGAGTTCCTGCGCGAGGCGGCCGATGTCACAGGACGCAAACAGCTCACGAAGGCCGCAGACGCGTACGATGCGAGTGGGAAGCTCTGGCTCAAGATCGCCGACATGATCGCGACGTGCGGCGACCCCGCCATCGAGGCCGGCTGCAAGCAGGGCGATTCCGCGATGGAACTCTTTGCGGAATGCGGCAATCCCGGCGCCCTGCCGAAAACACCCGTGAACCCCGAACGCGTCAGCACGATGCGCTCCTGCACGATATCCAAAACCAAGGCGACCGCGCTCTATGCCGGGATCGCCAAAGTGATGGACTCGGTGCTCACAGCCGAGAAACAAGGGTTGGAGCAGTTGCAGACCCTTTGATCGAGCCGAAACGAAATCAGGGCGCCTCAATCGAGGCGCCCTGAATCAATAGGGCATACCAACTCTCGGCCCCTCCCACCGTCCCTATTGCCCCACATGGGTCGTCAGGCCGACGCTACGACCCATGGAACGACTCGAACAGATGGAAAAAATCTACGAGATGGAGCGTGAGGATCCCCTCACGTGTTTCCTGCTCGGCACGGAGTATTCCCGCGCGAAGCGCCATGGGGATGCGGCACGTGTGCTTTCCGAGTGCGTGAAGTTCGACCCGGAGTACACCGCTGCGTGGAAGCTCTTGGGTGATTCGTTGCGGCATGTGGGGCGAAACATGGAGGCGCTGGAGGCTTACCGCCGTGGGGTCGAAGTCGCCGAGAAGACCGGCGACCTGCAGGTGAAGAAAGAGTGCAACGTGTTCATCCAGAAGCTGAGCGACCCGTGACGAAACCGCGCGTCGAAATCTCCGCCGTGCTGCCCGTGTACAACGAGGACGAATCCCTTCCCGTCGTACATCAGCGTCTGACTCGCGTGTTCGAGAAACTCGGCCGCCCCTATGAAATCGTCTTCGTGAACGATGGAAGCACCGACCGCACCGAGGAGATCATGCGCGAGCTGAGCGAGCGCGATTCGCACGTGGTGTCGGTGCTGCTCTCCCGCAATTTCGGGCATCAGATTTGTCTGACCGCGGGCCTCGATCATTCGAGTGGCGAGTTCATCGCGATGATGGACTCCGACCTGCAGGATCCGCCTGAGTTGCTGCCGCGCATGTTGGCGAAAATCGACGAAGGCTTCGACGTCGTCTATGCCGTGCGCAAGAAGCGCGCGGACGAAAGCGCATTCAAGAAGGCCACGGCGGCAGTGTTCTATCGGCTGCTGCGAAGCGTCGCCGGCGTGGACATCCCGCTCGATACCGGCGACTTCCGAGTTATTCGGCGCAACGCGCTGGAGAGCGTGCTCGCGCTGCGCGAATCGAACCGCTTCCTCCGTGGCATGTTTAGTTGGGTCGGCTATCGGCAGACGGGAGTGTACTACAACCGCCCCGGCCGATTCGCGGGGGAGACGAAGTATCCGCTCAGGAAGATGGTCAAGTTCGCCCTCGATGGTATTCTTTCATTCAGTTCCGTTCCGCTCAAGCTGGCGACCATTCTCGGGTTCACGTTTGCAGGGCTCGGAACGCTGTACGCCGCACGTGTGTTCTACGTGTGGGTGCGAGGAGGCACGGTTCAGGGCTGGGCGTCCACGGTGCTCGCCGTCGTGATTCTCGGGAGCGTGCAGCTCATCACGCTCGGCATCATCGGCGAATACATCGCGCGCATCTACGACGAGACTCGCCGCCGCCCGCTCTACTTCGTTCGTGAAGTCCTGAACCGCGCACGCAACACCGGGTCGCGCTGAGCAATCCTCGCGTGTCGGATTCCCTCCGCTGGCTCTTCTGCAACTATGAGTTTCCGCCGATCGGTGGCGGTGGCGGCACGTGTTCACGGTATCTCGCGAAGGAAATCGCCGCGCGAGGACACGACGTCGAGGTGCTCACAGCGGCGTTCGGCGATCTCCCGCGCCGCGAAACGCGCGAGGGCTACCGCGTCACGCGCATCGCGGCGATGCGTAAGCTCCCCGGTCAGTCGCGGCCGCTTGAAATGGCGACGTATGCCGCCAGTGCATTCCTCCGCATGTTGTTCGGCGGTGGGCAAAAACCCGATGTCATCGTTAGCTTTCATTCGATCCCGTCCGGCATGCCAGCGTGGCCCGTTTCGGTGCTCCGAGGAATCCCGCACATTGTCCACTTTCAAGGAGGCGACGTGCCGGGGTGGCTGCCAGGCGAACTCGACAAGATGCACCAGCGCACGTTGTGGCTGAATCGCGCAATCGTGCATCAATCGGTCGCAGCGCTCGCAAACAGCAACGGGCTCGCCGCGTTGGCGCAGCCATCGTTCCCGAAACAGCACATCGGCGTCCTGCGCGGCGGCGTCGATACCGAGCACTTCTCCCCCGCCGAGCGGCGCACGCGCACCGGGCTGTGTCGCCTACTCTTCGCGGGACGGCTCACGACACAGAAGGGGCTCGACGTGCTGCTCAAAGCGCTCGGTCGCGTACACAAGCAATCCGCCGATGCTGCCTGGAATCTGGATGTGGCAGGTGACGGCCCGCGCCGCGCGGAATTCGAAGCTCTCGCCGCGAGCGAGGGGATCGCGTCCCGCGTCACCTTCCATGGATTCCTTTCACGTGAGGAGGTTCGAGCACGATATGACGCCGCGGACGTGTTCGCGTTTCCCTCACGTTTTGAGGGAATGCCGAACGTCGTGCTGGAGGCCATGGCATGCGGCCTGCCGATCATCGGGACGCGCATCGCCGGTACCGAGGAACTCGTCGAGCCGTGCCGGAATGGCGTGCTCCTCCCGGTGGATGACCTTGACGCCCTCGCAAGTGCCTGCCTCCGATTTGTGACCAATCGCGACGAGCGCCTGACGATGGGTGATAACTCGCGTCGATTGGTGTTGGAGAAGTGGACCTGGGCTGCAAGAGCGAAGGAATTGGAAACGATCACTCGCGACATCCTCGCGAAGAAATCAACCGGAGGAAGAACATGAAAGGTGTCATTCTCGCAGGCGGGCTTGGCTCGCGCCTCTTTCCCCTGACCAAAATCACGAACAAGCACCTCCTTCCGGTGTACAATCGCCCGATGATCCACTGGCCGATCCTGAGTTTGGTCGAGGCCGGGATCAGTGAACTCATGATCGTGACAGGTGGCCAGTTCGCAGGCGGGTTCCTGCAACTGCTCGGCAACGGACGCGAGTTCGGTTTGAAGGATATTCACTACACGTATCAGGAGGGCGAAGGTGGCATCGCCGAAGCGCTCTCGCTTGCCGAACACTTTGTCGATCGAGACCGCGTGGTCGTGATCCTTGGTGACAACATTTTCGAGAACAGCATTCGCCCGACAGTGAGCGCGTTCGCAGCGCAGAAGTCTGGCGGACGCATCGCCCTATGCGAAGTGAAAGACCCGCAGCGGTTCGGCGTCGCAGGCCTGGACGCGAACAAGCGGATCACCAGCATCATCGAGAAACCCAAGAATCCCGTCTCGAATCTGGCCGTCACGGGCATTTATTGTTATGACGACTATGTGTGGGACATCATCAAGGGCCTCAAACCCTCCGAGCGAGGCGAGTTGGAAATCACCGACGTGAACAACGCATACCTGCGACGCGGCGATCTGGAGTACAGCGTGCTCAAAGGTTGGTGGACGGATGCTGGCACCTTTGAGTCCCTGCTGAGCGCAGGTCAGCTCGTCTCCGAGCGAGAAGCACGCGATCCATTCGCCAAGTTTCTCGCTAGCGCGGACGCAAAGGGCTAACCCTCAGCCAGGTGCGCATCGCGCTTCGTGTCCCGCGCGGCAGAACCGGCCCGCCACTTCGCGCGCTGGCGCAACTCCTGCACCGCACGCAAGTCGCCCCCGCGTCCTTCGTGGCAAAGGGGAACTCAGCCGATGTGGAAATATGTTGGGGCAGCTCGAACACGAGCGAAACGATCCCGTTCCTGCGAGTGCCTCTTGAGAAGCGCCTGCTAACCGATCGATACGCGTGGCGCGAAAGCGCGGCGGCTTTTCTCGCCGCGTGGCGTCGGAGGAAGGCTCCGGACACTCCATCGAGTTCTCTCTTCGAATACGTTTCGAAAGGTAGCTCCGCGCGATTCGATCTCTTCTCCGTTTGCCTGGGGCTCCTCGAACAATGGGACGAGGAACTTGGTCAAACCGCAGACGAACATGGGCGGTTCGCTCCCGCCGAAAGTCTGATCGCGCGACATGAACTCCTTGAGGTGCCGATCGTTGACCTCGTCGCGATTTCGCTGCGCGAAGAGTTGGAACGCCTGACTGGAATGAAACATGTCGGCGCGGAGGTGCTCGGAGGGAAGCGCTGGGCGTTCTGCCCGACGTTCGACATCGACTCGGACGGCATGTTTCGCGGCCCGAGGGCGTATCACATGGGATTCCAGGCCCTCCGCGCGGGACTCGTGACTTCGGCCAAGTTCGCAGTCGAGGGGGTCCTCTCCACCGCGCGGCTCAAGCCCGACCCGCACGTCGACATCATGCAGCTTTGCCAGCAGATCGAAGGCACCGGCGCACGCGCGACGTTCTTTGTGCAGACGCACCGCGCGCATCGGCTGGACAACTACATCCTTTCTCCGCACTCGCCCTTGGTCCGTCCGCTGCGTCGCGCGATTGCCGAACGCCACGAGGTTGGTCTCCATTCAAGCTATGGAACGATGGCGAATGCTGTTTCATACGACGCGCAGTGGAGCCGTCTGCGGCGGATCTTGCGCGGGGCGAGGCCTGTGCACCGCGCACACTACCTGCGCGCCGGCCTCGCGGACTCGTGGAGAGATCAGCGCGTCATCGATAGCAGCATCGCGTTTGGTGCGGTGACCGGATGGCGCCTTGGGACCTCGGTCCCCCATCCCACGGCGGGCCGCGCATGGGAGGTCCCCCCTGCCGCGATGGATGTGACATTCCGTTATCGCGAGGGGCTCCACGCAGATGGGGCCACGGAGCGTGCCCTGACGCTGATGCACCGTGCCCGAGCGTCCGGCGGCGTCTTTACCTATGTCGCGCACCCACAGAATCTCGAAGACATGCTCTGGCCGGGCTGGCGAGCAGGCCTCTTCGACCTGTTCGCCGAAGCCCGCCGCAAAGGAGCATACATCGCCCCTCTCGGGAGGGTTGCCCGCCACTGGAGAACTCATTACAAGAATTGCGCGGCCGCGATCAACGCAGCCCTCCCAACATGAGCGAATCGACCACATTCATCCACCCGACCGCCCTCGTCGATCAACCGTGCTCGCTTGGCGCGGGGGCCAAGATTTGGCACTTCTGCCACGTTCGCGAAGGGGCGGTGATTGGCGCGCGGGTCCAGCTCGGGCAGAATGTCTATGTGGGTAAAGGCGTGAGGATCGGCGCGGGATCAAAGGTGCAGAACAACGTGAGCCTCTACGAGGAAGTCACTCTGGAAGAGGAAGTGTTCTGCGGCCCGTCATGCGTCTTCACCAATGTCATCAACCCTCGCGCTGCGATCGAACGAAAGAATGAATTCCGCCCCACGCTGGTGCGACGGGGCGCGACGATTGGAGCGAACGCGACGATCCTTTGCGGAATCGTCATCGGGCGGTGGGCGATGATTGGTGCTGGCGCGGTCGTGACCAAGTCGGTGCCCGGGTTCGCGCTCATGGTGGGCGTGCCGGCGGTGCGCGTCGGGTGGGTCTGCCACACCGGCCACACGCTGCCGCGTGTGCGTCTCGGCGAAGAAATCACGTGCCCAGAGAGCGGCGCAGTCTATCGTCTCACGGGGCCGGAGCACCTGGATCTCGTCTCCGCTGAACCGGCGCTGAAGGACTGACGTCGCGTGCTGGCTTTGCAAACTCCACATCGAGTCGCCAACTAGATGAGTCGCATCAAAGTCACGATGATCGGCCTCGGCCAGTGGGGCCCGAATCTGCTGCGCAATCTGCGTGACAATGCAAACGCAGAGATCGTCGGGCTGTGCGATGCGAACGCGAAGCGTCTCGATGAATTCCGCGCGCTGCATCCCGGCGCGAAGCTCACCACGACGCTGGAGGACGCGCTCGCCGTTCCCAGCGACGCAGTTGTGCTCGCGACCCCGGCAGGTCTGCACGAAGCCCACGTGCGTGCATGCCTGGATGCAGGGCGTGATGTTCTCGTCGAAAAGCCACTCGCACTCTCGCTCGATGCAGCGAGCGAACTGGCAGATCACGCGGATTCGCGTGGGCGTGTCCTGATGACGGGACACACGTTCCTCTACAACAACGTCGTGCGCCGCGTGGGGGACATCCTGCGCGAGGGCACGCTCGGCCAGTTGCGTTGCATCCTCGCCCAACGACTCTCGCTCGGCCAGATTCGCGAAGACGTGAACGCACTGTGGAATCTCGCGCCGCACGACGTCTCGATCATCCTCGATTGGCTGGGGACAATGCCGACGGAAGTCACCGCGCGGGGGCTCGCTTCGTTCGCCGGGCACAAGCAGGAAGACTTCGCACTCTGCACTCTCGCATTTCCGAACAGCATCCTCGCGAGTATCCAAGTATCGTGGTTGGCCCCGCGTAAGGTGCGTGAAATGACGCTCGTCGGCACGGAGCGCATGCTCCACTACGACGACGTCAGTCGCGAGGCTCCCCTGACCCTCTTCCATCGTGGAGCGCAGGAGGTGCCTCGCACCTCCCCAGATGGCAGCCTTGAAGGCTATCGCCTGGCGGTACGCCAAGGTGTTGAGGAGGCCGTCGCGGTGGATCACGTCGAGCCGTTGGCGGCAGAAATCGCGCACTACATCGACTGTATTCGCACCCGCAATGAGCCGCGCACGTCGGCCCGACGGACACTCCCGACGATTTCGGTCCTTGAGGCGCTCGACCGATCGCTGAAGAGTGGCGGTGCGCCAGTGCGACCGACTTTACCCTGACGAATTGGATGATGGCTTTGAATCGCGTTCCCTTTGCCGACCTGAAACTGCAGACGCAGGAACTCCAATCGGAGATCGATTCTGCGATCGCCGCCGTCATGTCGCACGGACAGTTCATCAAGGGTCCAGAGGTGGCCGTCTTTGAGAAGGCATTCGCCGCTTACTGCGAGGCAGACTTCTGCATCGGCGCGTCGAACGGAACGAGTGCGCTGCACGCGGCGCTGCACTCGGCAGGGATCCATGGGGACCACGAGGTGATCATCCCCGCGCACACGTTCATGGCCACGGTGGAATCGGTTCGCCAGTGCGGGGCCAAGCCAATCTTCGCCGACATCGACGCAGCCTCGATGTTGATCGATCCGGCGTCTGTCGAATCGAAAGTAACGCCGCGCACGCGCGCCATCGTTCCGGTGCATCTCTACGGATGTCCGGTCGAGATGGACCGCCTGAACGCCATTGCTGAGCGATTCGGCCTGATCGTCATCGAGGACGCAGCGCAGGCGCACGGCGCGCGATGGAAGGGACGCCGCATCGGATCGATCGGAACAGCCGCGACGTTCAGTTTCTTTCCGTCAAAGAACCTCGGCGCGTTCGGCGACGCGGGCGGCGTGACGACGAACGACAACGCACTCGCCGAGCGCTGCGCACGTTACGTCGATCACGGACGCGATTCGAAGTACACGCACGCAGAGGACGGCACGAACTATCGTTTGGACACACTGCAGGCTGCGGTGTTGTTGACGAAGCTGCTCAAGCTGGACCAGTGGAACGATGCACGGCAACGTATCGCGGCGCGATACATCGAGATCCTATCCCAAGAGCCGTTCACCTCCGCCGAGGTACGTTGGCAGGTTCCTCCCGACGGCGCCGAGCCAGTGTACCATCTCTTCGTTGTGCGCGTGCCCTACCGCGACCAGGTGATCACAAATCTCACGAAGCTGGGAATCGGAACGGGCATTCACTATCCCGTCCCGTGCCATGTGCAACGCGCCGCGCGCGATCTGGAATGCCCGGCGGGATCGTTGCCGGTGACGGAACGAGTCGCGAATGAGATTATTTCGCTCCCTATGTATCCACACATGACGATGGACCAGGTGGAAATCGTCTGCGAAGCACTTAAAGAATCCATCCACGCAGGAGCATCCGCATGAGCAATCGCACTTGGTTGATCACCGGAGCCGCCGGGTTCATTGGCAGCAACTTTGTCCGGCTCGCATTGGCGGAGAATTGGTGCGACAAGGTCGTCGCGGCGGATCTGCTGACCTACGCGGGGAATCTCGAGAACCTCGAGGGATTGCTTGGGAAGGACGACCGCCTGGTCTTCGAGCGTGTCGATGTCGCGGACGCGACTGCGATGCGAGCGTTGGTCGCGAATCATGCGCCCGACATGGTGTTTCACCTCGCCGCAGAGTCGCACGTGGATCGCAGTATCGAGGACCCGACGCCCTTCATTCGCACGAACGTCATGGGCACGCAGGTCGTACTCGATGCTGCGCGCCGGGCCGGGGTGCGGCGCTTCGTGCATGTCTCGACGGACGAGGTGTATGGCGCGCTCTCGCTCGATTCGACGGAGCGCTTTCACGAGCGCCTGCCACTCGCACCGAACAGTCCCTACGCGGCCAGCAAGGCGGGATCGGATTTCCTCGTTCTGGCTGCGTATCACACGCACGGGCAGGAAGTCGTCATCACGCGTTGTTCGAACAACTATGGCCCGTATCAGTTCCCGGAAAAACTCCTGCCGCTCATGATCTCAAACGCGCTGGAGAACAAGGAACTCCCCGTGTACGGCGATGGACTGTACGTGCGAGATTGGATCCACGTGCACGATCATTGCCGGGGAATTCGCGCCGCCGCCGAAGGTGGCCGCACCGGTGAAGCGTACAACATCGGAGCAGACAACGAGCGGCGAAACATCGACCTCGTCAAGACTCTCCTGCGCATGCTGGATCGCCCCGAAACGCTTATCAAGTACGTCCGTGATCGCCCGGGGCATGACCGTCGGTACGCCATTGATTCGAGCAAGCTCCATGCGGAGACGGGGTGGAAGCCGCGTGTGAAATTCGAGGACGGACTGAAGTCCACCATCGACTGGTACCTCGGGAATCGTGGGTGGCTCGCGCGAATCAAGAGCGGCGAGTTCATGCGCTACTACGAGAAAATGTATGCCGGACGCTGAGGCACACCCCGTGCCATCGGCTCAAGGCGAGCGCCGCAAGCCGATCGCGGAAGCCACGTGGACTCTCGTCGCTTGGGTGATTGTGCTTGTCGTGGCGAGGGTATCCTACGCGACCGAATCCCAATCTCCCGTGCCCCTCATCGTGGTGATGGGTCTGATGCAAGGGATGACGTTCCTCTGGATCACATTGCGGTTCGCGAGTGTGATTCAAGCTCTAGCCGCGCGTGAGCGCCGCGCCGTGTGGGGAACGACGGAGCTCACCGCTGGCGAGTACGTCTGGCAGGCGACGAAGGCGCCGTTCCTCCTCACACTCATCCCCGCGTGGTCCGCGTTCCCGCTCTGCCTCGGCGCCATCTTCTATGGCTGCGTACTGAATAGCTACGCCATCACACTCGCCGTCCTGTGCATGCCGATGGCTGCGGCATTCGCGTCCATTTTCTTTCTGCGCAAGATCTACCAACTGCTCTATGTCGTGTGCGAGTCCGACACCCCCGAGAAGATCGACATCGGCGCTGAGTTGCGCGAACTCGCTGGGCAGAGTTTCACAATCGGGGCAGTCGCGTATGGGGTGATTGGGGTCCTGTCGATCCAACCTCCCTTCATCGTGGGAATCACGGTCGGAGCCTTCATCGTCGGCATCACGATTCGGATGTTGACCGATGCACTCTTTCATTTGCGCGAAGTCTATCCTCTCAAGGACGCCAGAAAATGGTGAGGTCCCGTCTGCTTGGTTCGATCGCCTTGGCGACCCTCGCATCAAGTGGATGCGTCACGCGAAGCGAGTCCCCGGAATGGGCCGCTCCTCCCGCGACCGAGTTCGTGGCGTTTCCATCGGGCTGGGAGGGTGACTACGAGGGTGAACTTGAGATCATGGGCGCGGACAAGGTCGCCATGCGTGCGGGAATGACACTATCGATTCAACCGACCGAAACGCCCGACCGGTGGACATGGGTGATTCACTATCAGGGGCAGCCCCCGCGTGAATACGAACTCGTCGTCGTCAATGACGCGATCGGGCACTATCGCATCGACGAGGGGAACTCCGTCGTGATCGATGGCCGACTGATGGGAGACACCTTCCTTTCCCCATTCGGGATGGAATCAACGATGCTGGCCGCGAAGTACCAGCGCATCCCGGAGGGAATCCGATTCGAGATCGTGACAACGAGTCTCGACGCACTCCCACCTGCCATCACAGGCTCCGGCACAGGTCGCGTCGTCTCCTACCCGGTTCAGGGGTATCAGCGCGCGTTGCTGCGGCCCGTCTCGGAGGATTCGATGGGCGATGGACGCTCACAATTATCCCCGAAGTGACGAACTCACCATTGACGCGGGGAGGGCGATTTCTCCACTCTCTCCCTGTTCGAAGCCGCGAATAGCGGCATCGGCGGGCCGGGGTAGCTCAGTTGGTTAGAGCGCTGGATTGTGGATCCAGAGGTCGTGGGTTCGAGCCCCACCTTCGGTACCATTTTTAGGGGCGGGTGACGGCTAAAACGCCTCGCCCGCCCTTACTTTTGCCCACCAACCGCGAGGCATGTCGCATGAGTTCGAATCGCCCAACCCTCGTCGAACCACGCACCCTCAAAGGTTTCCAGGACTTCCTCCCAGCGCGTGCGCGCCAGCGGAACGAGGCCATCGCCAAGCTCAGCCCTCTCGTCGAACGCTACGGCTTCGTGCCGGTCGAAACCCCCGTGCTCGAACACCTCGACACGCTTCTCGGCACCGGCGGCGAAAACACGAACAAGGAACTCTTCCGCTTCCTCTCGCCCGAGGAAGATCCGATCGCGATGCGGTTCGACCTGACGGTCCCGTTCGCGCGACTTCTCGCGCAATATCCAGAGAAACTGAAGACGCCGTTCCGTCGTTATGCGGTCGGGCCTGTGTTCCGCGCGGACAAGCCCGGGCCGGGACGCTATCGCCAGTTCACCCAATTCGATTTCGATCACGCGGGCACCAACGACATCGCGGTGGATGCCGAGATTTGCGCCATCATGACGGAGGCGATGAAGGCTCTCGGCGCGCCGAGCCAGCGTCTGCACATCAACAGTCGCAAGATTGTCGATGCCGTGCTGGCGGGATGCGGAATCGCGGAACTCGACCGGCAGCGTCATGTCCTGCGCGTGATCGATAAACTCGACAAGGTTGGTCTCGACGCAGTTCGCGCGGAACTCGGCCCGGGGCGCATGGACGAATCCGGGGACAAGATTTCAGGCGTCGGGCTGGATGCTGTCGCAATTGAAGCGATAGAACGATTCCTTGAGGTCACAGGCGCCACGCGGCTCGGAGTGCTCGACGCCCTCTCGAATAGCACCGCGACGAGTAAGGCCCTCGACGAAGCACTGGCAGAAATGCGCGACCTCGCGGGTTGCCTAGATTGTCTGGGCGTGGGCGAGGCGGATGCGATCTTCGATCCGTCGCTTGCTCGCGGGCTGGACTACTATACGGGTCCCGTGTTCGAGATGAAGCTGCCGAGCGCTCCGCAATTCGGGACCGTCATGGGCGGTGGACGATATGACGGGCTCGTGTCGCGGTTCTCGCACCAGGCGATTGCTGCGACGGGTGGCTCGATCGGTCTCGATCGACTGTTGGCCGCGCTCGAGGAACTCCGTGGCACACCACTCCCCAGCACGCACGTTCAGGTGCTGATTGTCACCTTCCGCGGAGTTGAGCGGCGCAAGTATCTGGAACTCGCAACGGAACTCCGTCGCGCAGGCATTGCCGCCGAAGTCTATTTTGGCAAGAGGAAGGCCTCGATCACGGATCAGCTCTCACACGCGAATCTTCTGGGAATTCCAATCGCGATCATCGCCGGCAGCGACGAGTTTGACAAAGGCGAGTTGTCGATCAAGGACCTCGGCGAAGGCGCTGCCGCGCGCGAGGGCATCGACTTGCGCGACGCGTACCGCGAGGCCGGCAAGGTCGGCCAGCGCACGATCTCACGCGCTGAGCTGATTTCGTCCGTGCGCGAACTCTTGGATCGATGAACTCCGCACGAGTCACGAGCGGGCTCGCGGTTTAAACGCGCAATGCGCACCAGCACGCGAACGCCCCTCCTGTATCTCTGCTTCTTTCTCTCCGGAATCGCAGGGCTCATCTATCAGGTTGTCTGGTCGCGTTATCTGACGCTGTTCCTGGGTGGAACGGGTCAGGCACAAGTCATCATCCTCGGCACATTCATGGGTGGATTGGCGCTCGGCGCGTGGCTCTTTGGGCGACGCGCGGATGCCACGGCGCGCCCACTCCGGCTCTACGCTCTGCTCGAGATGGGCATCGGCGCATGCGGCCTGGTTTATCCGGCGCTCTTCGAGCCGATCCGCGGTCTCTTCATCGCGCTGGCACAGGGGCTGGGGCTCGGAACGGGCGGAGTCACCTTCGCTGGGCTCGTCATCTGCGCGCTGACGATTTTGGTTCCAACGACGCTGATGGGGGGCACGCTTCCGGTCCTCGCTCGATACATGATCGACAGCGAATCGCGCATCGGCCACCACATTGCGCGGCTCTATTACCTCAACAGTTTCGGCGCTGTCTTCGGATCGCTCATCGGCGGATTTCTGCTGATCCCAAAGTTGGGTCTGCCCTTCACGATGTATGCTGCGGCATTTCTCAACATCGAGGTCGCACTCGTGGCATTCCTTCTCGCCGCGATGGAACCCAACAGCGGGAGATCCGTCGCGCTGAAGGAGACGTTGGAGGTGGTTGCGGGGGAAGAGCCATCCGAACCCGAGCCCGTCGCGGGACCGCTCCCCGCCGCGCAGATCGCGCTCATCGTCATCGCCATCTCAGGCTTCGTCTCGTTCGTTTACGAGGTTGCCTGGATTCGCTTGCTGACACTCGTGCTCGGTACGTCGAGCTTCTCGTTCTCGATCATGCTCGCCGCGTTCATCTTTGGCATCACACTCGGGAGCTTCGTCCTCTCTCGCAAGAAGACCGAGGAGGGTTACTTTCGCGTCCTCGGATGGTGCGAGATCGCCATCGGCCTGAGTGCGCTCCTCTCGATGCTCTTCTATCATCGACTGCCGTATGTGCTGAATCAGTGGCGCTCGATGCTGGCTTCGGAAGACATCGCGTATCCGCTCTATCAGTTCGGCGCGTTCGTGCTCTGCTTCGCGGCGATGGTGCTGCCGACGATCTTCATCGGCGCGACGGTACCGGCGGCATCGCGCGTGGTTGCGCGCGATCTCTCAATGCTCGGGCGGCGCGTGGGGAGTGTCTTCGCGGTCAACACGGCCGGCACCCTTCTGGGCGCGTTCTGCGCGGGGTTCCTACTACTCCCGCACCTCGGCATTCGCCACATGATCGAACTCGCAGCCACGCTGAACCTCGCCCTCGGGCTGTGGGTGATTCTCGCTGATCGCAGTGCCCCACGCACGGCGGTGTTGCGGAGGAACCTCGCCCTCGCAGCGTGTGTGGTCCTCCCGCTTGTGTTCGTTCTCGCCGCGCCCGATTGGGACAAGGGCACGTTCACCGGCGGCACCTATCGGCTGAGGAAACGATTCCTCTCGTGGAAGGAATTCGAATCAGTCAATGCCGCCCGCGAGGTCGTCTTTCACGCCGACGGCAAGGACGCGAGCATCGCCGTCACGCGCGAGTTCAGCTCGATCGAAGGGCGCGACGTGCTCTCGCTCCGAATCAATGGCAAGCCGGACGCATCGGACGGGCGAGACATGATCACGCAGTCCCTTGTCGGGCACCTGCCGATGCTCCTGCACCCCGCGCCGAAAGACGTTCTCGTGGTGGGTCTCGGCAGCGGAGTCACTGCGGGCGCGGCAAGCCTCTATCCGAATTCGAATATCACCGTCATCGAGCTGATTCCTGAGGTGATCGAAGCTTCGAAGTTGTTCCGTCACGTGAATTCGAACGTGCTGGAGCAACCGAACGTGCGCCTCGTCATTCAGGATGCGAAGACGTTCATGCAGCTCGGCGAGCAGAAGTACGACGTCATCATCATGGAACCAACGAACCCGTGGATCGCCGGTGTGGCGGGGCTCTTTAGCGGGGAGTTTCTGGCAGATGCGCGGGCGCGGCTTCGCGCGGGTGGCGTCGTCCTCCAGTGGGTGCACCTCTACGAGATGGAGGATCAGGCATTTTGGTCGGTCCTTCGCACATTCAACGAACACTATCCGTACTCGACGCTATTTAATCTGGGCGGAACCGACATGGCCATCATCGGCTCGCCGAGTGCGTTCGAGCCCGATTTCGCGCGTCTCGAACGGACCATCGCCGAGCCCACGATTCAAGCGGACCTGGCGCGTGTCGGAATCCACGGCGTCCTGCCGATTCTTTCGATGCAGGCCGTCGCGAAACCAGACACGCCGGGCCCTTACGTCCGCATGTCGTGGACGAATAGTGACATGAACCCGCTGCTCGAATACGTCGCGGTGCGCAGCTTTTTCGTCCGCGCGTTCGTCGATAGCATTCGCGAAATCGACCGACGCGGATTTCCGCCAAAGCAGAGCGGGCTATGGATTGCCGACTACTCCCCCACCGAGACGCCGAGCGAAGAGTTGTTCTCGGATTGGATGCATCAGAACGAATCCCTTGCGATGGCGTATCCGCACTTCATGATCGCGTGGTCCAAACTTTGGCTGCGATATCACCCTGATTCCTCCGCCGCGCAACTTGCGCGAGCCAATGCCGAGCGCAAATTCGTCCCCGGCACCAACCTTGAATTCATTCTGCCCGGCCTCGAGAACGAACCTGCCGCGATCTTGGCGCGTTCCCGCCTCGCTCAGGCCGAGTACATCCGCCGAACAGGATTTGGTGGGATTGCCGATGCGGAAGGCCTGGTCGAACTGCATGAAGCCGCCGCTGAGTCCAATCCTGAGGCGACGGCCGAGTGCTTGCTCGCGGCAGGCGATGTGCTCGCCGACGCGGGCAGATTCGATCCGGCATCCGCCGCCTACGATCGCGCGCTTGCGGCGATCCGATCCGGGCAGAGCAAGCGGCCCGGTGAACGCGTGGTTTTGCTCCGCCAAGCGCGCCTCTTGCTGAACGCAGACGAGCCCGCCCGCGCGGAGACCCTCCTCCGAGGCATCCCCTCCGACGGGGGTGGCAATCGCGCTGTCCGGAACGCCCGGCACTTCATGCTCTGCGAAGTCCTCCGGAGGGAGCAGTCCGGCGCCCCCCCCAGCGAAAAGAGCAACCCCGCAGAGGCGTGGTTCGAGGCGCCCTAGCCCTCGCACACATCTGCATTTGCACCCGCGCAGGCACTCAGCACCGGGTCGGACCGCGCATTCCCGGTGCTAAAGGGCTTGCGGCACCTTGGGGGTCAGGAAGGACATTGGGGGCTCCTTCGTGAGACGGGCCATTCGGCGCCCAGTATCCACCATTCGGAGATCGTTAGCGTGTACGTTTGTGTCATCGGAACCGGGTATGTCGGACTGACAACGGGGGCCGTCTTTGCGGACCTCGGAAACGACGTCGTCTGCGTGGATAAGGCCGCAGCCAAGATCGAACGCCTTCGTCAGGGCATCATGCCCATCTACGAGCCGGGCCTTGAGGAGATGGTGAAGCGCAACGTCGAGGAAGGTCGCCTGACTTTCTCGACGGACACGGCCGCGGGCGTGAAGCGCTCTGACGTTGTCTTCATCGCCGTCGGCACTCCTCCTGCCAAGGACGGATCGACGGACCTCAGCCAGGTCGAATCCGCTGCCACAGAAATCGCTCACGCCCTCGACAAGTACAAGATCGTCGTCAACAAGTCCACGGTGCCCGTCGGCACGGGTGACTTTGTCCGCCGCGTCATCGAGAAGAACAAGAAGAGCGCCGTCGAGTTTGACGTCGTCTCGAACCCGGAATTCCTGCGCGAGGGCTCGGCCATCGCGGATAGCTTTCATCCTGATCGCATCGTGATTGGTGCGCCGCGCCAGAACGTGGCGATGGCGCTTCTGGAACTCTACGCGCCGCTTGAGCGCCCGATGCTCATCACGGACGTGTTCAGCGCCGAGCTGATCAAGTATGCCAGCAACGCCTTCCTCGCGACGAAGATCAGCTTTATCAACTCGATCGCAGACATTTGCGAACGCGTCGGCGCGGATGTCTCGCTCGTCGCCAAGGGCATGGGCGCGGACGCTCGAATCGGCAAGGAGTTCCTTCAGGCCGGCCTCGGCTATGGCGGCTCGTGCTTTCCCAAGGACACGCTTTCCCTGATCCACACGGCCAAGGCACTCGGCGAAAAGATCGACATCCTCGAAGCAGTCGTCGCGACGAACGACGTGCGCACGAATCGTTTTGTGGCACGGATTCTCGAAGCATGCGAAGGCGGCGTCGGCGGCAAGCGCGTCGGCGTGCTGGGGCTCGCATTCAAGCCCAACACGGACGACATGCGCGATGCCAAGTCGGTTGAGGTGATCAAGGCGCTGCACGCAGAGGGCGCGAAGATCATCGCATACGATCCGATCTCGACGGAAAATGCGAAGCCGATGCTTCCCCCCGACGTCGAGTACGCATCGAGCTCCTACGAGGTTGCTCGCGACGCAGATGTCGTGATCATCATGACCGAGTGGAACGAGTTCAAGCTTCTGAACCTTGAGAAGATTCAGGCGATGATGAGCAATCCGGTGCTCTTTGACGGTCGCAACATTTACGCATTGGACCGCATGGATCGCCTCGGGTTTGATTATTACAGCATTGGACGCCGCACCATCCGTGGACGCGGTCGAGTTGCCACCACTGCCCAGGCGGGAACCGATGGCCGAGCCGTCACCTGATCTGATTCGCGCAATCGCAGAATCCGTCGCGCAGGAACTCCTGACGCGGCAGGGTGCCTCCGCGCCCTCCGGTCCGAAGTCAACGCCCTGCGCGTTGCCGCATGGCATGGCTGCCGCGCCACCGCGCGTGCCTGCACCGGCAGGAGGGTCCGCTCCGTCGAATGCGCTCGTCGCCGCTGGCGCGAACCGCGTGGGACTTGCCACGGAGAACGTGGCTCCTCCGTCGAGCGAATGCCACACGTTTGCGAACTACATCGACCACACGTTGCTCAAGCCGAACGCAACCGAGGCGGAGATCCACGAGCTCTGCACGCAGGCCGCAGCGAATCACTTCGCGTCGGTTTGCGTGAACCCTTCCTACGTCGCGCTTTGCGCCAAGTTGCTCAAGGGCACAGGAGTCATGGTCTGCACGGTGGTCGGGTTCCCTCTCGGGGCGACCACGACGGCGACCAAGGTTTTTGAAACGCGCGAGGCCATCGCCAACGGCGCGGACGAAATCGACATGGTCATCCAGATCGGTCGACTCAAGTCGGGAGATTTCGAGTACGTCTGCAACGACATCCGAGCCGTGGCTCAGGCTTCGCAAGGGCGCACGATGAAGGTGATCCTCGAGACGACGATGCTGACCGATGACGAGAAGGTCGCGGGCTGTATTCTCTCCAAGGCTGCGGGCGCGAGCTTCGTCAAGACGTCCACCGGATTCGGTGGCGGAGGCGCGACCGCCGAGGACGTCGCCCTGATGCGTCGCATTGTTGGCGCGGAATTGGGCGTCAAGGCATCGGGCGGCATTCGTTCCTGTGCCGACGCGGAGAAGATGGTGGCCGCAGGTGCCAATCGCCTTGGCGCGAGCGCCAGCGTCGCCATCATCACTGGCAAGACAAGCACGGGGACTTACTGAGTCCCTCGCTGAACAGAATAGATTCACAAAACGAAATTCAACTATGAAGCAGCATCGCACCGGCGCGTTCGTCGATTTCGTCCGCATCAAGGTAAAGGCAGGCGACGGCGGCAAAGGCTGCATCGCCTTTCGCCGTGAGAAGTACGTCGAGTTCGGCGGCCCCAACGGCGGGGACGGCGGGCGCGGTGGCTCCGTCTATCTCCAAGGCGACCCGGAACTCGTCACGCTGCTCGATCTCCAGTCACGCACGTTCTTTCACGCAGGGAACGGGCAGCACGGGATGGGCAGCCAGTGCTCGGGCAAGAGCGGCGAGGACATCCTGCTTGTCGCGCCACTCGGCACCACCGTCACCGACATCGAAACAGGCGAGGAACTCGGCGACCTGACGAAGCCCGGCGAGCGCATCTGTATTGCGCGCGGCGGCGACGGGGGGCGCGGGAATCAGCACTTCGCCACGGCGACCAACAAGGCGCCGCGCAAGGCCGAGGCCGGTTGGCCAGGCGAGGAACGCACGCTCGTCCTCGAACTCAAAACCATCGCCGATGCTGGGTTCGTGGGACTCCCGAACGCAGGCAAGTCCACGTTGCTTGCGGCCATGACGCGCGCCACCCCCAAGATCGCGTCCTATCCATTCACGACATTGTCCCCCAACCTTGGCGTCTTCGAGGCCGTCTCGATGCACCGCCAGATCACACTGGCGGACATCCCCGGCCTGATCGAGGGCGCACACACGGGCGCGGGCCTCGGCGATCGATTCCTGCGCCACATCGAACGCACCAGCGTGCTCGCACATCTCGTCGGACCCGAAGCGGGCGTCTCCTCCTCTGGCGACATCACGGAACTTGATACCCGCCCCAGCACGCTGCTCTACGCGTGGGAACTCGTGGAGAACGAGCTAAGCGAGTACTCCGACGCGCTCGACAAGAAGCCGCGCGTGGCCGTGCTGACCAAGACGGACCTAATGACCCCCGCCCAGGTGAAGGCGATCTGCGCGGCCTTTACTAAGAAGAAGGGCATCACGCTCCATCCGATCTCTGCCGAGAACGGCGATGGCATCGAAGAGCTGAAGCGCAAGATTGAGGAGTTGGTCCTCAAGGACGTGCCGCGTCCGGAACCCACACCGACTGACGAGGAGAAGTAAGATGCGCGTTCGTGACATTGCCGTGATTGCCACCGCGTGCATTGCGCTCTCTGGGTGCATCAGCCTGCCCAAGTTCGGCGCCGCCCATAAGGCGGAACAGGGCCGATTGGAACGCGCGCTCGAGATGAATCCCGCGAACGCACACGCGGCGTTCTCTCTGGGAAAGGGTAAGCTCGACATCGGCGAGTACTCCGCCGCGGCGAAGCTCTTTCAGCGTGCAATCGACGCGAATCCCAAGTTCGAAGAAGCCTTCCTCGGCCTCGGAGTTTCGCTCCTGGAGGATTCCGACTTCACGGCAGCCGAGAAAGCGTACAAGCAACTCCTCGTGCTCAACGCGAAGAGCGTCGGCGCAAACGAGGGCCTCGCGACGATTGAGCTTGAACGCCACAACCTGACGAAAGCCCGCGAATACGCCACGCGCGCCAACTCGCTCGACCCCACATCCCCGCAAGCGATCCGCGTCCTCGGCGAGATCCACTACATCAACGGAGAATACGCCGAGGCGCTTGCCATCTGGGACACCATCGAAACCGACCCCGGAGCCGATCCCTCCCGCGTGCCCTTCCAGAACGACCTGCGCCAGTATCTCGCGAAATATGGGGAGCGGTGAGGGGGGCGGTCTGCAACATCCGCAGCGACAAGGGTTCGAAGAGACTCGCCTGCTCCACCAACTGAGCTACGGCGCCTTGCGGAGCCGGCGGGATTCGAACCCGCGACCTCGCCGCCGCCGTCACGCGCGTGGCGACGCTCGCACCCGAGGGGCGCATTTCGGAATCCGTCGTTGAGGAGGAAATCGCCCGGCTAAGTCGGGCGTGGAGTTCGGGCGACACCCCGAGGTCGACCTGGAGCACGCACGTCACCCGAATCCTCGGCGAAACGGCAGCGCGGGACCTCGATCTTTTTGACCGCGTGCAACTCGAAGGGGTGCTCGATGTCTGCGCGAACAGCCGCACGCTCTCGGACGCTGGGCGAAAGCTCTTCGCCGCCTCGCGTCGGGAAAAGGCAAAGGTGAACGACGCCGACCGCCTGCGCAAGTACCTCGCGAGGTTTGGACTGAGGTGGGCGGATGTGGGGGTGAAACGTAACACCTAAGGAGCCACCCCCTGGGTGGAGGAAACTGGGACGGAGACGCTCTGAGAAAGGAGTGGTAGGCCCGCCGGGACTCGAACCCGGGACCAACGGATTAAAAATCCGCTGCTCTACCGACTGAGCTACAGGCCCACAAGGGAGGGGGCGCGGGTGTTTCTGCGCCGCTCACGTCGAGCGGTGAGAGAAACATCGTGGGTCCCGCGCGAGTCAAGCAAAGGAGCGCCCAAAAGCCAAGTTGGGCGGGGGCGCCGTCGTAGGCGAAAACGGGCGTCCTGACTTGACCTCACGCGCTGGGCGCAACACATTCAAAGGGCAGATTGGCAAGGCAACGATCCCGAAACCGATGCCCGGGTTCCATGGAACCGGCAGAGTGCGATGCTTATCATGAGAGGTCTCAGGTATTCGGCTGGCCTGCGCGCGTTCCTCGCCGCCTTCGCCGCCGTGGCAGTCTCGACCGCCGTTTTGGCCCAAGACGCCCCGGCAATCAAAGTCGCCGCCACGGAACGCTACGAGTTCCGTAACCTGAGTCCGCTCGTTGTCGCCGACATCATCCACAACGAAGCAGACACCCCTGAGATCGTCCTGACCGACAGCGAAGGGCGCATCCGTCTGCTCGACGGAAAGACGCTAAAGGAGATTCGTTCGGTGGTCACCGTGCCGCCAACGGGTCTAACCGCCGCGAGCGTCGGGGATTTCCTCGGACGGAACCGCCAGGACATCGCCGTGGGTACAGATGACGGTCGCGTGATCTTCTTTGAGGGAAGCACGCTCAAACCCCTCGCTCAGATTTCCGTCGGTCCCGAGGCGCGCATCGTGGTGCAGCCGACCGCTGTCCCGGTGCGCCGTGGCTCTCTCAAGAATGTCGGCGTCGAGGACTTGTTGCCGGAGTCTTCCGATCTCGATTTGTGTGTCGTTCCGGACGAACGCGGGATGCTGCATGCGTTCTATGTGACTGGCGGCGCGACCCCCGAAGAGGGATATCGCGTCGAGACGGTCTGGACCGAGCAAACGTCCGCCGGATTCGCAGGACCCCCTAGCATCGGCACCGTGCGGTCGAAGCGGAAACTTGATCTCGTCGCGGGCTCCAGAGATGGGCGAGTCCTGTTGATCGATCCTCTCTCCGGCAAGTCGGAGGAAGCGACGATCAAGGAGTTGGGTCGCATCTTCGGCTCCCCTCTTCTCGCGGACTTGCGCGGCGCGGATGGTCTCGCGGAGATCGTGGTCACTTTTGAGAACGGCGAAGTGCAGGCGATGGAATATGCAGCAGGGCAGACTCCCCTGCTGAGACCGATCGGGCGCGTGGACACGGGGACGAAGCCGCTGCAAGGCGCTCTGCTTGCGACGCAACTCGGCACGACGCTGAACCGCGTGGTTCTGCAGGGCTCGGATTCGCGACTGGTGGCGCTGGCCGCCGAACCGGGAATCCCGTGGCTCAAGATCGGTGAGGACACGCGCGCGCTGCCAGAGAAGAAGACAGAAGTCGCGCTGATCCCATCTTATGATGGCGTGCCGGACATCGTCGTCGCGACTGGGCGTTCCGTCGTCGTCACGACGAACATGCGCTCGTGGGTTTCTTCGGGTGGCACCACGCCGCTCGCGACGATCGACAAGACGCTGGACGAGGACTTGTCGGGCGTGATCGGGCTCTATGCTTCGCCGGACAACAAGACACTCAATATCGTTGCCGCGACGGTGACCTCGGCGCTGATTCGATTCGAGCTGCCGATGACACTTCCTGCGTGGCCGACGCGCACGTTGTGGGAAACCTCAGGGGGCTCGTGCTGGCACACCTCGATGAACGACCCGGACTATGCCAAGCTCCGCGCGCGCCGCGCTGCCGATGCATTCGTTCAGGTCACGGCAAAGCAGAACGAACTCGGCGAGGCGCGTCTTTCGGGAAACTGGGATCGCGCGCTTGAGCTGGCCAAGTGGCTTCAGGACTTCGACCCGACGAACACCAAGTTTGTCGAACTCCAGCGAAACACTTGGATCCGCAAGTACCTCCTATCGCTCGTGGCCGGAATCGGCGCGGGCCTCGCGCTGATCGGATTTGTCTCGTTCAAGGCATGGCAGATTTTCTCTCGAGCGCAGATGAAACGTCGCGCGGGCGCAAAGGTGCAGGCGGGCGATTATGCTGGAGCGCGGGTCCTGTACGAGAAGCTCTATCACATCCTGCCGAACGATCCGAAGATTTTCGTGCCGCTCGCACACGTGTACATGGCCGAGGCGAACTTCTCCGCCGCTGCGCTGCCAGTGCTTGGGCGGACGTGGGAACTCTCCCCGGACAACAAACAACTTCTGCACGCATACACGCGCGCACTGCTCCTGAAGCCGGAAACGAACGCGGCGGCCGAGAAGGTCTATCATGAAGCGATCACGACATTCCCCGAACCACAGTTGATCGAGTACGGTTTGGGGGCGTGCTACCTGGCCAAGGACGACTACGAACAGGCGGCGAAGCGTCTGCGCGCGGCGATCCGCGGCGGGTTGACGACGGACGAAGTTTTCGGCGCTCTCACCGACGTATACCTGCGCACGAAGACATTCACTGCCAAGGCGCTCCCCGTCTTCGAGCAGCAGTTTGCCAAGCGTCAGGAGAGTCAGGAATTCGTCGAGGGCTACCTCCTCGCGTGCATTGATGCGCGCAAGACAGACGCGCAGGTGGAGACCTTGTGCCATCAGGTGCTCGAAGGAAACTCGACGTTCTCCCCTGCCTATTGCCACCTCTGCGCGATTCACCTGCAGAAGGGACAGGTGGGCCAGGCGATCGACGATGCTCGCGCGGCGCTCAAGTATTCCCCCGGCGACCGACAGGGCGTTGCACTGCTCGCTCACTGCTTCCTGATTCAAAGTCGCAAGGATGACGAAGCGCTTCAGGCATTCCTGAACGCGCTCAAGAACGAGCCGGAAGAACCGGAACTGCTGCGCACGGTCAGCGAGATCTACTACTCGCGCGGAGTGTACGACGCTGCTGCGGTGGACATTTACAAGCGCTCCCTCGCGGTGAATCCGAACGATCTCACGACGCTGCAGGCGCTCGCGCAGGCCGCGCTCCTCACGGGCGACGATCAACTCACGATTCGCACTGTCGAAGGGCTCCAACAGTTGGGGCAGACGAACGCGAAATTGATTCGCCAGTTGGCGCAGGCGTTCGTTCGCTCGAAGAACCGCTCTCCGCGCGTGGAGAAAATCCTGCGCGAAGCGATGCGCGCAGAGCCAAAGAACGTCGAATATCTCGCCGAGTTGGCGCACGTCCTCCAGTTGCAGGACCGCGTCGATTCGGAGGCCGTGCCCGTTTACGAAGCGCACATGGCGGCGGACCCGAGCGACATCGTCATCGGACGCCAGCTCGCGCGCGCGTACATCGGCATGAATCGCTTCGAGAACGCGCTCTCGATTGTCCAGCGACTCCAGGAAATCGCACCCGCGGATGAGGAGTTGAAGCGCCTCATCGCTTTGGCCAGCCTCTATGGCAACAAGATCGACGAAGCCATCGCGGGCTATCAGCGCATCCTCAGCATCAACCCGGACGACGAAGATGCTCTCGTGAACCTGGCGCTGGGCTACGCGCAGAAACGCCACGTCGATGACGAATCGGCGAGGCTCTACGCCCGAGCGCACGCGATCCGCCCCGAGGCGGAGGGCATCGCGCTCGCTCTGGCGCGCTGCACGCTCGCGAAGAATGACGCGCTCAAGGCGGTCGAGTGGTTCCAGAAAGCGCTCAAGGCTCGTCCGGGTGTCGAGGAACTGGTGGTGGCACACGTCAGCGATGCATTGACCGAGTTCCCGGATGCGTTGCGCGTGCGGTGGTTCCTGTGCGAACTCTTCGTCGGGTACAACCGCCTGCGTGAGGCGATGGAACAACTCCTGTTCATCTTTGAAACGAATCCGGGTCAGGCGAAAAACGTCCTCTCCGCGCTCGACAAGATTCTGGCGAAGGACCCGAACAACATTACGGCGCTGATCCAGAAGGGGCGCATGTTGCTTGCATCCGACGGCGCCAAGCAGGCGCGGCGTTCGCTCGAAAAGGCGATGCAGCTCCAGCCCACAAACGCCGAAGTTCAAAAGTCACTCGTGTTGACCTACGAGAAGATTCTGGAAGAGAAGGAAGAAGTCGAGATTCGCTTCAACCTCGGCAAGTTGCACTACCAGATGCTCGAGTTCGACCGCGCCATTGGCTGCTTCCAGAAGACGGCGACGGATTACCGCTGGGAGGCCGAGTCGGTAAAGGCCCTCGGCAAATGCTTCACCGCCAAGGGGATGCTGGATCTCGCGCTGCAAGAGTACAAGAAGCTCGTCGTGGACGAGGAAACGAAGGAACTGCTCTACGACCTGGCGCAGCGCTACGAAGCGAAGAAGGACCTTGTGGGCGCCAAGACGGTGTACCGCCAATTGTTCGCAGCCGACATCGATTACAAGGATGTGCGCAGTCGATTTGAAATGCTCTCTGGATCGACCAGCGATCCGATGGCGTTTGAGAAGACGAACATCGTCCAGCAGATGAGCGAGGAAGCCTCGCGCCGATACGAACTGCTCGACGAGCTTGGACGCGGTGCGATGGGCATCGTCTATCGGGCGCGCGACAAGGAACTCGAAGAGGTCGTCGCTCTCAAGATTCTTCCCGATTCGATGTCAAACAACCCGGAAGCAGTGCGGCGCTTCAAGATCGAAGCGCGCAATGCGCGGCGCATTTCCCACCCCCATATCGTGCGCATCCACGACATCGGTGAGGAAATGGGTCGCAAGTACATCAGCATGGAATATGTCGATGGCAGCGACCTGAAGAAGCGCGTCAAAGGCGGGCCGAAGATGTCCCTCAAGGAGGTGTACCACTTTGGCATTCAGATCGCCGACGCCTTGGCGTACGCGCACCGCCTCGGCATTGTGCACCGCGACATCAAGCCTGCGAACATCATGCTGACGTCGTCCAATGATGTGAAGGTGACCGACTTCGGCATCGCGAAACTGATGGACCAGACCGCCGAGGGCACGATGGCCGGCGCCGTCATCGGAACCCCGCTCTACATGTCCCCCGAACAAGTTCAGGGCATCCCTGTGGACGCACGCGCGGATCTCTACAGCTTTGGCGTCATGCTTTACGAATTCGTCGCGACGCGTCCTCCGTTCACCGAGGGCGACCTCGCGTATCAGCACATGCACCGCGAGCCGGACCCGATCGCGGATTGCCCCGAGCCACTCTGGGCGATCATCCGCAAGTGCCTCGCAAAAGCAAAAGACGACCGCTTCCAGAGTGGGGAAGAGATCGTCCAGGCACTACGCTCCACGCGAGACCAGGTGTTGGCTCTCGGGGACTAACCATCACACTTGATTGTGGGTAGCGGCGGAGGTCCCCCGGCTGTGAAAGCACCCCCGCCGCCCATGGAGACTTCTTAGTACGTCAGCGCGTCGTCCACTTTGCCGAGAAGCCCCTCGAGCCGGGCTGTGGCGTCCTTCTGACGATCCAGGTCCGCCTTCAACCTCGCGGCTTCGGCGAGCTGTTCCTCTGCGACAGACAGGTCGAACGCGTTCTGGAATGCCACCATCAGCGCGGCACGCGCGGGAGTGATGATCCCGCCGGCACGCCCTTGCAGGGCACCCATCTGCTCGTTCACCGACGTGGTTGCGCGCTCAATGTGGCGCGCCTCCTCGGCGGTCGTGGTGATCGGAATCTCGTGTCCTGCGATCAGGACCGTCTTGCGCTCACGGGTTGCCATGGATGGCTAGCTCCGTCTGTTCAATAAGGGTCTCGGCCTTCTCGATGCGGCCGATGAGGGAGTCGAGGCGCTCGCGAGTGCGCTGGTCACGCGCGATCGATTCGTTGAGGCGAAGGCGCAGGTCCTCATTCTCGCGGCGGAGGGCCTCGGCTTCTGCAGTGTTGACCGATGAAGCGGCAGCGACCGCCTCGTCCTTGGCAGCGACGGCCGCGGCGAGTTCGCTCGTCAGCCGGTCACGATCCTCGCCAAACTTGGAAAGCTCTGCCTCGAGTTCGGCGGCCCACTCGCGCGCTTCGCGAGCGACACGTTCTGCGCCTGTGGCACGCTCGACGGCGCCCTGGCGGGCTTCTTCGGCAAGCTTGACTTCTGCGATCAGTTCGCCGTTTCGCCACTTCAGGTCATTGGCAAGTTTGACATGTGACTCGCGCTCCGCGACGAGTTGGTCGCGGTGCTTCGTGACGTGATCCAACTCGGTCTGAAGCTGTTCGATTTCCTCGCCCTTGGCTCCAGCGCTGTTGAGGAGACCTTCGAGTTCGACGACCTTTGCCTCGGCGCTGGCGAGGGCCAGGCGCGAAGCCTCGGCCTCTGCGGCCAGTTCACGGAACTGGGCGGAGGACTTTTCGGCGGCGTCGCGGATGGCGTCCAGCTCGTTGCGGAGGACCTCCGACTCGGAGCGGACCCCCTCGAGTGCGGCGTGGTGAGTGTTGGCGATTTCCTCGAGTTTCTCGCGCAGGGCTTGAACCTCGGTCTCGGCGTCACCGAGGCGATTGCGGTCATCGAGGAGCGAATCGCGCTCCCGACGCACCAGAATCGTGTCGTTTTCGAGGCTGGCGAGCTGGCCGCGCGTTGCGGCGAGTTCGGCCTCCAGACGGTCGCGGTCCGCGGCCGTGATGCGCAAACCGTCCGTTTCAACCTCGAGCTGGCGCATGGTCACGCGCGACGACTCAAGTTCGACGATCAGCCGGTTGGTGCGCTCTTCGAGCTTCTGAATGATGTCCAGCATGGAACCAAACCCTCCGCAGGGTTTCGCCGGGGCAGGAACACGGGGGAACGGGAGCCCGGGGCGAGGAGTGAGTCGTCCAACAATTTGGAGACGACGATGGAAACCATGCCGTCGCTGTTGGCGGCAAGAGTGTCAACGGCAAAGCGCAATGCTGTGGAAAACTGGGCTGAGCGAGAAAAGTTCTCGCCCAGCATCGCGCCCTGCTTGCATGAATGGGACACAACTTGAGACCTGAGGGGACTTTGCCCATGACCCGAGAAGGCACATCTGTTGCCGAAATTTCGCGCCGTCTTTCCTCGCGCGGAATCGCTCGTTTCTTCGCCCTCGCGATCGCTGCGGTGTCGATCATAGGCCTGAATGCCTGCGTCAAACCGAACGACAATGTTTATTCGATGCCTGTCACGGCGGAGGTTGACCGGAGCAATTTCGACCGGAACATCTTCGACCAGTTGGACGCAGCTCTCGAAGAATCGATCAAGGAACAGTGGGTTCCCGGAGCGGTTCTTGTCATCCGCCGCAACGGTTCGCCCGTTTATGAACGCGCTGTCGGTACGGAGCGGATGGAAAATGGCGCGCTGCGCATTCGCCGCAACACCATCTTCGATGTCGCGTCTCTGACGAAACCTCTCGCAGGGGTCCCTGCTGCATTGCTGATCTGCCCGGACAAGGAAACACTGAACGCGGGCAGCCCGTCGGTGGCGATGATCCTTCAGCATCGCGCGGGCTACTCGTCGAACATTGATATCGGTGAGTTGGCGCGCGACGGCCTCCTCGCGACGCTCAATCGCCAACAGCCCTCGGCAGTCCCCGGCAAGTATGATCTCTACAGCAATACCGGCTACATGGTGCTGTCCTCGCGCGTTGGTAAGGAGCTGGGGGGTGAGGTGATCCTCAAACTGCGCGAACGCTTCTGGTTCTCGCTTGGCGCGGACGGGATGACCTGGCAGCCCAGGAAGGCGTTCGCTCGTATCGCCGTTAGTGGGCGTCGAGCTGATGGTGGCTTCCTCAAGGGCGAAGCGTATGATCCCGTGGCCGCAGGCTGGGCGCAGGTTCCGTACTTCCCGCCACTGCACTCCGGGTTGTTCGCAACGGCACCGGAAATCGCGAACTACTTCGATCGTCTGCTCGTGCTTCCCTCGGTCGCCACAGGTGACCTGAGGCGGCTCGCTGACCTGCTCTACGGTGAGCCGACGTTGGCCCCCGCGCTTGATCGCCCCGGTATCGAAATCTGGCGTACGCCGGGTGGTCTCGAATCCGCCGTCCGTGAGCCCCTCGCCCCGGACAACGCGGTTCCCGGTCGCTACCTTTCTCAGACCGGACACACGGGATGCATCGTGTGGATCGATACGCAGACCAGAACGACGGTCGTGCTCCTGACGAATTCAACGGGTGGTTACAAGCCGGAGAACTGGCTCAAGCTGCGCAATGAGGTCATCAAGATCGTCCGCTCTGGCATCATCGAAATGTAATCAGTCCCTGGCGCCTCCGGCGGTCCTCACGCCGCCGGAGGCGCCGATCGTTTTCTCCTTCCGAAGTTCTCCCCCAACGTGAAAAAGCTCACCCATCTGAACGAAGCAGGCGAAGCCCACATGGTCGAAGTGGGTGGCAAACCTGTCACCGCACGCGAGGCCGTCGCGGAGGGAGAGCTCCGCATGACCCCCGCCACGCGCCGCGCGCTTTTTCAGGGGAAGCTCCCAAAGGGTGACGCGCTCGCCGTCGCGCGCACGGCGGGGTTCCTTGCCGCCAAGAAGACCGCTGAGCTCATCCCACTCTGTCATCCCATCGCAACGACAGGGATCGACATCGACATTGTGCAGGTGCCCCGGCCGAGCGGCGCACGCGTGCGAGCCTCGGTGCGCGTCGTCGAACGGACCGGTGCCGAGATGGAAGCGCTGACGGCCGTATCCGTCACGCTGCTGACGCTCTACGACATGTGCAAGGCGCTGCAGAAGGACATGGTCATCGAGAAGGTTCGCCTTCGCAGGAAGACCGGTGGCAGGAGCGGCGACCTACGCCTCAAGTAGCGCCTCAGCTCACTCGGAGGTGTCGTGTCCGCGCACTCGATAGTATGTCAGATCCTCCGGGCTCAGCCAGCCGTTGCGCGCCCCCAAATCGATCAATAGGCGTGTCCGCGTGACGCGAGTCATGGCGCCTCGGAAGTCCTGCTCTGCGGTCGCCCTGTCTCCAAATGCCAGGGCCGCTTCGCACAAGACCAAGACGTCGAAGTCCCGCTTACTCTCGCGCGCGCGCTCGGCCTCGTAGAGAGCCCGAACATCCTTCTCGAGCGCGGCGGCTTCGTCGGCCTGGCCCGTGGCCTTGAGCGCGTCGTATCGATTGAGATAGAGGCGCAATCCTATGGCAGGGCTCGAAGAGGCTCCATCACCAATGTATGTGGACAATGGCTCAAGTTCGCGAGTTGCCCCAAGAATCGCAGCGTAGTCGCCGTTTGCCATGTGATGAGGAAGGACACCTCGCGTGAAGCGAACCCTAATCCCTTCACGCGCCGCTTCGTCGAACTGCTCCATGGTATCGAAAGTCAAGAGTGTGCTTGTCACCTCGTCATGCAATTCCGGGAACACCTCCGGGATGGCTGGAGTATCCAGGACTCCCAAGGCCGTCATCAGGACATCGACCCTTGTCCGGATGAAGACGGCCTTGCCTACGGGCGCAGCAACCTCGGCCTGATCCAGAATGTCCAGCGCTTTGCGAAGCTCGCCGGCGGCTTCGGAGAAACGTCCCACCACACCTAAGTAGGTGGCACGGATGGTCATGCTAAACGCATAATCGTTCCATGCCCCGATGTCAGGGGCAGCAGACGGGTCCTCAATGTTCTTGGCGACGACGGATTCGGCGAGCTGCACCGCTTCGTTCAGGTACTGCATCGCGTCTTCGTGGCGCTGCTCCTGACCCGATATGAAGCCGAGCAGGTAGTGCAGATTCAAGACATCCGATCGCATCAGGGGCGTATGCGGCTGATAGTTTGTCGCCTTGATATCGTTGTAGGCGTGCAGCGCGACCTCCTTGGCTGTCGCCAAATTACCGAGATCGTAGCACTCCGCTCGTGCCAATATCTGCGCGGTCCGATATCGATACTCGTCGACATCGTGATCGGGATAGTCTCTACGAAACTCTCCGAGGCGCAGCGCTGCAGCACGCACCACGTCGAGTGCGCCAGCGCCGTCTCCTGCAAAGTCGAATGCGCTCCATTCGGTCAGGGCTGCGTTCAGATACGTCGTGAAGTAGAGCAGGTAACCGGGCCGCGTCAGATAAACCTCATACGCCTCCTCCCCCGTCCCGCGTGCAAGTTCGAGCGCTTCCGCTTTCCTCCCCAGTTTCAGCAGGACGTTGCGGTAGCTCGTCTCGACGGCTCGCTTGAGTCGCGCGACGTGCTCTGCCCCGGGCTTCATTTCCAGATACCGGTCCGATAGGTCGATTGCCTCCCTCAGCGCTGGATCGGCCTCCTTGTCGCGTTGTAGTTTGACGTAGGCCATGCTCAGGAACGCGAGCGACTCCGCTTTCCGACGCCATAGTTCGACGTTGTCGGGGTCATCCTCGATCCCGCCAGCGATGACTTCGACCGCCCGAAGTAACTCATCTAGGGCCTCCTCATCCCGGTTCGCACCCATGAGTGCGTTTGCCAGTGTCGTTCGAACCGCGCTAAGATTCAGAACATCGATGGGAAGGTCTGGTTGAAGCTTGGCACTCATGTCGAGGAGCTCGGCAGAACGGCGCATCGCGGCAATCGCACTCGTGGGGTCCTTCAGTCCCATGAAGACCTCACTGCGCGTCCCATACGTGCTCGATGCATTGCCAAGGACGACAGTATCCTGATCTGATTCCTGAATGAGGCGCTCGTAAATCTCGATTCCGCGGTTCGAGCTCTCCAGCGCTTGCTCGTACCTCCCAGCTCGCTCGAGGCGCCGCGTCAGGTTCAGATAGGCCAATCCGAGATTGGAACGCATCGCTCGAGCGAGAGGGGAGATAGACAGTGCCTTCGTTTGCGCATCGACGGACATCTCGGCATACTTGATGGCCTCATCAATCTGCTCACGAATGGTACATACCGTGCTGAGAAGTCCGTACCCGTCGGCCATGTCGCCATAGCCTACATTTGTGTCGGGATCTTTCTCGATGATCAGTTGCCCGAGGGCGATGAGATCGTTTGCCGATTTCCAACATGCATCGTAGTCAGAAAGTCCGAACTCGACGTATGCTCGTCTTGAGATGAGCCCTCTCTTGACGTGGATCGCGCGCTCCTCATCGAGCTCGCCCAGCGCAGTGGCTTGCTCGATCAATTCCATCCCCGTCTCGACACTCTTGAGAGCCTCAGCGGAACGACCTGTTCGATCCAAGGCACGGGCGGCCGCGTAGTGGGCGGATGCGGTCTCGAGCGGTGTGATGTGGCCGATGCGCTCATACTCAGTTGCGATTTTCGTCAACTCGAGGGCATCACTTGTCCCCCTGTCGCCCCCCTCCGTTCGGCTGATCAAGTCGTTCCAAAGTATCCGAAGTTCCAGCTCTCCCAAACCCCAAGTGCGATTCGGCTTCGTGGAAGCATCCGCTGCATAGGCTCGCTCGATCCAGGAGAGCCCCTCCTTGACTGCCTCCACCGAAAGGTCGAAGCGGCTCTGGTCCCTGAAGATGTCTGCGAGTGTTGAGAATCCGCGAAGAACAAGAAGCCGTTCCTCGCCATTGAGGGATTCGAAGGGCTGGCGCCTGTAGTGCGCCAACGCGCGTTCCGCTGCATCATTGAGCAAGTCGAGCCGGTCCAACTCCATCAGGCTCGTCCGCAAGTCACCGATGACGAAGCCGAGCATCTCCTCTGAATCGGAGCGCGCGACGCGCACCTGTTCCTCTCGTTCAAGAGCGAGTTGCCTGGCAGCTTCCGCTTCCTCGCGACGTTCCTCGGCGATATCACGTTCTTCAGAGACCTTACGCGTGAAGATGATCGCACTGACGAGCAAGGCCGCGAGAAGTACAAAAACGGCCCCGACAGCGAGCTTGCGCTGCCGCGCCTGTGCAAGGACCTGAGCCTCTGCGGCATCAATCTCTGCGAGGACTCCTGCGCGCTTCGGATGATCGAGACGCATCGCCTCCGCTTGGAGCCGCGCGAGACGCAGGTCTCCCCCGCTGAGGGCGAGGCGCGCATGACCTTCCAGCGCGCGCCCGCGCAGCCCGACGACCTCTGGATTGTCCGCCCATAGCGCGCGTGCGTGATCGAGTTTGGAGAGACAATCCGAAAACCCGCGATAGTCCATCCCGCCCTTGCCGAGTTTTTCTGTCACCTCGGCGGCGAGTGCTATCGATTCGCGGCGACGACCTGCGCCAGTCTGGTAGTCTTTCAGTCTTTCGACAAACTCGAGCGCGGAGCTGAGTCGCTCGCCCGGGCTGCGCTTGAGGCAGTCGAAGCAGAGGGATTCCAACTCGGCGGGGACCGTGCGCGAACCTGCGACGCGCTCCGCAGGCGTGCGAATGCGCCCCTCGTTTGCGTTCAGAAAAACAGCGTGTGCGTTGTTCCCCTCATGCGGTGGCTCTCCGGTCAACAGCAGATAGAGCGTGCCGCCAAGCAGGAACACGTCCGTCCAGGTGCCGACGCCGCGCGCACTCGGCAGCGTTTGTTCGGGAGCCATGAATGCTGGCGTACCGGAGGGTGAACTGGCGGTGTGCGGCCCCGGCAGGATGAGTGGCAGGGCGAATGGCAGCGGCGACTCGCTGCTCTTTTCCTTCTCAAGTTTGATCGCGAGTCCCCAATCCGCAAGCAGGACTTCACCAAATCCTCCCAGCATCACCTGCTGAGGCTTCAAGTCGCGGTGGACGATGCCCTTCGAGTGCGCGAACGCAACCGCCTGCGCGACTGACATGAGGATCGGGATGTGCTTGCCAAGAAACTCTTCCACCGAAAGCGAGGCGAAATCTGTCTTGATGACCTCAGACCACTCCGAGCCTTCGATCAGCTTCATCGCCAGCAGTGGTGAGCCATCCTCATCCACGCCGAGGTCGTGGATCGGGACGATATTCGGGTGTTCCAACTGGGCGGAGAAAAACGCCTCCTCCCTGAATGAGCGCACAGCGGAGTCCAGCGCGCTGGGCGCCATCTCGTCGCGGCGCGCCTTGATGCGCTTTACCGCGACCGTGCGCCCGAGGGAGTACTGGATCGCCTCCCACACTTCGCCCATTCCCCCGCGGCCAATCATCCCGATCAGGTGATACGCAGGTGCCACTGGTGGCGCAGTCTCGCGCGAGGCCGTGCCCTCCCCGCCAGGGGTCGCCCTGGTCGGCGAGGCGGACGCCTGCGCCGAGGCGTCCTCGTTGATGGAAATCTGCAACGTTTGCGTCTTGAAGACGGACGGCCCGGCTGTTTCGCCTTCGGACACAGGGCGGACTAGTTTTTCGTACGTGGCGAGCGAGTCCTGCGATAGATCGGCGGGAGGTGTTACACGATCATTGGAAGACATGCGGTACTCGGCGGTGTGAACTGAGGCGAGACGACGCGCGGCGGATTCGATCCGTCAAAGGCTGAACTCGGGCTGTGCTGTGTGACTAGAATTTTTCGTTCTGCGAGTCCCACGGACAGACCCACCGCTGAACTCACCTTGGGCCCTCGATTAACTCGACGACGTCAGGACGATCGAATCCGGATCCCTTGAGGTCTACGACGAAGGGCGCGATCGCATCACGGTCGTGGGCACCCAGGACACGGATGCAGTCGAGCATGTCCGCGAGCATCATCGTGCGCCGTTTCGTCTCGAGCAGATGGAGTGCGATTTCGCCCGCACGCTTGCGGTGTGCAGCCGCCTCTTCATCACGACCTAGTGCGACGAGGGCCTGATGCGCGATTTCATTGAGGGCCATCAGAGAGTAGAAGTCTGGTCTCTCATCCGTCGGTTCAGCAAGTAGCCCACCCAACGAAACCTCCGGGAGTGCAGTGCCAGCGCACTCAAGCGCACCTTCACTGTCCCCGCGCAACAGTTTCCCGCGGCAGCCTAGAATCCGGGAGCGCATCAACTGATCCCGGGCGGTGCTACCCGCACCGAAAGCAGCGTAGTTCTCCTCATTCGTTCGCAGTGCAGTCGCCTCGAGTTCGATTGCTTCCGCGGCGCGCCCCGTCTCGTGCAGGATTTGCGCGCGGAGCAACGGGTTCTCGGAATGTGCGTTGGCGAGAAAATCCCCGACGATTCTCCCCTCCTCGCGAGACTTCTCCAAGACTTCCCACGAGGCGGCGAGATTTCTTTCGGCCTCGGCATACTCGCCGGCGAGCATGAGGTATTCTCCGAGAAAGCCTCGTAGTACGGCCGCCTCCGGAACGGAGGAAGGGGTCTCTGGATAGTCGGTCGCGATCTGGTCGATGGAGGAGACGACGGCGCGCATGGACTCAATGCCCTCGCGCACCTTGTGTGACCGCATCAGTTGGGTAGTCAGGCGATACTCCGCAGCCATGACGTCGCGTGCGTTTGTGTATGACTCGGGTGTGCCAGCCGCGACAGCCCGTGCGCACTCAAGTGATCTCCGGTATGCGTCAGCTCCGCGCTCCTCGTCCTGGCTCCGATTGTACAACCTCCCGAGTTGCCCGTAGGCTACTCCCAATTCGCGAGTCCTCTTCATTCTGTTCGGGGAGTCTTCAAGGGAGCCACTGGCAGCAGCGATTACCTCCTCGAGGATCTCACGAGCCCGATCAAGGTCGGCGTTGATATCCACATCGATAACTTGGGCGAGATTTGATGCCTGTGTGAGGCGATCGTTGATCAGTGACTCGCTGTTCGGATGCAGCTTCATGGCTTCGGCTGAATCGTTGATCACTTCAAGATTCAGCATGATGGCCTTGGGGCGATCTCCATTGGAAAGGGCGATACTGCCAGAGCGTGCGAGAACAACCCAGTAGGCACGGCGCCACTCCAGATTTCCGGGGTCGCGCTCGGCGAACGGCTTAACGAGCGCGAGATCTGCCTCGAAGATTTTCCCTGCATCCTCCAACTCGCCGCGCTCAGATGCATATCGTGAGAGGGTTATGTACACATTGTGCAGTGCCAGAGCGTACTCGGCATTCACGCCTTGAATCTTCAGGATCGAAGTCAGGTTCTCCTTCGCCTCCGTCAGCAGATCCTTCGCCTTGGAGATATTGCCGAGAAACTCCTCGTGATCGGCGACATTCATCAGGGCGACGGAGACGAGATACCTGTCTCTGAGCTGGTCCCTCCTACCGACCAACTCGCGGTAGAATGCGAGGGACTTTCTGTGGCACTCCCCCACCGCGTCTCGATTGCCGAGGCGCTCCTGCACGATACCCATCCGCGCATACATCGCCCCGAGATTGATTGCCCGGTGTTCAAACTCCTTCTGTGTCCCGGAGAGTTGCGCTTCCCAGTGGGCGATGGTTGCCTCAAGTTCACGCTTCGCCCCTTCGTGGTCGCCAACGAGGGAGAGATACTGCGAGTACTCGGCTCGTATCGCCTGACGGTAGTTCGCGAGGGCCGCATCATCCCCGTAGGCTGCGGAGAATTCCTCGATCTTGGCACGGGCGAGTTCCATGGCGTCTCGGGCAAGCTCTGGGTGGCCGCGAGTATAGTGAATCGATGTCAGCAGCAGGGTGTCGGAAACACGCGCATAGATCCATTCGCGGCGGCCCGGGAAGAGGGCTTCCGCTTTATCAATAATTCGGTGCCTTGCCTCTGAGGCGCGGAGTGCCCCGGGGAAGTTCCCCTGGGTCGCGAGGATCGAAGCGGCATCCCCCATGCCTTCGACGAGGCTCTTCAACTCAGCCTGGGAAAGTTGGGCAGGGTCCTGCCTCAAGTAGTGCTCGACGATCTTGTCCGCCGTTGGTCCGAGGGCGGTGAGGTCCGGGTCGGTCGGGGCGAGTCGCTCGCGCAGGTCGGTCATCATGAAGCGCACGAGTTCCTCAGACGCGCCGCGCGCGGAACGAATGGAATCACGATCCTTGGATGCTTTGTGATAGGCGACGTAGGAACCTGCGGCCAGCAGCACCGCGAGGATAAAACTTGCCGCGATCCCATATTGACGCTGGCGACGCTGACTCTCGTGGTTCGCACGCGCGCGCTCGAGCTTTGGGCGTAACGTCACCAGGGCTCCGAGATCATCGATGCGATCCAGGGTCGTCCCAGCTAGAACCAGGTCACCATTGGTGATCGCAAGATCTGTTTGCAGGAAGAGCAAGCGCGTCCGCGTCGCAGGGATGTCTCCGTTTTCCGGCCAGAAGATTTTTGCCTGATCGAGCTTCGCGAGGAGTTCAGTCATCGATGCGTAGTCGAGCGAGCGGTCCTCGAGGCGCGTTTGCACTTCGCTGACCAGAGCCGTCGATGCGCGGCGCTTGGTTGCGCCTGTCACAAAGTCGTTCAGTTCATTGAGGAACTCTGCGGCGGTCTGATACCGGTCGCCGGGATCGGCTTTGAGCGCACGCAGCGCGATCGCCGACAACTCCGCCGGAATGGCGCGACCAGAGGCCAGCGTGGATGGCGAAGGTACCACACCTGTGCATGCCTGAAAGTACGCCGCCTCTCGCGTCTCACCGGGATGTGGAGGATGCCCGGTCAGGATCATGTACAGAATTCCGCCGAGCAGATAAACATCCGTCCAAGGCCCGACGCGCGCTGCGGTCTGCTCGGTTTGCTCAGGCGCCATGAAGGCGAGCGTGCCGCCGGGTGAGCTCGCCGTTGCGGGAGTGGGCAGCCCTCGGATGTAATCCTGAGGGGGCACAACCTCGGCAGTCGGGTTGCCGTACGCCACCGCGATGCCCCAGTCCATCAGCGCGACTTCGCCGAACTCGCCGATCATCACCTGAGCCGGTTTCAAGTCGCGGTGCACGATCCCTTGCGCGTGTGCAAAGGCCACCGCCTGAGTAACACCGACCAGAATGGCGAGGTGCTTTGCCAGAAAGTCGGCCACGGGGAGGTGATCGAATTCCTCGTCGAGGAGCTCGTGCCACGAACGCCCGCGCACGAGTTTCATCGCGAGCAGGAGCGTGCCGTCGGCGGCTTGCTCGAAAGTGTGGACCGGGACGATATTGGGATGTTCGAGTCGCGCAGTCGCAAGCGCCTCCAGGCGGAAGCTGGCTTCGAACCATTGGATGCGTTCAGGCTCGAGCGCATACTTATCGTAGATGTCGCTGCGGATCTTCTTGATCGCGACACGACGCCCAAGGCTGGGTTGCTCAGCCTCCCAGACTTCGCCGTGGCCACCGCGCCCGATGACATCCTTCAGCTCGAAACCGCGTTCGATCTGAGGGGAATCGGGAGACGATGCGGCCGCCTCAACTCCACCCGTTCCTTGAGAGGCAGTCGCCTCGATCTTTACTGTGAGGGCGACGGAATTGGGGCTGGCCGGAGGCTCAACCTTGTGCGCATGAAATGAAGCCAGAGTATCCAGCGGCAGCCTGCTGATGATGTCGTCGTGACCGGACTCGGACATGCGGGTTCGTTCGCTTGGGAATTAGGGACGATAACGTGGCGTGAGGACGATGCAGGCGAAAGTCTAATCCCGAGAGAATCCGGTTGATTTCGCGCAGAAACGACTGAGGCCCCCGTTTCAGGGGGCCTCAGCACGGCGTATCTCGGGCGATTGATCTACGGCATGGAGTCTTCGATGTTCCAAATCAGCCGGGTGCCGTTCGCGTCGTAGATGCCCTTTTCCAAGGCCCACGCTCGATCGGAGTCGTAGTCGAGTAGCGTCGGCTCCAGCGGCAGCGGGAAAGGCCCATAGCCAGTGATCTGGCAGCGAGGGTCCTGGCCCTTGCCAAGGCGCACGCGCGCGGTGCTGTAGAAACGCGGAATCGAAGGATCCCAGACGTAGTGCCCGCCGATGGGATCAGGGGTGAGCCACCGCTCATAGACCTCGGGCGGCACCTCCTGATCCATGTTCGGGCCCATTGCCGGGCGCAGGTAATTCATCTCGATGAGGTGGGTGTGCTGGTCGACGCGCGGAAAGAACGTGATCGGCGTCACGACGTAAGCGAAGCGCTGTTCTGCGGTCGCGGTCGTCGGGATGTCTTGCGCCATCACCGAATTGAACATGTCTGAATTGATGTAGAACCAAGTCCCGCGCGGCTCCACCGGGAGGCCAAACATCTTCGTGCGCGAGTTCTTGCGGACGTATTCGACCGCTTCCTCGAGCGGCAAATCCGACATCGCCATTTCATCGGCGGACTTCTCGAGCAATTCGATGAGGGGCATCTCGTATTCACCGAGGTACTCCGGCTTCACGACGTCTTCCATCTTGAGCGGATGGCCACCCTCGGCAGCGATGTAGTCTTCGATGCCCGTGTGGATGATTCTCAGGCTCCACTTTTCGAGAATGTCGTAGAAGCGGTTGTAGAGGAGCATGCGCTCGGTTTCGTTGCCGGCGCGCTGATAGCGAATGAAGTAGTCCACGTTCACGTCGAAGGCGCTCTCGTAACGGCCCAAACGGCGTTCGACGTATTCCTCCATGCGGAGAACGTACCCCGGCACGTCGCGCATCTTCTGAGCCATGGCGAGGAACCACCGCGCGTCCTCCGGATCGTTCATGTTCCAGATCGCGTTGTAGATGCCGAGGTACGCCAAGTCCCACGAGTTCGGATTCGCAAGGATCCCCTGTCGCAGCAGCTTCTGGCCACGTTCACCGTCACCCCCCTGATCCGAAACGATCAGGTTCCCAAAACGGTAGATGGGCACAAATTGCGGGTCCACCTCTGCCACGGTGGAGAAGTACTGATAGATCGGCTCGCGGCTTTCCCCGGGCTTCAACCAACCTGCGCCGTAAGCCTGAATCGCGCGGAGAAACATGAAGTCCACGTAAAGATTCCGGAACCCCAGGGTTGCGGTCTTGAGGACTTCCGAATTCGGGAGACGAAGTTTCTGAGTGAAGAGCTCCGGGCGAAGATCCATCTCATCGAAGTGCTTCTTCTGGAACGTTACGGCAAATGTCAGAGCGCAGACCATGATGACGCCCTGGATGGCCATCGCAACCCGATCGCGGATTTGAGTCATCGGCTCCCCCGCTTCCTCACTTGAAGTTCCGGCGCTGGAAGATCATCGCGGCAACCGCGACGACTCCCGCCGAATACACGATCCCATAAAGAACCGTATATGGGTCGAGTGAGAGTTGTTCGAACATCGCGATTCGGTCGCGCTGGTTGAAGATCTCCAGGTTCGGAGCGATGTGCGACGCGCCCTGCGCGAAGTAGTAGACGAGTTTGTTCGATGGCTCGAGCGCCTCGAAGCTGCCCCCGACGTTGCGAAGCAAGCTCAGCGTCAGCAGGTAGAGGTCCTGGTTTCCCTTGCCGATGATCCAGACGATCGCCGTCATGAAGGCGCTGAGCGTCGGCGTGCTAAACGAGGAGAAGAGGACCGCGAAAGCGGTGATGATCGCCATCTCCAGCATCGTGAGCAGGGATGCGAAGAGCAGCCCAGAGGTGATCTTCGTCGAGTAGAGCCCGAAGCTGAGTACGTTACCGAGTCCCTTGAAGATGGAACCGAAGAAAGAGGTGACGTAGTACATCATCGTCGCCCCGGAGCCCTTTGGAACGAGGCCAGAATCCGTCTGCGTGTAGAGCGCCTGCATGATCGACTCGTCGGTAAACGCTTCGCGCAGATGGAGCACGACGCAGAAGACCCAGGTCATGATCATGACGTTGACGAAAATCGTTAGCAGAAGTCCGAGGTACTTTCCGACGATGAACTGCCAGCGACTGATGGGCTTGGAGACGATGGTGTAGATGGTCTTCTTGTCGAGGTCGTTGTACACCAGCCCGATGCCGACGAACACCGCGATCAGGCCGGAGATGATGTTGATGGCTCCGACGCCTAGATCACGAACCGTACGTTCTGGCTGCTCGATCGACAACGTCGAAGCGACCCACGCTCCGAGCAGAATCAGAACGGAGAAGAAAAGAAGCACGTAGAGAATGCGATTCCGGACGGCCTCACGGAATGTGTTGAGTGCGATTGCGAGAACTTTGCTCATGCCCGTGACGTCTCCCTGACACCCTCGTTGCGGGCGCGTTCTTCCTGACGCTTTCCTTCGATCTCGCGGATGAAGTACTCCTCGAGGGTTTCCTTGCGAGGAAGGAAACCGGTGAGCGATCCCTTGCCGCTGAGCAACTCACGCGCAAGTTCACGCGCGGCACCTTCGTCCGACAGGAACGCGAGGTACTCGTTCTGGCGTTGGACCAGGCGCGTCGCCCCCTTCTCGACTGCCGCGAGAAGTTCGGGCGTCGGGTCGGTGAAGCTGACCTCGTACTCCTTGATCCGCGCTGAGAGCATCTCCGAGAGCGGCCCGATCGCGATCGGGCGCCCCTTGTGGAGGATGGCAACGCGGTCGCAAATCTGCTCTGCGTCACCGAGGATGTGCGACGAGAAGAAGACCGTTTTTCCCTCTTCGCGCAGCGCCAGGATCAGGTCGCGCACTTCCTTGCGGCCGAAGGGATCGAGGCCTGATTGCGGTTCATCGAGGAACACGACGTCCGGATCGTTGAGGAGAGCCTGCGCGAGACCGATGCGCTGGATCATGCCCTTGGAGTATCCGCGGAGTGGAAGTTCTCCCGAGCCAGTCAGCCCAACCTTGTCGAGCAACTCGGGGATGCGCTTGCGGCGCTTCTCCTTCGACATGCCGTAGAGCTGGGCGTAGAACTCGAGGAATTCTTCACCGCGCAGGTAATCATAGAAATGCGGGTTCTCGGGGAGGAAGCCGATGCGTTCCTTGACGACGGGGTCGCCGAGCGGCTTGCCCATGATCGTCGCCGTGCCCGAGGAGGCGAAGTGGAGACCCATCAGGATTTTGAGGGCGGTGGTTTTGCCGGCGCCGTTGGGCCCGAGAAGACCGAAGATCTCCCCCTTCTCCACCGATAGCGTCAGGTCCTGCAGCGCAACTCTTCGACGGTCGAGGAGGCGTAGCTTGACGCGGCCGTGTTCGACGCCAATCACGTCCTGTACGTACACTTTCGACAGACCGTGCATCTCAATCATGGGTGCCATATTGGAAACGCCGTGTGTCCAGTTCTGTTGTGACTCGGTGTGACATGCAGCCGCACGCGCTGCCGGATTCGAGGCGTCAGAATGCTGCGCTCCCGGATCAAGCCGCTTCCCTCGGAATGGTCAGAACCGCCGAGGGAGCGGGAAAGGTGCCCTCGCCCCGGGGGGCGTGTCACGCCGGAATCGACAAAAAAAGATGCATCTGGAGTGCCAGAATCTCCGAGCGAGGCGGAGTCTGTGAAAAAAAAGTCCCCGGGCGGCGATTCGCGCCACCCGGGGAAATGATCTCTGGATCGAGTCTTGATCAGAAGCGAGTGTTGTCGATCAAGCGCACTTCGCCGATCTTCAGCGCCACCGCCACGAGCGTGTTCCCCTGCTCGATCATGTCGATCGGTTCGAGGGTTGTGCGGCTCACAATCACGGCGTACTCGGTGTGGACGCCGTCGATCTTGAGCGCGCTGCGGATGGCCTGGAGCAACTCGCCGCAGTGGGTGATTCCCTGCTTCTTCACGAGGAAATGGCAGCGACGGAGGGCGCGGCATGCCGCGAGCGCCTGCTGTTTCTGCTCCTCGTTTAGGAGCGCGTTGCGGCTGCTGAGGGCGAGGCCGTTTTCGTCGCGCACCGTGGGGACCGCCACCATCTGCACGTCGATGCAGAGGTCGTTCACCATGTGCTTCAGGATGATGAACTGTTGAGCATCTTTCCACCCGAAGTAGGCATGCGTCGGCTGAACGATGTTCATCAGCTTGAGGACGATCGTCGTCACACCGCGGAAATGACCGGGGCGAAACTCGCCTTCGAGCTTGGAGGAAAGGAATGCCACATTTGCCGTGGTGAGGAACCCCGGCGGGTACATGTCGTTCTTTGCAGGTTCGAAGAAATGCGAAACGCCGGCGTTGCGCGCCAACTCCTTGTCCTGGTCCGGAGTGCGTGGATAGCTCTCCAGATCCTTTGGATCATTGAACTGCATCGGATTAACGAAGGAAGTCAAAACGACGTGGTCGCACTGGGACTTGGCGGCATGGACCAGCGCCTCGTGCCCCTTGTGCAGCGCACCCATGGTCGGGACGAGGCCCACCTTCTTGCCCATTCGCTTCCAACTGCGGCCCAACTCACGCATCTTTTCGATGCTATTGACGATTTCCATGGCCCGGAAGAGGCCCCCTCGAGGACTCGGATCCCTACTGTGGAACTTCCGCAAAATGCGCGGTGTACGATTTAGGTCTGGGGGGACGCAAAGCAAGTTCGGGCTGAAGGGCAAGGGAGTTCTCGCGTAACCCCTATGCGGGGGGTGCATCTCCCGAATTCGCGGGATGGTCATGCGGCCTTTGGCCAGAGCTGCTCCCAATCGTTGTTGAACTGGGCGGTTCTGAGGGCGAGTACGTGCGGTAGGTCTTTTCGTTTCCATCTCGCACC